>Ga0194133_10000134_pt1 | contig 151677 bp, 162 predicted proteins | sample TA2KigOf40mmetaG_FD_155448 | JGI IMG/M metagenome (GOLD analysis project Ga0194133, IMG submission 155448) | Freshwater microbial communities from Lake Tanganyika, Tanzania - TA2015055 Kigoma Offshore 40m | ecosystem: Environmental > Aquatic > Freshwater > Lake | place: Tanzania: Lake... | reverse complement strand
ACTCGATCACGTCGGGCTCTCTCGCCGATGGAGACTCTCTGAGTGGTTCATTGGCGCGCTCGGCGGGCGAGACGTTCGGTACCTACGCGATCAACCAGGGAACCCTCGACAACACCAACTACACCATCGTGTTCGTTCCCGGAACGTTCACGATTGACAAGCGGCCGATCACGATCACAGCCGACAACGCCGAGAAGACGCTCCCGGCCGCCGATCCGGCGCAGTTCACCTACCAGATCACCTCGGGAAGTCTGGCGAACTCAGGCGACCTGAGTGGGGCGCTCACACGTGTCTCGGGCGAACTCATTGGCACATACGCCATTAGCCAGGGATCGCTCAACAACCCGAACTACAACATCACGTTCAATCCGGGCACCTTCACCGTCAGAGGTGTTTCGCAGAGTGCGATGACGTTGACGGCCACGACGAATCCCATCGTGTTCCAGGACCAGACCGATGTCTCGGTCGGGGGAGGTACGGGGACCGGTGAGGTGACCTTCTCACTCGTGAGTTCGAACCCGGCCGGTGCATGTTCGATCACGCCGGTGAGTGGCTCGGCGACGGCCACCGTGGTCGGCCTCAAGGCCGGCACGTGTACGTTGATCGCCGACAAGGCCTCGGACGGAACTTACGAGGCTGCTCGGTCGAATGTCCTGACCATCACCATCAACAAGAAAGCTCAAGCGATCACCTTCGCCTCGCCCGGTGACCAGTCGTACTCCGAGACACCGCTGACGCTCTCACCGTCGTCCGATTCGGGTCTGTCAGTCGGTCTCGTCTCCACCACGACGAGCGTTTGCTCGGTGAGTGGATTCCAGGTTCTCACTCTGTTCGCTGGTTTGTGCGAGTTGGTGGCCTCGATTGGTCAGAGCGACAACTATCTGTCAGCGACTTCGGGTCCGGTGCAATTCAACGTGAATGCGGTGGCACCATCGTCTCCGACGATCAGTGCTCTGACTGCGACCGACGACTGGATCGCCATCACGTTCACCGCTGGTTCGCACGGTGGTCAAAGCATCAGTGGCTACGAGTATTCGCTCGATGGCGGAACTACCTGGGTGGCCTTCCCGGCCGGATCGATCACATCACCGTTGGTGATCAACGGCCTCGGACGGTCGACCACGTACGACGTGAAGTTGCGCTCAGTCACCACGGTGAGCGCGAGCGCCGAGTCGAACCAGATGTCGGTGACGACACCAGCCGCACCGGTGGCCACGCAGACACCCGGCGGCGGTGCGGTCGTCGAGTCGACTGTGGTGACCACGACCCCGTCGTCGACCACGGTGGTGACCACGACTGTCGTGACCACCACGGCTCCCTCGACCACTGGACCGTCCACGTCGACGGCCACCACGATCGTCACCACCACGGTTCGACAGACCACGACTCTGTCTCCCTCCACCAGCACGGTCACCACTCAACGCGTGACGTCGTCGGTTGCTCAGACCAGCGACGGTTCGTCGGCTCCTGCGTCCTCGGCATCGGGCTCGTCTGGGTCGTCAGATTCTTCGGCGTCGACGGGTTCAACAAGTTCGGGTGGCTCCAGCGGTTCGCAGCAGTCAGCGCAGTCGAATGCTCCGGCGACCGTCAGCGAAATGTCGCCAGGTACATCCTCGATGACACGCGACGGCGAGCCCACTGCTCTCAGTTGGGCGCCGGCTTCTGACGGTGGTGCGGTCGCCGGCTGGAACGACGTCGAGATCCAAATCGTTGCGTTGTCGGATGGAAGTCCGCAGCCGCTGATGCCTGACGGAACGATCAGTTTTGAAACAGGAGAGGTGATCGAGGTCGAGGCTAACGGGCTGGCCCCGTCGTCGTCGGTGGACGCCTGGCTTTTCTCCGAACCCACCTTCCTGGGTGCTGCGATCGCTGGAGCTGACGGCAAGGTGTTGGCGGAGTTCGTGGTCCCCGAATCGGTGGAGATCGGCGGTCACACTCTGAAGTTGCAGGTGACCGAGTCGGACGGTACCGAAACCGAAATCGCGGTCGGCATCGTGGTGTTCGACGCCGAAGCAGCGGCCATGAATCGCGCTGGCGAACTCGACGAGACCGCCACAGCGTTGTTGGCCGCACCCACCACGGTGCGAGCGGTGTCGTTGTCGTCCGATCAGTCGTCGCTCGTCGTTGTGTGGCTGATCCTTCTCCTGATCCTGTTCGTCGCGGTCGGTCGCGTCGGCCAGATCCGTTACCGACGCCGAACCCCCGACGCAGTGTCGGTTCTCATCGATGATGCCGAGTGGGTCCATCGTCTCGGCCTGGCGCGATGGCTGTTGCCGATCGTGGGCTTCGTTCTGGGTGCATGGGCGTCGTCGTCGACGCAGGCGACCCCGGTGACGCCATCGGCATTGCTGATGTTGATCATGCTCGTGGTGTCACTTCTCGATCCGTTCGCCGCGGCCGCTGCCACCTTTGCCTTCGTGACCGGTGTGGTCGTTGGCGGGGGTGTCGAATCGGCCGATGGATTACGGGCGCTCGTCGTCGTGGCGGCGATGTGGATCCTGCCGGGTCTCCTTGGATCGACGGTGAGTCGGATCACGTCCTCACGCGTCGTGTTGATCCCGGCCGCGGTACGAGCAGCCGTGAGCACATCGATGTTCGTGGCACTCGTCGAAGTTCTGCCGGTGTACACGCGGGTGGAAACCACCACCAACGAGTTCGTCACCGAGTTCGCGTGGGTCGTGGCGATCGTGTCGATGCTTCGAGCTCTGCTTGATTCGGTTGCGGCCGGTGAGGCTCTTGACGAACGCCGCACCCCGCGTCGCAGTGCCTGGGCGTCGTTGGCTGGCCTGGGAGCGGTGGCCTTCATGACACTCACCGATCGCACGGTCAGCACTTCCACTGTCGTTAGTTTCGTCGCTCTCGGCGTTGTCATGGCGCTGCGGTGGGTTGTCCACCACCGCGATCGGTGGGCGTCGTACGCCACCGGCGCGCTGTCTTCGATCGTGGCGCTGGCCATCGGGCTCTCAGCCATTTCGTGGAGCCCGTCACCGGTACCGAACGAGACGGTTGATGGTGACGCCGAACTGTTGAGCGAGGGAGACATCCCGCTCGAGAACGTCATCGTCTACGTCGACTCGTATCCCGAGGAGTTCCGGGCAGTCGTGACGGCCGATCATCGAATCGTCGTCGGACACGACGACTTCGGCGTGGAAATGGCCGTTGCATCGCGTCTTGAATCCGGCGAGTTCGTGCCGGTACGGGATGGTCGCCCTCAGTTGGTGGTGGGGCAGTCGGTCGCACTGATCGGAACCGGTTTGGCGGCGCGTTCGCCGATCGAAACGTGGATCTATTCGGCTCCGCGTCAGCTCGGTGTGAAGGAGACCACGCCACAGGGACGCGTCGACGCGGAGTTCGAAGTTCCGGCCGACCAGATTACGGGCGCCCACGATCTGCGTATTCGCGTGGTGTTGTCGAATGGGCGGTCGGCCCTGATCTCGATCCCGGTCGACGTGGTAGTGGCTGTTCCGGAGATGACGATCTAGTTCTCGGGCAGTTGCCCTAGCGGCGGGCGAGCAGTTCGCGTGCGGCTTGTTCCACGCACCACTTCGGTTCGGCCAGAGACTTGGCTTCGCCGAACGATTTCACGAGGTCGATCACTCCGCGTGTGATCATCGAATGGTCGTCGGCGTCGTGGGCACTCGGATGCACGCGGCCGACGATGGCGGCGATCGGAACTCCGTTCTCGTGAGCGAGTTGGGCGACTCCGCCCACCACCTTGCCTTCGAAACTCGTGATGTCGAGTTGGCCCTCGCCGGTGATCACGAGATCGGCACCTTTGAGGTGTTCGGTGAGTTGCACCTCGTCGGCCACCATCTCGAATCCGGGAACGAGCGTGGCACCGAGCGCCACCAATCCACCGGCGAGACCGCCGGCCGCGCCCGCGCCTTCGATCGCTGACACGTCGACGCCGTGGTTCTGCTTGTACATCTGCACCAGTCGTTCGAGCCGGCCTTCGAGCATGCGCACCTGTGCGGGTGACGCGCCCTTCTGCGGTGCGAAGACACGCGCGGCATCCACGAATCGCGTGTCCACATCGCAGGCGACGATGAACTCCACACTGCGCAGTCTCGCGGGCGCGTGGATTGCGCGCACCGCGCCGAGGCCGCCATCGGTCGTGGCCGATCCGCCCAGACACACGATGATTCGTTCGGCTCCGAGGTCGAGCGCCTTGTCGATCAGTTCTCCCGTGCCGGTGGTGGATGCGGCAACGGCGTCATTCGCTTCGGGCCCACCCACGAGAGTGAGTCCGGATGCGCGTGCCATTTCGATGATCGCAGTGCCACGGTGGAATCGCCAGGCCGCTTCCACCACGTCGCCGAGGGGCCCTGTCACCGGCGACACTCGGTTGGCGCCGCCGAGAGCGTCGAGAGTTCCCTCGCCACCATCGGCGAGTGCGATCTCGGTGCAGTCGATGCCGAGATCCCAGCAGGCGTGGCCGATCGCTTGGGCGGCGTCGTGTGCCGACAACGTTCCCTTGAACTTGTCGACCGCGGCCACCACACGCACTGGTCCAGTCTGTCGTGCCGCGACTACTGTATGGGCTACATCTTCTTTCTGAAAGGGAGTCGTCGTGATGGTTCGGTCTCGAGTTGTATTCGGTGTGGCAGTTCTCGCGTTCAGTGCGGGTGCGACGGCCTGCGGTGGTGGCTCCGAGCCGAGTGGCGATCAAGCCGCGGCAGCCGAGGCGTACATCCGCATCTATTCACCGTCGAATCCCGACTGCGTGACCAAGGAGCACAAGAAGGTCGACAACGAAACAGCGACACTTCTTCTTCAGGCGTACGAGGCCTATGAGGCGTACGACTACGCCAAGGAAGACGAGGCGTACGCCGCCATCGACGACTCGGTCGAGCAGAAGCTCACCGCTGCGTTGAACAAGTGCGCCCTGGGTTGATCAGTCGGCGCTGATCATTCAGGGTTGGTGAATTCCCGACTCGCTCGGTAGGGTTTCGTGCATGGCCGTCACCGTGCGCATTCCCACGACCCTTCGTCCGCTGTCTGGTGGCAACGCCACCGTTCAGGTGGAAGGTGGCACTCTGCGCGAGGTCCTCACCGCCCTCGATGCGACGCACCCCGGCTTCAAAGATCGCTTGTTCGACGAGCAGGGAAATCAGCGCCGCTTCGTCAACTTGTTCGTGGCTGACGACGACGTGCGTTACCTGCAAGGCCTCGACACGCCGGTTCCGGCGGGCGAGACCGTGAGCATCATCCCGGCCGTCGCCGGCGGCTGAAGCACCAGCACGCTCCGCTTGGGGAACCAGACCGGCAAATTTGCCGGGGTTTCGCGCCCAATGGTTAGGCGGGGAGGAGGTCGAGGAATTGGGCGCGCTTCTTCGGGCCCATCGGCACTTCGCTCGGCCGATTCTCTCGGTCCTGCCACACCATGAACACTCGGTTCATCACCTCGGTGTCCTTCATCAGCGCATCCGGTGTCGACAACAAGTTCATGTTGCGCATGAACGCCCGCAACACCACCGGGTCGGTCCGCAACGCGGGCAGTAATCCCTCACGCAACACCGAGCGCATCATCGTCTTCGGATCACTCGAATCATCATCGGGATCGTCACCGCGCAACAACGCCGCCGCCACACGACGCGCTTCGGCATCCTGCTGAACACCCGACTCGTACCACGGCTTGATCTCGCGATTGATCGCCGCGTCGTACTCCACCGCGATGTCGAACAACTCACGGCCCGTGCGCGGCTCGCGACCGGCCAAGGCCTCGCTCATCAAATGCGCACCCCAGTAGCCCGTCGAACATCCGCGTCCGTACAACGGATTCGTGCAGAGGACGGCGTCGCCCACCGGCAACAGACCGAGCACCAACGGCACACCGTCGACCACGTATTCGCGATGACGATTCAGCAATCCGGCCATCACGTGTACACCGTCGTGAATCGGCTCGGCGCGACCATCGAGATACGGCTCGGTGGCCACGAGTTGACGGCAGGCATGATCGAACACCGCCGGATCGGCCAAACGTGTACGCAGCTCGTTGTCGTCGGTGGGTGCGGCCAACGTGATGGAGAACGTGTCGTTGTCGCCCACGAACACGCCGTACTTGACGTAGCCGAGGTCGCCACCGATGGGGCCGTTGCGCGGCGGGTACTTTTCGCCCTTCTTCAAACGATAGAAACGCGACGCGTACACGATGCCGGTGTCTTCCACGAACTCGCGCACCGGTCCGACGCCCATCGCTTCGAGCCACTCGGGGAGTGCCGAACGTCGACCACTCGCGATCACCACCAGATCGGCCGTGCGAACCGATCCGTCTTCGAGTGTCACGCCGGTGATGCGCAGCAACCCGGTCTCGTCGTCACGTTCGTGTGTGAGTCCGTTCACGCCCACACCGGTGGCGAAGTGAACGCGACCTTCGTCGAGCACGACGCGACGCAACACCCATTCGAACGTGGTGCGCCGGCACGTGAGCATCGTGAGTTCGTCGTCGGAGGCTTCGCGCTCGAAGCCCACCATGGTGGGCGGAAGGTCGTCGCCGAAACGCAGTTCGGCGGCTCCGGCGGCCATGAGGGCCTCCACCACGTCGGGCTCGTTGGCCTTCAACAGACCCACCAGGCGGGCCAGGAAGGCGTGACTGTGGCGAACCTGCGGGGCGCCCCGGCGGTCCCACGCGAAGGCCTCGTCGGCCGAGGCCGGCATGGGGGTGTCGTCCCGCTCGACCACGGTCACGGCGTGGCCGTGACGGCTCAGTTTGAGGGCCGAGGACAGCCCGGATACTCCGCCTCCCACCACGATGACCTGCACGAATGTGAGGGTAGAGGCCGGTCGGGCTCCTCGGCGGGTCGAGCGTCCCGGCCCGGAGTGGCAGTTGTCGTCTTAGCACTCGCAAAAGTAGAGTGCTAGCACTCAGTTCGCCCGAGTGCGAACACCTCCCCAGCAGTCAGTTACCGAAAGGGATTCACGATGCCGAAGATGATTGCGTTCGATGAGCAGGCCCGCCGTGGCCTCGAGGCCGGCATGAACAAGCTGGCCGACGCGGTGCGCGTCACCCTTGGACCCAAGGGCCGCAACGTCGTTCTCGAGAAGAAGTGGGGCGCCCCCACGATCACCAATGACGGTGTGTCGATCGCCAAGGAGATCGATCTCGAAGATCCGTACGAGAAGATCGGCGCCGAACTGGTGAAGGAAGTCGCCAAGAAGACCGACGACGTCGCCGGTGACGGAACCACCACGGCCACGGTTCTCGCCTGGAGCATGGTGCGCGAAGGTCTGCGCAACGTCGCTGCTGGCGCCAACCCGATGAGCCTGAAGAAGGGCATCGAGGCCGCCGTCGCCGCGGCCGTGGCGTCCATCAAGGCCCTCGCCAAGGAAGTCGACAACAAGGAGCAGATCGCTCAGGTCGCGTCCATCTCGGCCGCCGACAACGAGATCGGCACCATGATCTCCGACGCCATCGACAAGGTGGGCAAGGACGGAGTCATCACCGTCGAAGAGAGCCAGACCTTCGGCATGGAGATGGATCTCGTCGAAGGTATGCGTTTCGACAAGGGCTACATCTCGCCCTACTTCGCCACCGACATGGAGCGCATGGAGGCCGTCCTCGACGACCCGTACATCCTGCTCGTGTCGTCGAAGATCTCGTCGGTCCGCGACATGCTTCCGGTCCTCGAGAAGGTCATGCAGAGCGGCCGTCCGCTCGTGATCATCGCCGAAGACGTCGAGGGCGAAGCACTCGCCACTCTGGTCGTCAACAAGATCCGCGGCACGTTCAAGTCGGTGGCCGTCAAGGCCCCGGGCTTCGGCGAGCGCCGCAAGGCGATGCTGCAGGACATGGCCATCCTCACCGGTGGTCAGGTCATCAGCGAAGAGGTGGGTCTCAAGCTCGAGAACGCCACGCTCGATCTGCTCGGCCGCGCCAAGAAGATCATCATCACCAAGGACGAGACCACTCTCGTCGAAGGTGCGGGCGATGACGACGACATCAAGGGTCGCATCAACCAGATCAAGGCCGAGATCGACAACACCGATTCCGACTACGACCGCGAGAAGCTCCAGGAGCGTCTGGCCAAGTTGTCGGGTGGCGTGGCCGTGCTGAAGGTCGGCGCCGCCACCGAAGTCGAACTCAAGGAGAAGAAGCACCGCATCGAAGACGCGGTGAGCACCACCAAGGCTGCCATCGAAGAAGGTGTCGTGCCCGGTGGCGGAGTCGCGTTGCTCCGTTCGCAGGCCGCGGTTCTCGCCGCTGTCGAGAAGCTCAGCGGTGACGAGGCAACCGGCGCTCGCTTGGTCGCCAAGTCGCTCGAGGCTCCGCTCAAGCAGATCGCCGAGAACGCCGGTCTCGAGGGTGGCGTCGTGGTCGAGAAGGTGCGCAACCTCAAGGGCGCCGAGGGCCTCAATGCGGCCACCGGTGAGTACACCGATCTCGTGAAGCTCGGTGTGATCGACGCCGCCAAGGTGACGCGTTCGGCTCTGCAGAACGCCGCGTCGATCGCCGCTTTGTTCCTCACCACCGAAGCCGTGGTGGCCGACAAGCCCGAGAGGGACGCCCCGGCCATGCCCGGTGGCGGCATGGAAGACTTCTGAGTCTTTCTTCTCACAGCAGTACACGGCAGGACCCCGGGGCGACCCGGGGTCCTGTTGCATTGGTGACCTCACGCGCGGCGTGGGGAATCGACGACGACATGCCGTTGTTGAAGGCAGCACTCGACGACGCCGGCATCTTGTGGCGCGAACTCGCGTGGGACGACGATCTCGACGATGCCATTTGGGCGTCGTGTGCGTTGAGCGTGGTGCGTTCGACGTGGGATTACCACCGCCGCCTCGACGACTTCCGCGCTTGGATCGATCGCGTCGGCCGGCTCAGTGTGTTGGCCAACTCGGCGGCCGTGTTGCGCTGGAACATTGACAAGCACTACTTGCTCGAGGCCCAAGCGGCGGGATTACCCATCGTGCCCACCGTGTTCGTCGAGCCGTCCACGGATGATTCGTGGGTGTCGCAGGTCGAGGCACTTCTCTCGTCGGGTCACGTGGTGGTGAAGCCGTGCGTGAGTGCGGGCAGCAACGACACCGAACGCCACGACGAAGTGGAGTCGGCGGTTCAGCACGTGCGCGACCTCCTCGATGCTACTCGCAGTGTGATGGTCCAGCCGTACCTGTCACGGGTCGATTCCGACGACGAAACCGGATTGGTGTTCATGGGTGGCGCATTCAGCCACGCGTTCGCCAAGGGCCCGTTGCTCTCGGCTCCGAAGGACGTGGCTGGCGATCTCTTCGCGCGCGAGCGAATCGACCCGCGCGAGCCGTCATCGGCCGAACTGGCTCTGGGCGAACGTGCGATGGCCTGGCTCGATCAGCGGTTCGGAACGTTGCTGTATGCGCGCATCGACTTGCTGCCCACCAACGACGGTCCGGTGATCGTCGAACTCGAACTCACCGAGCCGAGTTTGTTCTTGGCCATGCATCCCGCTGCACCGTCGAACATCGCCCGGGCGATCGGTGCCGCGCTCGACCGCGGTATCTGAGCCCGAATCTGTGCCTAGCCTTGGGCCCATGGCTCGGAAGCGGACCGACACGGTCCTCGTGGTGAAGATCGACGGTGATCGCGATCGCCGCGTGCCCGACCAACTCGTGGTCGAAGAGCCCATGACCATTCAGCTCGACGGCAACGTGGTGGCGACCACCATGCGCACTCCCGGTCACGACTACGAACTCGCTGTCGGCTTCTGCCACGGCGATGGACTTCTCGCCGGTTTCGCGGTCACTGGTGTTCGTTATTGCGCCAACGGTTCGGCCGTCGACAGCAGCTTCAACGTGGTCACGGTCGAAACCGGCGGTCGGGCTCCGGTGCCGACACCGCGACTCGGCAACACGTCGTCGAGTTGTGGCGTGTGTGGATCGCAGTCGATCGACGACTTGAGTGCTCGTTTGGCCCCACTCGAATCGGGCTCGGTCGTGCGCATCAGCCTGAGCGTGGTCCTGTCGATTCCCGATGTGGTGTTGGGCGATCAGGCGTTGTTCAACGAAACCGGGGCGGTGCACGCGGCGGCGGCATTCGATGCGGCGGGCAACGTTCTCGTGGTGCGCGAAGACGTGGGCCGACACAACGCCGTCGACAAAGTGGTAGGCCATCTTCTGCTCGACAAGAAGTTGCCGGCCGGTGATCTCGGCTTGTTCGTGTCGGGTCGGGCGAGTTTCGAGATGGTGCAGAAGGCCTGGGCGGCCGGATTCGGCACGTTGATCTCGGTGAGTGCGCCCACCGCTCTGGCGGTGCAGACGGCCAAGCGCGCCGGTTTGGTGTTGTACGGATTCGCGCGCGGCCCGCAAGCCGTTCGCTACAGCCCGGGTTGATTCGCGCGCAGCGTCAAGGTGCGCTGACGACTCCGATTTCCGTTCGGTACACGGCCTTGCCCGAGTCGTCGAATCCGAAGGTCACGAAGGTGGCGATCGATGGGTCACCGTTCGGGCTGAGAGCCAAGAGTCGCGTTGGCCCGTTGTAATCGATGTTGAGTCCGGCGGCGATCAACGCGGAGCACTCGTCGAATGTGATGCAGGCCGAACCGCCGCGACTGGTCGGGATCGCTTCGTTCATGAAGACGAGTGCGTCATCCGACTGGGTGGCCAACGACGACAGCGCGATGAGGTTCACACAATCGACAGCGGCAGTTGCCAACGGGATCGGCGCCACATCGGGCTCGGCGAACGGGTCGTCGTTCGGACCGAGCGGAGCGGGAGGAAGTTCGAGTCCGGCTTCTTGCAGAGTTGCGTACAGGTCGTCGAAGCCGGCTGCGGCGTCGACCGCGACCCCGGTGATCGCCGCGCGACCATCGGTTTCCATGATCGGATCGGACGACAAGTCGGCGCGGGCCAGCGCGTCGTTCACGACGACCGTGATATCGGCGAAGGTCGTGAGAGTCGTCGACAGGAATCTGGCACCGCTCTCTTCGTCGCCGATCAGGGTGACCACTGATCCATCGGTCAGAGTCGCGACGTCCTCGGAGTAGTCGTCATCGCCGGGGTCGTACTGGATCTCCGACACGATGGCGATTCCTTCGAGGCCGAGGGCGCGACGCACGTCGGTGGCGAAGTCGCGGCCGAAGGGATCGTCGGGATAGGCCAGCACGCTCGATCGAATGCCGGTGCGCGCCACCTCTTGGGCCATGGCCAGAGCTGCGAGCGAATCAGAAGGGCTCGTGCGCACGAACATTCCGCGGTCGGGGAAATTGGTGAGCGATGCAGTGGTGGCCGCCGGAGAACACACACCCACGTTGGCGGTGAGCAGAGTGGGAAGGGTCGACAGCGCGACCGACGACGAGAACGGGCCGATCACGGCGTCGACCGAATCGCCGGTGATCAGAGTGTCGATGGCCGCGAGTGCTGTGGCCGAGTCGCCGCCTTCGTCTTCGACGAACAGTTCGACCGGTACGCCATTGACTCCACCGTTGTCGTTGATGGCGCGCACGGCGGCTTCGACGATCGCCACGAGAGGTTCGCCGATGGTCGCGCCCGGACCCGATCGTGGAACGAGGAGTCCGACACGAAGGATCCCATCACTCATGCGCGGCGCGATGGTGGTGGTGCGAGGTGGCTCCGAGTCGACCGGGGCGGAGGTGGTGGTGCCACCACAGGCGGCCATAGCCACGCTGCACGCGAACGCCGCGAGAGAACACCGCATCGATCGACGCATCGGGCCCAGCCTACGACGGCCGTCATCGAGCCGAGTCGAATCCAGGTCTCGGGATCGGCGACACTGTGACATGGCTGGATTCGAAGGTGACACCGACCTCGTGTATTTGCGTGACGTCGATCTGCGGGAGTTCGACGCGGCCGTGGTGGGTGTGGACGGTTCGTCGGTGGCTCTCGATCGCACGGCGTTCTATCCGACCGGTGGCGGTCAACCGCACGACACCGGAGTCCTGGCCGGTTCGCGCGTGGTGAACGTTCGCAAAGGCGCGTCACCCGATGGCGGGTTCTCGTGGGTGTGGCACGAACTCGACGGTGAGGTTCCGGCGGTGGGTGTCACGGTGTCGGGACGAGTGGACGACGAGCGACGCTTTCAACTCATGCGCACGCACACCGCGATGCACATCCTGTGTGGCGTGATCTGGAACGAATGGAAGGTTCCGGTGACCGGCGGAAACATGGAACCACTCAGCGCCCGGATGGACTTCGAGTTCGACCCCGTACCGGAGGGATTCGCACAGCGCATCGAAGAACTCGTGAATGTCGAAATCGCATCCGATCGCCCCATTCGTGTGGAGTTCCTCCCGCGGGACACCGCTCTGCAGGATGCCGATTTGATTCGCACCAAGGTGAGCCTCATTCCGGAGTCGGTGCCCGAGATCAGGGTGGTCGACATCGTCGGTCTCGACAAGCAGGCCGACGGCGGCACACACGTGCATTCCACGAAGCACGTGGGCCGGATCAAGGTCGTGAAGGTGGAGAACAAGGGCAAGGGCAACAAGCGGGTGCGCGTCGAGATCGTCGACGCCTGAGCGCGGTCGTCGGGGCCGTTCGGATTGACCTAGGGTTCGCGTGTGGCTGACGGGGGAGTGAACCACGAGAAAGGATCGGCGCGTGCTCCGGGTCCGACGCTCCACGAGCAGTTGTTGGCCGATCCGACGCGGCCTCCGTGGCCGTTGCTGGTGGAGGCGCCGGCGTATCTCGGGGACGACGACATCTCGTACTCCGTGTACACCTCGGAGGAGCACTTCCGGGCCGAGTTCGATCACATGTGGTCGAAGACATGGCAATGGGCCTGTCACGTCGAACACATTCCGGAGACCGGTGACTATTACGTCTACGACGTGGGTCCGCATTCGGCGCTCATCGTTCGTGGTGAAGACGGCGCGATCAACGCTTTCTACAACGCGTGCATGCATCGAGGAACGCAGTTACGTCCGCCGGGCTCGTGTGGCTTCGCGAATCAACTGAAGTGCCCGTTTCATGGTTGGACATGGTCACTCGATGGTGAACTCGTCGACCTGCCCGACCGCTGGGACTTTCCCCACGTCGGCGACGACACGCATCGTCTGCCTCGGCTTCCGGTGGCAGTGTTCTCCGGCTTCGTCTGGATCAACTTCGACCCCGATGCCGAACCTCTCTCGTCGTACGTCGGAGTGTTGGCCGATCATTTCACCGAGTTCGGCTTCGAAGATCGCTACATCGAAACTCATGTCCGCAAGAAGTTGCCGTGCAACTGGAAAGCGGCGATCGAAGCGTTTCTCGAGGCCTATCACGTGCGCGAGACCCACGCGTCGGGCCAATTGGGCGACGAGGTGACCACTCAGTACGACGTTTTTCCTCCGAACGTGAGCCGGTTCATTCACACCATCGCGCTCGATTCGCCGCAGCGACCCGCACCGCGAACCGAAGAGGAGATCTTCGCGAACATGCTGCGTGGCGTTCCGGTCGAGTCGCGACCGAAATTGCCGGACGGGATGCGGGCCCGTGACGCCTGGGCGAAGATCGTGCAGCGCGACATGAGTTCGCGCTACGGTCACGACTTCACCCATCTGAGCGAGTCGATCACTCTCGACTCCATCGAGTACTTCTTGTTCCCGAACGCGTTCTTCTTCCCGGGTCTCTCGTTGCCGATGGTGTATCGGTTCCGACCCGACGCCGACGACATCGACGTCAGTTGGTTCGATTTGCTGATCCTGCGGCCGCGTCCGGCTCACGGCGAGGTGCCGCCTCCGCCCGAAGTGATCGAACTCGACGTCGACGACAGTTACACCGTGGCCTCCGGCCTCGGTCCGTTGGGTCGGGTGTACGACCAGGACACGTCGAACATGAAGGCCCAGACTCGGGGGTTCCGGTCGAGCCGCAAGAAGGGTCAGACGCTCGGTAACTACCAAGAGGTACGAGCCCGGCATCTGCAGCAGCGAGTGCGGGAACATCTGCGCGCGGGTGGCTTCACCGCCGATCCCACATGAACGACGTCGAACTGGGCGATCTGACCGATCTCCGTGACGGCACCATGCGGGTGTTCGCCGACGTCGGAGAGCACGGCGTGGTGGTGTGTCGCGTGAATGGTCAGCTGCACGCCTTCGATGACAATTGCTCGCATCGCGATGCGCGACTCTCCGAAGGCCGGTTTCGCGGAACCACCATTACCTGCCCGGTTCACGGCGCACAGTTCGACGTGCGAACGGGTGAGCATCGCTGTGCGCCGGCTACATCGCCGATCGTCGTGCGGGTGGTTCGTGAATCGGGTGGCCGAGCCTTCGTCGAGTCAACAGAGGTCTGAAACCGAGTGGACGAGTACTCGCAGAGGTTGTTCGACGCGTTGAGTGCCTCACTCGAGCCGTGGTTGCGAGGTTCCTTCGATCGTGTCGTCGACGAACAAGGGCTGAGCGCCGGAGTCGATGTAGGTCGACGTGACGCGGTGGTTGCTGACGCGGCCCGCACGGCGATCGAACGTTTGCACCAGCTGTTCGAGACCGATGTCCTCGAGCAGCGCCACAACCCGCTGCAGATCCTGCGTTCGGCGACCGACCCGGTCACCGTCGCGCTCCGTGACCTCGGTGCGCAACCAATCGAGCGCGACGAGTTCCAGCAGCGCTCGTTCCCCGACGACGATTTCGGGTTGTGTCCGGCCGCCTGGGTCGACATCGACGAATCTCTCGCCGAGGTGGGTCTCGAGTGGGGAGCCTGGAAAGCGGCCGCGGTGATCACCCGCCGACGCGAAGCAACGTGACCGATCTGACCCATGCCGGGCCATCGTGACGAATGACGCGGAGCCCGACATCCCGAAGCCGCCCGGGTGCTAGTTCGATTGTGAAGTGCCTCGTCAGAGCCTCATCTCGCGTGTCGTCATCGCGCTGAGCGTGGTTCTTCTGGCATCGGCCTGCGAGACCTCCAATCCCTCAACCGACGAGCGGCTGGAGACGTGGATGACCGAGGTCGGCTCACCGGCGCGGACTCTCGCGTACGGCCCCGACGACGAACAAGTTCTCGATGTGTACACGCCGGCCGATTGGTCGCCCAGCGATCGTCGTCCAGTGATCGTTCATGTGCACGGCGGCGGTTGGCACGGCGGCTCGCGTCGTGACGCGGCGTACTTGGCACAGGCTCAAGTTCGTCGTGGCTGGGTCTTCGTCTCGGTCGACTACCGACTCACCCCTGGTGTCCGTTTTCCTGATCCGATCCGTGACGTCGATCGTGCGGTGCGATTCGTTCGGTCGCAGGCTTCCTCGTTGGGCATCGACCCGAGTCGCCTCGTGATGTCGGGTCACTCGGCCGGTGGTCATCTCGCCGCGGCCGTCGCACTCGGCGACATGCGACCCCTCCTGGTCGATCCGACGCTGCCGCCCGAACTTCGGGCTCAATCGTCGCGTCCGGATGCGGTGGTGACTATTGCGGCAATTCTCGACGTGACTGCTTTCAGCGACGATCCGTGGTGGGCCTCCGGCTGGATCATCAATTTGTTGTACGGGTGTGAGTCATCCGATCCGTTCGTGCTCGCGTGTTCGGTTCCGCAGATGCGCCAGGGCTCGGTTCTCGACTGGCTCGATGCGCGCGACCCGGCGGTGTACGCGATTCATGGCGCCGACGACGACGTCGTGTTGGTGGAACAGGCGTGGCTCCTGCGAGATCGTGCCGCCGAGGTGGGTCTCGACCGGGTGAGCCTCGACATCGTCGACTACGGTCCGGCTCGGTACCGTCGTCATGACCCCGACTTCGGTGCCAATCTGCGTGGGCTCGAGGCGTTCCTCGATCGAGTGGCCGCCTGAAGTGTTTCGCCGGTGTGAATTCACACCGGATCCGATCGATCCTGTGGCGTGATCACGTTGGTCGACGGAAAGAATGAACGTATGGCCCGGCGCGTCGTTCTCGATGATCTGTCGTTGCGAGGAATCCGCTTCACGCGCGAACTCTGCCGTGTGACCGATGCATGGCTGGCTGAGGTGTGGTCGTCGGCCGCGAGTGATCAGAAGTTGTCGAAGCGCTGTGCCCTCGTCGCCCTTGGGGGATACGGACGCGGTGAACTCGCTCCCTTCAGCGATCTCGATGTGGTGTTGTTGCACGATGGAGTGAAGAACATCGACGAGATCGCATCCAAGATCTGGTATCCCATCTGGGATGCGGGTGTGAAGCTCGGTCATTCGGTCGGAACCGTCAAGCAACTGTTGGAGGTTGCGAAGTCCGAACTCGACACGGCAACGGCGCTGCTCTCGGCGCGCCATATCGCGGGCGACGAGGAGCTCACGCGAGAACTCCTCGATGCGGCGACGCGAGTCTGGAAGACATCCAAGGATCGTCTGCCCGAACTGATGAAGCGAGTTCGATCGCGGCAGGCCGAGAACGGCGAAGTGGCGTTCCTTCTCGAGCCCAATGTGAAGGAGGGCTACGGCGGCCTTCGTGACATTCACGCACTGGTATGGGCCGAGGCCGCGGGGGTGGAGATCTCTCGCTCCGATCGCGCGTCACTCGACGCTGGTCGTGACGTGTTGATGTCGATTCGAGTGGCCCTGCATCGACACGCCGGCCGTGCGGTGGAGGTCCTTCATCTCGAAGATCAAGATGCGGTCGCCGCGGCCTGCGGATACCCCAACGCCGATGCGCTGGCTGCTGCTCTGTCGAACGCCGGTCGTTCGGTGTCGTGGGTGGGTGACGAGGTGTGGGCGCGAGTGTCGGCCACGGGCGCGAAACCCGAACCCGATCGACTCCTCGCACCGGGTGTGATCTTACGAAACGGTGAGGTCCACCTGGCCGACGACGTCGATCCGGCATCCGATCCTTCATTGTTGCTCCGCGTCGCGGCGTCGGCGGCACGCCAACGCACGCGGATCGATCGCCCGACTCTCGATCGTTTGGCTCAGTCGAGTCCGGCCATGACCACACCGTGGCCGGCTGGCGCGGTCGACGACCTCGTCGGCTTGTTGCTCACCGGCCACGACGCTATTCCGGTTCTCGAATCGCTCGACCAACGCGGGTTGTGGGTGAAGATCCTTCCCGAGTGGGCACCCAATCGCAGCCGTCCGCAACGCAACGCGTATCACCGCTTCACCGTCGATCGGCACTTGTGGGAGGCCACGGCCAACGCGAGTGATCTCGCGCACCGTGTGTCGCGACCCGACTTGCTGGTGCTCGGCGCGTTGTTCCACGACATCGGCAAGGGGTATCCCGGCGATCACACCGACGTCGGCGTCGAACTCGTTGCGCGCATCGGTCCGCGCATCGGTCTGTCGCCCGACGACGTCGTGATCGTGCAGACGATGGTTCAGCATCACCTCACGCTGGCCGATGCCGCCACTCGTCGCGATCTCGGCGATCCGGCCACCGCGAAGTTCGTCGCCGAGGCCGTGAAGTCACCATTGGTGCTCGACCTGTTGCACGGGCTCACCGAGGCCGACAGCCTGGCCACGGGCACGTCGGCGTGGGGATCGTGGAAGGCCGAATTGGTCTCCGAACTCGTCAGCCGGACTCACGCGGTTCTCGGTGGCGATGACGTCAACGATGTCCAGTGGCGGCTGTTCCCCGACGCCGATGTGTTGGCTTTGATGGCCACGGGCGAGATTCGTGTTGCCACATCGGCTGACGCGGTCACGGTGGTGTCACCCGACCGACCCGGAACGTTCAGTCGAGTGGCGGGAGTGATGGCGTTGCACGGCCTGGGAGTTCTGGGTGCGCAAGCGCACTCCGACGAACAGGGCATGGCCGCATCACGCTTCACGGTTCAGATTCCCGCGCATGGGCCGATCGAGTGGGACCCGATCGCGAAGAATCTCGAGCGAGCGTTGCGTGGAGAATTGGCGATCGAAGCGCGGCTCGCCGAACGCGCCCTCACGTACAAGCGTCGTCGTCGCTCGGCGGGCGCCCTCGCGGCACCGCGAGTCACCTTCTTCGACGAAGCGTCGTCGAACGCGACGGTGATCGAGGTGCGGGCACCCGACGAACTTGGTGTACTGCATCGCATCACGAAGGCCATGGCTGAGGTGGGCCTCGACATTCGCCACGCGACCGTGCAGACGATCGGCGACGAAGTGGTCGACTCGTTCTATGTGCGCACGGCGTCGGGGACGAAACTCGTCGACACCTTCCATCGATCCGAGGTCGAGCGGGCAATTTTGCACACCGTGTCGCCCTCGCCCGAGCGCTGAACCAGTAGTACCGTGTCGGTATGTCCGACGCGATGCCCACCGACTTCACGCGCGATCTCGTGCGCTGGAGCGAGACGTTGGCCGGTATCGCGCGCACGGGTATGGGTTTCACCCAGAACCTGTACGAACGCGAGCGTTACGAAGAAGTCCTGCACGTCGCAGCCGACATCAAAGCCGCCGCCGACGAAGCACTCGAAGTTCGACGAGAACAAGACCATTTCGTCCAGGAATGGATGGAGTCGATCGGTGAAGGCGTTCCGGGTTACGTGACGCCGAAGGTTGCCATCGGCGCCATCGTCGGCAACGACGCCGGTGAGATCTTGCTCGTGCGACGACCCGATTCGGGTGTGTGGTTGTACCCGACCGGTTGGGCCGATGTGGGCTACTCGCCATCGGAAGTGGCCATCAAGGAAGTGCAGGAGGAGACCGGCATCGAATGCGAGCCGGTGCGATTGCTCGGAGTCGTCGACGGCCAACGCATGGGCTTCAGCCGCTTCGGTATGTACATGCTCTTGTTCCACTGCCGCGCGGTGGGTGGAGATCTGCAAGGTCACCCGCTCGAAACGAGCGGTATCGGCTGGTTCGGTCGTGATGCGCTACCCGAGCCGACGGCGGGTGCTCAGTGGTGGGGTCCGATGGCCTTCGCCGCCATCGCCGGAAGCAGTGGCCCAGCCACGTTCGATCCGCCACGTTCGCCGGTGTGGCGCAACGGCGAACACTGACGCCGCGCGCGAATCAGTCGTCGCGCTGACTGCGCAAGAACTGCTCGACCTCGGCCATCAGCGCGTCGCTGTCGACGGGTCCGTCGGGCAGAGGAGTGTCGTCGCGCGGACGATCGTCGGGTGGGAGTGCGGCGTCGCCGTCTTCTTCGTCGATCAAGAGTTCGATGTCGTCGTCATCGTCGTCGAATTCGTACTCGTCGTCATCATCGTCGTCACCCATCGCTTCGATCCGCTCGAGATAGCGCGTGAGCGAAGGATCGTTGACGATGAGTTGATCGATCTGAGCGTCGTACGTCTCGACCGACTCGACGAGCGACACCGTGGGCAGATCGACGTCGAGAATCTCGCTCAGTCGTTCGACGAGAGCGAGGGCGGCTTTGGGCGAGGCGATCTGCGCGGCATAGGCCGGCACGGCTCCCCACAACGAGATGCTCGACATGCTCGCGCGATGGCAGGCATCGCTCAACACGCCGACGATGCCGGTGGGACCCTCGTACTGACTGCGACGAAGATCGTGGCGATCGATCGCGGCTTGGTCGGCGGCGGTACCGAGGACCTGTGTGGGGCGACGATGCGGAACGTCGGCTAACAGTGCACCGAGCGACACGATGGTGCTCACTTTGTACGTCTGCGCCACGCCCACGATCTGCTTGCAGAACAACTTCCACTGGAGCGCCGGCTCGGGACCCAGAACGAGAATGAGATCACGATCACCGGCGTCGGCGGTCCACATGCTCACGGTCGGCCACACGATCTGACGATTGCCGCCGTCGTTCAGGCGCACGTGCGGGCGGATGGTGGCGAAGTCAGTGAACTCCTCCGGGTCGATCTCGGCCAGCGGCGTGGCGTTCATCGACTCGACGAGATGTTTGACGGCCGAACTGGCGGCATCAGCGGCATCGTTCCAACCGGTGAAGGCCGCGACCATGTACGGGCGACGCAGTTCCGGTCGACGAATCCACCGGACGTGCTCGAGCTCGGCCATTGGACCGAGGCTACTCGTCAGAGTTGCGGACGGACGAGGAAGGCTCCGAATCCACCGGCGTCGAGGACGTCGTCGAGCAGGTTGCTCTCGTACACCTCGTTCGGACCCTGCATCAGATCGTTTTCCGTGGCACCTTGCGCGGTCGTGACGAGTGTCCAGGCCTGACGCTTGTAGGTGAGATTCTTCGGGTGCAGACGGTGTGCTTCGCGCCACCATGAAATAGCGGCGTCGTGGCCGACCGTGCGACGCAGATGCTCGCCGAGTTGGAAACACGCGGCCGCGCGGGCCTCGTCGTCACCGTGTGGTTGGCTCCGCTCGATCACTTCGTCGGGCGTGAGCGCGAATTGACTATTGCCACCGTTGTCGACCCAATCGAGGATGGCGGCGCGATACGCATCGGCGTCGTCGGGAATGGCTTTCACCGCGCGGTACATCGCGTCGAGGCGCTCGGGAAGTCCGGGCGGAACCTCCATGTCGCGTAGGGGGCTGCGTTCGATGGAGGCCGACTCGGCCGGCCGCACGAGGTTGCCGTTCTCGTCGATCCAGACCGCCATCGGAATGTTCGTGAATCCGAAGAGCGAACCAGTGGCGTGCGTGGTGTCGACGACGCACGGATGCGTGGGCTGACCGGCCTGCGACCACGGACGCGCGTGATCGGGTTCGATGTCGAGCGCGACGGTGACGACGACGGCGTTCTTGCTTTCGATTTCTGTGTGGAGCGCCTGCCACCCGGGCAGGCTGGTGCGACAGCCTCAATAACTCGACCACGCGACGAAGACGATCTTCTTGCCGCGTAGTGACGAGAGTTTGAAGTTGTTGCCGGAGAAGTCGATGAGATCGGGATCGGCCGCAACGGCAGTGGTGAGTGCGCGACCTCCGAGCGTGGCCGGGCCGAGTGACCACACACCGTGAGTTTCGTCATGGACGAGTGGCATGCCGAGTCGAGCAGCAGCAACCTTCACGTCGACGACGTCGCCGTCGAGAGCACCGGGTGCGGGAACGCACACTTCGCCGCGGCACAAGCCTTCCGGTTTGGGATCCCATCCGGTTTCGCGCGCGAAGTCGGCGCGAGAGGTGGTGAGCGACGTGAGGATCATGCGGTCAGTCTGACAGGTTCGGCGTGTCAGCGTCGCTTCGCAGCCTCGGCCAACTCGTGCGGACCCGAGGCGGGGTATCCCTTCATCTGCTGAACGGCGCGGCTCCAGGGTCCGAGGATCTCGATCAACTGGTCGAAGTCGGAGCCGATGGCCGTGAGAGCTGTACGCATCTGGTCGTCGGTGTCCACTTCCACCTGTTCGCGCAGGGCGCGTCCGGCCGGGGTGAAGTCGCCGTTGGCGAGCAGTCCGCGCGATTCGAGGCGATCGATCGCGCGCGTGTAATCGTCTTCGCTCCATCCACGGGTGCGGCTGTACGACTTGAGGGGGAGGCCCCAGTAGAGCTCGGTCAGGAGTCCGATTTCCGTGGCGTCGAGGCCAGCGGCGATCCAGGCCGCGGTGTGCGAGTCACCGCGGAACTCGCGCAGCATGTCGCCGAAGTGCCAGCACGCGCCGAGGTCGGTGGACGGAATCGATTGGCTGAGTGTGCCGGCGAAGAGTGGGCGGCCTTCGGGGCGCAGCACGTCGACGGCTCGTTGAAGAATCGCGCGCCCTTTGGCGACACCACCGGGCTTGGCGCCGAGGATGCGTTCGAGTTGTGCGATGGCACCATCGCGACGGGCACCGCAGATGGTGACGGCATCGGTGATCTTCCATCCGGCTTGCACCGACGGGACGACGACGACCGGATTGAAGACGGCGAAGGCGGCGGCGACGAGTTCGCCCGGGACCTGGCCCATGAGTGATCCGCGGCTCGTGAAGTAGGCGACACCTTCGGGGAGTGCGACGCCATTCATTTCGCCCGGGCTCGGTTGGAATCCGAGTGCGACGTAATTGGCGTGACATTCGGGTGAGAAGTACACCTGACCGATGACGGGTTCGAGCGCGGCGCCGAGTGCGCGGCCTTTGGCCGAGAGTTCCTGTTGATCCATGGGGCGAGGGTACGGGACGTGCGACCTACACTTCGGGTCGAGGAACCAATCGATGCCTGCTGACGTCTCCGTGTGCCGTGAAGTGACCGATGAGGTCGTGCACGCGTTCGGCGTTCTGATTCCGCAGTTGTCGCGGTCGAATCCGGCGCCCACACGAGCCGAGTTGGAGGCACTGGTGTCGTCGGTGGCGTCCACATTGTTCGTGGCTCGGGTGGACGGACGAATCGCAGGGTCGCTCACGTTGGCGATGTTCCGGATTCCGACGGGTGTGAGGGCGTGGATCGAGGACGTGGTGGTCGACGAGGCCGCGCGTGGACACGGCGTGGGGGAGGCACTCAATCGAGCGGCGCTCGATCACGCGCGGGCGAATGGAGCGATCACGGTCGACCTGACGTCGCGGCCGTCGCGCGAGGCGGCCAACCGGCTGTACAAGCGGATGGGGTTCGAACAACGCGACACCAACGTCTACCGCTACACCCTCTGACCGGCGTGACCCAGTTGGTGACCCGAGCGGCGAATTCGTCTCGTGTTTCGCGGATCATGGCCGCCAGTCTGATTCTCGGTCTCGTGTGCTTGGAGGGGGTGTCGTCGGTTGACGCATCGGTCCCCCCGTCGTCAGAGGCGACACCTCCAGCCGATCCGATTCGCGGTGCCCCCGTAGTGACGTGGCCCGGGCCGGGGCACGTTGCGTTGACGTTCGATGACGGTCCGCACCCGACGACGACCAACCGCGTGCTCGACATCCTCGATCGCGAACGGATTCCCGGAACGTTCTTCGTGATCTGTCGCTTGATCTCGAAGAACCAGAGCGTGGTGTCGAGGATCGCCGCCGATGGGCACAGTGTTCAGAACCACACCATGAATCATCCGTACCTCGCACGTATCAAGAACGACAAGGTGACTGCCGAGTTGTCGTCGTGTTCGAGTGCGATCGAAATGGCGACGGGCCAGAAGCCGACGACCTTTCGACCACCGTATGGATCACACAACGATCGTGTGAACGCAATCGCTGCGGCGCTCGGGCTCCAGCGTGTGATGTGGAACGCCACGGCCCCGATCGACGAGACGAATCCGAAGGAGATCGCTCGTCGCATCCTCGGACAGATCCGTTCGGCCGAGGAAGACCGCCGGGGACTGGTGATCTTGCTCCACGATGGGAGTGGATCGCGCGCCGCTCAAGTAGCGGCGCTCGGCCCGATCATCCAACGACTCAAGTCGAGTGGTTGGCAGTTCGTGAAGATCGGCTAGCCAGCACCACCGGAACCTTCAACGATCAGTCGGAGAGGATGCCGGCCGAGACGGATTCGGTCGTGTCGACTTCGTCGATCTCGGCCAGGAGCGAATCGACTTCGGACTCGAGAGTCTCGAAACAACCAGACTTGGCCCTCAGGATCACGATGCGATCGAGGATCCGCTCTTTCACGGCATCGGGAGCGCCCGACGAATTCATTCGCTCGACGACGCAATCGAAGCTGGGCGGAAAGTCGGATGGATTCCCTGAACCCTGTGACGTGGGCGGGGTGGTGTCACTCGGCCCGATCGAGATCAAGAACGCTCACCGTAGAGGCGACGGGGATCAGGTGCCGCAGAAGGTGGCGTAGCCCTCGGTGTATTCCACCGGCGCCGGTTCGGCGTACCGCGCCATCCGCTCGTCACCTTCGAACCGCTCCGTGAACGGATCGGCCAACACGTCGAGCAACGTCGACAGCGCCGACAAGTCACCTTGCGTCGCGGCTGCCAACGCCTCTTCCACCAAATGATTGCGCGGTACGTACACCGGATTCACCGAGTCCATCTGTGCCGCGACGGTCCCTGCATCTCCGCTCACACGCGCCCGCCAACGCGGCATCCACGCGAGCAATCCCAAGCGGTTGGGGAACAGGGCATCGAGGCGCGATGAATCACCGCGCAGCGAACGCGACAACGCACGGAAGAACGACGTGAAGTCGACCCGCTCGGCGTGGAGAAGCGCCAGTAGATCATTGACGATCTCGACATCACCCTCGTGAGCGTCACGGAACCCGAGTTTCGCGCGCATACCAGTCAACCAGTAGCCGTTGAACCTCTCGTTGAACGACACCAAGACATCAGTGGCCATCTTTACGGCTGCGTCGGTGTCGTCGTCGAACAAGTACACGATCGCTTCAGCGAGCCGAGCCAGGTTCCACTGCCCGATCATCGGCTGGTTGCCGTAGGCGTACCGACCCTGATGATCGATCGACGAGAAGACCGTCTCGGGATTGAACGCGTCCATGAACGCGCAGGGCCCGTAGTCGATCGTCTCGCCGGAAATCGTCATGTTGTCGGTGTTCATCACACCGTGGATGAAGCCGATGTTCATCCAACGCGCGATGAGAGTGGCCTGTGTGTCGACCACACGCTCGTAGAACGCGATATGCGGATTGTTCGCACCGGTCACCTCGGGGTAATGACGGGCGATCGCGTAATCGGCGAGTCGTTTCAGAAGTTCGCGGTCGTGTGTGGTGGCGGCATATTGAAAGGTGCCGACACGCAGATGGCTGGACGCCACTCGTGTGAGGACTGCGCCCGGCAGCAACGACTCGCGCGCGATCGATTCACCCGTCGCCACGACCGCGAGAGCCCGCGTGGTCGGAACGCCGAGCGCATGCATGGCTTCTCCCATGATGAACTCACGCAGCATCGGGCCGATGGCGGCCTTACCGTCGCCGCCACGCGCGAATGGCGTGCGACCCGAACCCTTCAAGTGGATGTCGCGACGCCGACCATGAACGTCGATCACTTCACCGAGCAATAACGCCCGCCCGTCACCGAGCCGGGGTGAGAATCCACCGAACTGGTGGCCGCTGTAAGCCTGGGCGATCGGCTCGGCTCCCTCCGGCACCACGTTGCCGACGAGCACCGCCACACCGTCGGGCGAGCGGAGGAACGACGGGTCGAGTCCGAGTTCGTCGGCCAGTTCGTCGTTGAAGGCGAGTAATCGCGGATCGGCCACCTCGTTGGCTCGCCACGCCTCGTACAACCCGCCCAACTCGCGCACGTAGGTGTTGTCGAACGCGAAGTGCGAACGCTCGACCGTCGTCATGAAGTCAGGCTACGGCGAGCCGTGGGGGAGCGCGTTACCGACGACGAACGACCGAGTGGCAGGATTGCCGGTGTCGTCGGCGATTCCAACGCAGGGGGTTCTCATGTTGTTCAACGTTCGCAAGATCGTGACGGTGGTGGAGGAGATTCACCACGATCTCGGGCCGGCACCCGAACGTCCGGCCGTCAAAGGTGCGGTGGCTGCTGTCGTGACCAATCCGTACGTCGGTCGGTACGTCGCCGATCTCTCAGCGGCGGCCGACGAACTCCGTGCGCTCGGCGAGCGACTCGGCACCATGTTGATCGGCCATCTAGGCGGTGACCGATCGGTGATCGATGGCTACGGCAAAGGAACCATCGTCGGGTCGGCCGGGGAGATCGAGCACGGCGCGATGTGGCACATCCCGGGTGGTGGTGGAATGCGCGCTGCACTCGGCAAGGGCACGGCGATCGTGCCGTCCACGAAGAAGGTGGCCGGAATCGGCGCGCGCCTCGACGTGCCGATCACCCATCTCGAATGGAGTTACGTGGGCAGTCACTACGACGCGATCGAAGTCGGGGTGCCCGACGGACCGAAGCCCGATGAAATGGTGGTCATTCTCGCCATGGCCATCGGCGGACGCGTTCACGCGCGTTTGGCCGGTGGTTTCACACTGGCCGATCGCGGCCAGCCCGGAGTTCCGGCATGAGCCGCTCGGTTGCCGTGATCGGAATCGGTCGGATGGGATGGCACATCGCTGCGCATCTCGTGGCCAAAGAACATCGCGTCGCGGTGTGCGATGCCGTGGCCGGAATGGCCGATCGGTTCGCGTCCGAAGTGGGCGGTCGAGCGGCCTCGTCTCCAACTGATGCGGCGCGTGACGCCGACGTCGTGATCACGTCGTTGCCAGCCGATCGTGAGTTGCTCGCGGTCTCCGATGAGATCGCGTCGGCCGTCACCGCCGGGCGCGTGTGGGTCGATCACTCCACTACCTCGGCCCAAGCCGCGCGCAGCGTTGCCTCGCGTGTGGCCGCGATCGGCGGATCGTTCCTCGACGCACCGGTGTCGGGTGGGGTCGATGGAGCTCGCAAGGGAACACTCACCGTGATGGCGGGCGGCGATCAACGAGCCTTCGACGACGTCGAATCCGTGATTGCGTCGTACGCGGCACGCATCACTCTGATGGGTGAATCGGGAGCCGGCCAGATCACGAAGATGACGAATCAGATCTGTGTCGTGGGCCTCTGCCAAGCCCTGGCCGAAGGTCTCGACTTCGCCGAGAGCGCGGGCCTCGACGTGACGAAGGTGATCCACGTGATGTTGCAGGGATCGTCGGCGTCGTGGCAGATGGCCAACCGTGCCGAGAAGATGCTCGCCGGCGAGTACGACTACGGCTTCTCCACCACGCTCATGCGCAAGGACATCGGTTTGGTGCTCGAAGAAGCCGAAGCGATGAACATTCCGCTGCCGGTCACCGCGATGGTGGGTCAGATGCTCGCCGAAGTGACCGCCATGGGTGGTGCGCAGTGGGACTGGTGCAGCCTCATGGAGCGTCAGCGTCGCCGACGAGTCTGATCGTTACTGCTGCGAAACGTCGCGGGTGGCTCGGAGGATCAGCAAGGTGGACAGGGCGAAGAAGCCGGTGGACCACCCGGCGAACGAGCGCACCGTGCCGTCGAACGTGGAGTTGGCGACGCCACCGAGTAGCGCACCACCGGCGGTTGTGATGGTGGTGATGACCGACGACGCGGTGCCGGCGATGTGCGGCAAGGGGGTCATGGCGGCGGTGTTGGCGAGAGGTCCGAGGCCCTGGGCGACCGGGATGAGCAAGGCCAGGGTGATGGCGAAGATCCAGAAGTTGGGCTTACCTCCGTTGGTGAACGACACCAGGACGAAGGCGATGGCCGCGACCGATCCGAAATACACCGACCGACGCAGGTGGTGATAGAGGCCGACGTTCTTCACTCGTCGTGCGTTGTTGAGCGAGTTCAAGGCGAAGAACACTCCGAGCACGCCGAAGAAGAGCGGGAACAAATCGCCGCGCTCGTAGACGTCTTCCAAGATCACTTCGGATGCACCGAGGTAGGCCGTGAGGATGGCATACGTGAACATGTTGGCGAACATGAACGACAGGGTCGTCCGATTGCGGAACACCTCGCGACTGGCTTCACCAACCGCACGCCACGTGAAGGGACGACGACGTTCGACCGGCAACGTTTCGGGTAGTCGCAACGCCCACACGGCCAGGAGTACGGCGATCACGACCGGGGCGACGAAGACCGATCGCCACGGGAAGATCTCGATGAGTCCGGCACCGATGGCCGGCGCGATGATCGGGACGATCAGGAACACGGCCATGATGAACGACATCAGTCGTGCCATCACATCGCCTTCGAAGCGATCGCGAACCATCGCGTTGGTGAGTGTGCGCGGGCCGGCGGCACCGATGCCCCACACGAACCGGGCGGCGATGAGAAGTGGCCACGAACTCGCGAGGGCCGACAGCAATCCTCCGAGGATGTAGAGCGCGAGACTCGCGAACAACATCGGTCGACGACCGAATCGATCGGACGCCGGACCGAAGAGCCACGGACCGACGGAGATACCCAAGAAGAACACGGTGATGACCCACGTGACGTGAGTGGAATCCGATGGCATCGAGAATGCTTGGCGAACCTCGGGGAAGGCGGGCAGTACCAAGTCGATCGCGATGGCAATGAGCGCCATGAACACCGTCACCTGGGCCATGAACTCGCGTCGGCTTGCTTCGCGCCGCAACGAGTGACGTGTTCCCAGTGATTCGGTTGAAGTCACATCTCGACAGTAGACGGTGAGCACTCGAACCCAGTCGGTAGATTCACTCCACTGTGTCGGAAGTCGTGGATGTTCGTGCCGAGGCGGCCAGGCGCCGCACCATCGCGATTATCAGCCACCCCGACGCCGGTAAGACCACGCTCACCGAGAAGTTCTTGCTGTACGCCGGCGCCATTCAAGAAGCCGGTGCGGTGCATGCACGCGGCGATCGTCGTGGCGCCACATCCGACTGGATGGAGCTCGAGCGTCAGCGTGGCATCTCCATCTCGTCGGCGGTGCTGCAGTTCCCGTATCGCGACCATGTGTTCAATCTGCTCGACACTCCGGGTCACCGCGACTTTTCCGAAGACACCTATCGAGTACTCGCGGCGGTCGACGCGGTGATCATGGTGCTCGACACCGCCAAGGGCATCGAGTCACAGACACTGAAGTTGTTCCAGGTGTGTCGCACGCGGCGCCTACCGGTCGTCACGTTCTTCAACAAGTACGACCGAGCCGGCCGCGATCCGCTCGAGCTACTCGACGAGGTGGAAGAGCAGATCGGCCTGCGGCCCACCCCGGTCACGTGGCCGGTCGGCATCCCGGGCGACTTCCGTGGTGTGATCGATCGTCGCAACGGTGAATACATCCGCTTCACGCGCACGGCGCGTGGTGCGTCGTTGGCACCAGAGGAGTTCGTGAGTCGCGAGCAGGCCGCTGCCGAAGAAGGCGACGCCTGGAAAGTTGCCCTCGACGGTTGTGGCCTTCTCGATGCGATCGGCGCCGATGTCGACGAACTGTCGTTCCTCGCCGGCGAGTCGACGCCCGTCTACGTGGGCTCGGCCCTCACCAACTTCGGCGTGCGCATGCTGCTCGATGCCGTGGTCGACTACGCGCCGCCGCCATCGCCGCGCCTCGGCGTGAATGGTGAAGGTCGACCGATCGATGCGCCATTCGCCGCATTCGTGTTCAAGGTGCAGGCCAACATGGATCCGAACCACCGCGACCGTCTCGCGTTCGCACGGGTCTGCTCGGGCGAGTTCGAACGCTCGATGGACGTCACCAACACCCGCACCGGCAAACCGGTGGGGACCAAGTACGCCACCACGGCATTCGGCGCCGAACGCGAGACGATCGAGCGGGCCTATCCGGGCGACATCATCGGACTCATCAACGCCGCCGGTTTGCAGATCGGCGACACGCTGTACGCCGGACCCCGAGTCGAGTTCCCCGGTGTTCCACGCTTCGAGCCCGAGGTGTTCGCTACCGCACGTCCGATCGACACCGGCAAGTACAAGCAGTTCCGCAAGGGTTTGTCCCAACTCGACGAAGAGGGTGTGGTCCAGGTGTTGCGCGATCCCGACATGGGTGACGCCGATCCCGTCCTGGCGGCGGTGGGGCAATTGCAGTTCGAAGTGTTCGCGCATCGCCTCGAACACGAGTTCAAGGCACCGAGTCGCATCGAGCCGGCGGGTTACCAAGCCATTCGCCTCACCGACGAAGAGTCGGTGGAGCGTTTGCGCCGCATCGGCGGCATTCGAATCCTCAAGCGGGGTGACGGTGAACTCGTCGCACTGTTCGAGAATCGCTATCGCTTGCAGCGTCTCATGAGCGACGAGCCCGAACTCACGCTCAGACCCATTTTGGCAGGCGTCGAGAACTGACGTCAGCCGAGGCGGTCGAGGAACCGACGCGCCGCTTCGGCTGATTCGACGCGCCAGGCAGTGACGATGTCGTCATCGTCGATGGTCTTTTCGAGACCTCGGATGATGCCGTCGACGATTCGCCGCTGCTCTTTCAGCATCGCGGTCTGCTGAACGCCCACCTGACGGCCGATCTCGAGTTTGAGCAGCAACTCGCTGCGGAGATCGCGTAGATGCGGAACCGGCAGGGTGAGCCAGGCGTTCAGTGCGGCCCGCCCCGAACGAGTGATGCGCAACACCGTGCGTTGGCCGCCGGCGATCCCGGGCTCTTCACCGCGGGTCTCGATGTATCCGCGTCCAATCAGTTGATCGATCGCGCGGTAGGTGAGTGGTCGCGACAACGACCAGATGCGGCCCAGGTCTCCGGAGGAGGCCAACCGAGTAGCCACCGCGAAACCGTGGCTCGGTTTCTCGGCGATGACTCCGAGACAGGCCCACTCGCCGAGCAGGAGTTCGCTCGCGCTACGCGACGCTCGGCTCACGACAAGTCTCCGAGCAACTCGTGTACGTACGGCGTCGCGGGATCGGCCGCGATGGTGTCGAACGTTCCGCTCTGCACGATGCGACCGTTCTCGATGATGATCATCCGATCGGAGAGAACGCGCGCATCACGAGGATCGTGGGTGACGAGGATGCGAGCACTGTCGACGGCGCCGAGGAGCCGTGACAGATCGGAGCGCACCGAGCGGCGAGTGGTCACGTCGAGCGCAGCCAGTGGCTCGTCGAGTAACAGCAATCGTGGTGACACCGCCATGGCCCGCGCCAATGCCACTCGTTGAGCCTGCCCACCGCTGATCTGACCGGGTTTCTTCTCGGCGTGCTCACTCAGACCCACCCATTCGAGAAGTTCATTCGCACGAGCGCGTGCTGTATCGCTATCAGTGCCGCGAGCACGCAGACCGAACGCGACGTTCTCGATAACGGTCATGTTGGGGAACAACAGGTAGTCCTGGAACACGAATCCCACTGGTCGCTTCTCGGCCGGAACGAACACGGAACGATCGGGATCGTCGAGCACGGTGCCGTCGAGACCGATCGACCCACTGGTGATGGGAGCCAGACCAGCGAGTGCCCGCAGAAGCGTTGTCTTGCCGGCACCGTTCGGACCGAGGACAGCAAGTGTTTCTCCCGGTGCGACGTGCACGTCGACAGCGAGAGTGAAGTTGGCGCGCACGATCGAGAAGCGGGCGTCGATGGTCATCGCGTCGTTCCTGTTGCTGCGCCCATCCAACGGTCACGGAGCCCGAACAGCACCGCGAACGAGGTGGCGATCATGACGACGCTGAGAACCAAGGCCTCGCGCGCGTCGGTGTCGAGAGCCAGGTAGGTGGCGATCGACATGGTTTGGGTGGTGCCCGGGAAGTTGCCGGCGAACGTGATGGTCGCGCCGAACTCGCCGAGCGCGCGAGCCCAGGCCAAGACGACACCGGCGACGAGCGCGGGTCGAATGGCCGGAACGGTGATTCGTCGGAACACGTACCACCGCGAGCCCCCGAGTGAGCGTGCGGCGTCCTCGTAGCGAGCGTCGGCTTGTCGAATGGCGGCCTCGACCGTGAGGACGAGGTAGGGCATGGCGACGAAGGTTTGCGCGAGGATCACGCCCCACACGCTGAACGTGAACTGAAACGAGAACCAGTCGTCGAGAAATCGTCCGAAGACTCCTTGACGGCCGAACGAGAAGAAGAGCGCCACGCCGCCCACGACGGGCGGAAGAACCATCGACATCGTGCACAGCGCGCGCACGGCACTGCGTCCGGGGAATCGACCGCGGGCGAGAACCCAGGCCAAGGGAACGCCGAACAACAACGATGCGCTGGCCGACGTGACCGACGTGCGAATCGACAACCACAGCGCGGTTCGAACGCGACTCTCGCCGAGCACGTCGAACAGGTCGGACCATGGAGTGCGTCCCAACAGCCCGATGAAGGGGAGGGCGAAGAAGACGATGGTGAGCGTTGCGACAACGATGACCGGCCAGGGGGCGCCGTCGTCGACGCGTCGAGTCGACCGTGACGTCTTCACGGGGTGCCGAATCCGAGCTCGCGAAGGGTGTCGCGTCCGAGGCCCTGGAGGAAGGCAACGAATGCCGCGGCGTCGTCACGACGAGTCGAACTCGTGAGCACGGCGATCGGGTGACGCGCAACGACGTTCTGCTCGGCGGGAATGTCGACTCCCGATGCCCGCGAACCAGTAGCGATCACATCGGTGCGGTAGACGATGCCAGCGTCGGCGGCACCGTTCGTGATCTTGGTGACGATGCCTCCCACGTTGGCTTCGAACGAGCGGAAGTTCGCGACGACTCCGGCCCGTGTCAACACCTCATCGGTGTAACCACGAATCGGAACCCCTTCCTGCGCGGTGATGACGATGAGATCGTCGGCCTGGAGATCGGCCAGTGATCGAATGTTCTTCGGATTTCCGGGGGCGACCATGATTTGCAGTTCGTTGGTTGCGAACACTCTGTAATCGGGAACGAGGAAGCCGGCGACCTTTGTCATGGTCGATTCGTCAGCTGACGCGAACACGTCAGCCGGTGCGCCGTTCTCGATCTGCAACGCCAAGTTACTGGACGAACCAGACGTGACCCGAACGTCGATGTCGGGATTGGCTGCTTCGAATTCGGATTCGAGGATTTCGAAGGCGGTGGCGAGAGAACTGGCCGCCATCACATCGAGGCGTGAACGTTCGGCGTCGTTGCTGCCGCAGGCGACCCCGAACGCCATCAGGACCGCGACGATGATCCCGGCGCGAACACGCATCGGTGCAGATTAGTCAATTATTGACTAAATCGACAACCTCGCGGGTTCACTCCTCGATCGGCTGGGCCGGCGGTTTCAGTGGCGTGCCGGCGAGTAATGCGACCAGCGACTCGGCGTCGAGACCGAGCGCTGCGACCTGTAAGGGAGCGCGCCGGCCGCTCATCACGCGCAGCAGATCGAACGACGGCAACCCCGACGACCGCAACTCATGGCCGAGTCCGCTCGAACGGTTCTCGGCCATGTCGAGCAACCACCCGACGGCCACGGCCACCGCATCGGAGTCCCGAGCTCCGATTCGACCCAGGGCCAAGCGCAGGTCGTGTTCGTGCGTGACCGCGTCCATCACCATCTGCGAATTCACCGGCACCGGAACGTGCGGCAGGATCGCGGCGAACGGCTCGATCGATGCCTCGAACGCGTCGGCCAACTGGGCGAGCGTCTCGCCGCGGTGGCGTTCGACTTGGGCTTGGGTCCAGGCGTCGGTCGTGACACCTTCCATGCGCCCGGCGAGGATGTCTTCGGGAAGGCCGACCAGGTGCGCCGCGAGTTCGCGCACCGTCCACGACGGACAGTGCGGCACCACGCGATCGCCGTCGGGATCCGGAGTCGAACGCAGCAACTCGATCACTCGCGTCCGCACACCTTCGTATGCCGCGACGACCTGAGGGGTCGGCAAGAGGAAGTCACTCATGACGTCAGTGTGGCACGACTCGTCAGGCCGGCGCCCAGTAGGCGTGGGTGCCGCTGCTGATCCGCTCGGGCAGTCGAATGCGGCACAACGGCCCGTCGGCCACTCCCTGAGCGTCGAAGACCAAACACTCTGACACATCGTTGTTCACATCGATCGTGAACGTCACCAGGTAACCGTCGTCTTCCGACGTGGAGCCATCGCGCGGAGCCATCACCGTTTCGCTGCCGAAGACCCCCGGCCCGAACATGTACGACTCCTTCTCGCCAGTATGCAGATCGTTGCGCGTGATGCCGTCGAATTCGAAACGGCCAGGTGTGGGAACGACCGAGTAGTAGTAGCGATACGGGCGACCACCGTGGCGACCGTTGATCATCCCGAACTCGGTGACTTCGTCGCTCAATGGGCCCTCGCGGGTTTCACCCGTCGTGAGATTGAAGCGCCAGCGGTAGGGACGTGAATCCATCGCGTACAGATCGAGGAATCGGAAGAGTCGGGTGTTGATGTCGGCGTCGGGTGGGATGTACGGCGAAGGTGAGTGTTGGAAGAAGCCGTCGAGCACGACCCAGTGGCCCTCGTGATCGTGTGTCTCGAAGGCGTTGATCCAATGCAATACGTAGGTGGGGTCGGCCTCGAACCACCTGATGTCGCTCGACTGTCCACGACGAGGAATCACCGCGAATCGGGTGGGCATCTCGGGATGCCACTTGGTGGCATAGACACCTTTGGCGACGAGATCGGCGTCCCAGAACAACGGACAGTCGTTGAGGATCGCGAAGTTCTCGGTGAACGCCATGTCGTGTGGGAGCCGAGCACCAGCCAGAGGAATCGGCACGTAGTGCACGAGTTCGTGATTGGCGTCGACCACGCCGTAGTGCATGAACGGCGCGGTGGTCTGGTAGTTGAAGAACAACATCTCGTTGGCGAGTTCGTCGACCTTGGTGTGCGCCGAGACTCCACACGATGGGAAGTTTCCGTTCCATGTCGCGCGACCGCGATCGTCGAGCGTTCGCGGATCGAGCTGGTAGAGATCGCCGCATTGGTAGAAGCTCGAATACGCGACACCCGCGTGCACGACCACATCGGTGCTCGACGCGTCCTTCATGCGGGTGCGTGCACCCCAGCCGTCGGTACGCGGTGACTTCTTCGGAGATTCGGCCAAGCCAGCCCACTGAACTCCGCCGGCTTCACGTTCGACATCGAGACCGACCGTGCGCACGAACCGATTGCGGTATTCGGTCACTCCGTTGGCGAACGACATCATGTGGATCATCCCGTCACCGTCGAACGGGTGGTATCGCTCGACGTTCGGATGCAGCGGATTCTCGGTGTTGCGCAGATACACACCGTTGAGATCGTCTGGGATCGTTCCGACCACCGGTAGTTCGGTGGCTGTGTATTCAGTGGTCTGCGGACGCCACGCTCCGGTGCGATACGGATGATCGTCGTCGACGGGCAGCGTGCTCACGTGCCGAGCGAATAACTGGGTCCCCACCAGGCCGACTGTACTGTCGGAACGCTCTCATGTTGTCCGCGCTCTTCCTCAGTTTCGGTGTCATCTTCGTGGCCGAACTCGGCGACAAGAGCCATCTCATGGCGTTGGCTTTCGCGGCTCGCTACCGCGCCTGGCCGGTGCTGGTGGGCATCACCATTGCCACCGCTGTCACCCATGCCATCAGCGTGGGTATCGGTGCGGTGGTGGGGGCGCAACTTTCCACCGACACCATTGCCGTGGTCGCCGGCTTCGCCTTCTTGTTGTTCGCGGCCTGGACGTGGCGCGGAGATTCACTCGACGAAGACGACGCGAAAGCGGCCGAGCGGTCCACCCGTCACGCGGTGGTCGCGGCCAGTGTCGCCTTTTTCCTCGCCGAATTGGGCGACAAGACGATGTTGGCCACCATCACCTTGGCCACGAAGGAAAGCGCGTGGGGCACGTGGGTGGGATCGACATTCGGCATGGTGGCAGCCGATGCACTGGCGATCGTGGTGGGCCAGCAGTTGGGCGCGCGCCTCCCCGAACGAACCATCCGAATCGGCGCGACGTTGTCGTTCGTCGTGTTCGGCGTGCTGCTGATCGTCGAAGGTCTCTGATCAGCCGAGCAGGTCTTCGGCGGCCTGTCGAACCTGCCAGTCGCGATCCTCGAGAGCCGTCTTCAATGCCGCGTCCACTTCGGGGCCGTCGAAGGGGGCGAGTGCCAACACCGCACGTCGTCGAATGGCGGGTTTGTCCGAACAGCCGTGAAGAATCGCCGGCAGACCGCGTTCATCGCCGATGGCACCGAGCGCGGCCACGGCCGCTTCGCGCACCAGGACGTCGTCGTGTGTGGTGGCCAATTCGATGACGCGCTGCAGGGTCGCATCGGCAATCTCCACCTGTTCACCACAAGCCCAGGCGGCGGTCTCCACCACCGACGAGTCGTGATCGGAGAGCAAGGGCAACAGATCGACGTCGACGAGCGTGGCCGACAATTCGGCCACCCGCCGTCGCACGCGCGGTTCGGAATCGGTCGCGAAGCGCTGTGCCATCTCTGCGTCGAACGCACCGAGTCGAGCCATGGCTCCGAGAGCAGCCTCACGCACACCGGCATCGGAATCGTCGAGACCCGCATGAACGACCGCGACATCACCGGTGTGGCCGGCGATCACGACCGCACGTCGTCGTTCGAGGTGTTCGATGTCGGTCACGGGTCAGAGCCGATCGATGATGTTGGTGACGAGCCAGGCCAAGGCAACCGACACGATGGTGGCTACCACGGCGCTCGCGACGAGAGCGATGCCTCCGAGCGCGGTGACTCGTAGCACTCGTTGTTTCACACTGTCACCCAGGCTGGCCACGGGCTCGTCGGCAGAGTGTTCGGCAGAGTGTGTCGTCGCTTCGGTGCGGTGGCTCCGCGCACGTTGTCTGGCAGGCTGTCTCCAGCCGATCGCGATCAGCGCCAGCAAGGCGAAGGCAGCAATCGCGGCGACACGAACGGTGAGATCAGTGAGTGACACTCGAAACGACAAAGTAGCCGGGACTGCTCGTCCGGTGTGGGGCGTTCCCTTCGCCACCTTGGCCTTTCTCGTGATGATCGTGGTGATCGGGGCCATGGTGTGGCCGATGCAGCGCTTCGAAACCGCGCCCGGTCGGGCCAAGTTGGTGGCTCCTCGACTCTCCATCGAGGGCGCGTCCGATGGCGTGGGCGTGTTCGAGCCCGATCGCAGCGTTCGGTTCGTCACGGCTCTCGGTAGCGAGTTGGCTCCGCTCCAATCGTTCATGGGTTGGATCGACCCGTACGTCGACGTGCAGACGTGCGAGCAGCGATTCGGTGATTGCGATCCCGATGCCAATCGCACGATCCAACTCGGTGCGATGTCGACGGCCAAGGAGATCGCATCGTTCGTCGCACTCGACTATCTCGGACTCGATGCGTCGTTCGACATGGGTCCGGCCCAGGTTGGTGGATTCGACCCCGCGCTGTGTCCGGACGATGCCCCCGAACTTCGCGCCTGCCGTGTGCTGTCGGTGGGTGACACGATCGTCAAGGTCGATCTCTCGGTCAACGACACTGGGTCAGTCGATGATTCGATCGACATCGACGTGGTGACCGATCTGTCGAAGGCTTTGGCCGACGCCGAGCCCGGTGATGTGATTCGTCTCGTGGTGCGTCCGTTCGATGCTCCGGCCGACGAAGTGCGCACGGTGAAGGTCGAACTGATGGCCAGCCCTGATGATCCGAAGCGCACGATCATCGGTTTCAACGCTCGCGACACGCGCACGGTGAAGTTGCCGTTCGAGATCGGTATCGACACCGACGAGATCGGCGGACCGTCGGCTGGGTTGGCGTTCACGGTGGCACTCATCGACGAGTTGTCGCCCGGCGAACTGTCACCACCCGGGGGAGTGGCCCTCACCGGCACGATCGCCGAGGACGGCTCAGTTGGTCCGATCGGCGCGCTCGTTCAGAAGGCCATCGCGGTGAAGCGCTCGGGCGCGCGCTACTTCATCGTTCCGGCCGGCCAGGACCCAGCCGATGTGGAAGCGGCGCGTCGTGCGGTCGGTACATCGGTGGAAATTGCGACGGTGGCAACGCTCGCCGAGGCTCTCGCGACCCTCGAGCGGTGGGGTGGCGAACCAGTCACACTCCGCTGACGCTGGGACGATCCGGCGATTGCCACCCCTTGTCCACAGGTATTCCGTACCCTTGATCCGTGGCCATTTCATTTTCGCGCCCTGATCCGTCGTCCCCGGCCGCTGTTGCCGGGGCCTCGTTCCCGACCAGTCGCCGCGGATTCGATCCGACCGAGGTCCGCGACTTCCTGCGTATGGTCGCCGCCGAGTTGTCGCGCCTCCAGGAGCGCGAGCGATTCCTTGAGCGTGAAGTGGCCAACCGCCCGGAGGGCTCGCCGTTCATTCCGGCCGACCTCGACGACGACGCGATCACCGAAATTCTGGGCGAAGAGACCGCCCGCATCATCCAGGCCGCCCGCGAAGCCGCCGGCAAGATCAGGGCCCGGGCCGAAGAAACCGCTCAGCGCCTGCTCCGTGACGCCACCGAAGACGCCGCGCGTATCCGCGAAGAAGCCGAACTTGAAGCGGCCCGCCGCCGCCAGGACACCGTCTCCGACACCGAGGCCGAAATCCTCATGGCCAAGCAGCAGGGTCGCGACATGGTGGAAGAGGCCCGCGCGTACCGCGAGCGCGTGCTGGCCGATGTGGCGCGCCGCCGTGAGCTCGCCCGCGAACAGATCGAAGACCTCATCCATGGTCGTGACCGGTTGGTGCAGTCGTTCGAGCGCGCTCGTATCGCGACCGACGACGTGTTGCGCGATCTCGTCGATGCGGGTGACGAGCCGTCCGAGTTCGTGAATCTGGCCAACACCACCGGTCCGGTTCCGATCGTGGTTCAGGCCGACGAGATGCACGAGTCGATGCGTCGTCCGACGCCGACGCAGTTCTACGACCAGGATCGTGACGACGCCGACACGCCGGTGCACGAGCACGTCGTGGTGCGTCACCCGAGCATCGACAATCCCACGGCGTCGATGACGGTGGCCGAGATGGAAGAAGTGCACGCGGTCGTCGAGACCCTTGTTGTCGACGAGGTCGATGCCGTCGAAGAAGTCGAGCAGATCGAAGACGTCGACGAAGCGGTCGCCGTCGAAACGCCGGCACCCATCGTCGAACCCGTGGTCGAGGCTCCCAAGCCGTCGAACGTCGTTCAGTTGTTCGGCAAAGTCGAGCCCACCCCGGCTGACTCGACTCACACCGAATCGATGAAGCCGGCGGCCCGTCCGGCCGTTCCGGTGGACGACATCTTCGCCAAGCTGCGTCGCGCCAGCGCCGAGTCGGTGGCCAAGGAGGCCAACAGCAAGTCGGGTGCGTCGACTCCGAAGGCGAATCCGGTGGAAACGTCGAACAAAAGCCCGAAGAAGACATCGAAGACGACTCCGAAGGCGACCGCTCCGTCCCCCAAGCTCGACGATCTGGCCGATTCGGTCACCACCTTCGAATCGCGCGACGAGATCCTGGTGCCGCTCGTGTTGACGATGGGTCGCAAGATCAAGCGAGTTCTGGCCGATGAGCAGAACGAGGTGCTCGACATCCTCCGCGGTCGTGCGGTTGTCAAGACCCTCGACGCGATCGTCGGACCCAAGTCCGATCACACCAAGCGGTTCTGCTCGGCGTTGTCGGCATCGGTGAAGTCGGCCGCCATCGCGGGCGCCCGCTCGATCCACACCAGCGGTTCGGTTCCGTCCGACAAGGCTTTGGCCGACATGGTGGCTCCGCAGTTGAAGGCCGTCGACGAGGCGATCATCACCGCATTCGTCGAACCGTTGCGCGAGCGTCTGAGCCGTTCGATTTCGCAGGCCGGTGGCAGCAACGCCGAACTGTCGTCCCTCGTGCGTTCGGCGTACCGCGAGTGGAAGAACCAGATGGTCGACGAACACATCGACGACATCGCGTACACCGCTTTCGGACGCGGCGCGTTGTCGGCGCTCACTCCTGACATGAACGTGTGCTGGAAGTTCGATCCGGCTGGTCCGGGTTGCCCCGACGCCGAAGACAATTCGTTGGCGGGTGCAATTTGTGGGGGCGACGCGTTCCCCACAGGTCACACTCACGCACCGGCACATGCGGGCTGCCGCTGTGCACTTGTACCTGTGCGCAACTAGCCTGCGCCTGTGCGCATCCCCTCGGACCTTCCCCGTGGTCCGCGCCGCCGGTCGTCGTCGACTGGCCGACCCCGTTGGGTGTCGCGCGGGCGGATCATTCTCATCCTCGTTGCGGCGATCCTGTTGCTGCTCGTGCTCTCAGCGCGTCAGCTGGCCAGTTTCTACGTCGACGCGCTGTGGTTCGACTCGGTCGACCAGAGCAGCGTGTTCTGGGATTCGTTGTGGGCGAAGGTTCTGCTCGGCGCGATGTTCAGCGCCGCGTTCGCCATCGTCTGTCTCTTCAGCCTGACGCTCGCCGAGCGACTCGCTCCGAAAGATCTGCCCACCGGTCCCGAACGAGAAGTCGTCGAGCGGTATCGCCAGATCATCGGTCGTCGTTCGCGTTTGCTGCGCATCGCGGTGTCGATCGTGTTCGGCTTGTTGGTCGGTCTACCGGCCACCAGCCGGTGGCAGTCGTGGTTGCTCTTCCGTAATTCGCAGAGTTTCGGTACCGACGATCCGCAGTTCAACGTCGATGTCGGGTTCTACGTGTTCCGCCTGCCGTTCCTCACGTACGTGATCGACTGGGCGTTCGCGGCCCTGGTATTCATCGTGATCTTGTCGGCGATTTTGCACTTCTTGAACGGTTCGATTCGCGTTCAGACGCCGGGTGAGCGAGTGGCGCGTGGTGCTCGTATTCAGCTCAGTGTGATGTTCGCGTTGTTGGCCGCCATCAAGGCGGTCGACTACTGGTTGCAGCGCTTCGAACTCACGGTGTCCACACGCGGTGTGGTGCAAGGTGCCACGTACACCGACGTGAAGGCTCAATTGCCAGCCATCAACTTGTTGATTCTCGTGAGCCTGCTCGTGGCGGCCCTTTTCCTCGCCGGACTGCGTTGGGGCGGATGGCGACTGCCGCTGTTGTCGATGGCGTTGTGGGCGCTGGTGGCCGTGATCGCTGGTGCCGTGTATCCGGCCATCATCCAGCGGTTCGTGGTGCAGCCGAACGTCACGACGCGCGAACGGCCGTACATCGAGCGCAACATCGACGCCACGCAAGTTGCAATGGGACTCGACAAGGTGCAGACGGTGGCCGTGTCGTTCGGTGACGTGTCGACCGACGAGGTGGTGGCCGATTCGGCCGCCTTGGCCGATGCCCGCCTGCTCGACGTGACCGAGATGCGCGATCGCTTCTCGCTCGACGAAGGCCAGTTGGCGTTCTATTCGATCAACGATCTCGACGTCGACCGCTACGAGATCGACGGTCGTGTGCAGCAGACACTCGTCGCGGCGCGCGAACTCAACTCGGCCGGTATTCCCAACAAGACCTGGGTGTCTCGTCACCTCATCTACACCCACGGTTGCGGAGTGGTGGCCGCTTCGGCGAGTCGCATCACCAGTGATGGTCGCCCCATTTACGCCCCGATCGACGTCGATCGTCCGCAGTTGTACGTGGGCACGCAGCAGCCGGGCTACGCGATCGTCAACACCGATCAGGTCGAGCAGGCGTGTCCGGGTAGTGAGCCCGAGGAGTACGCCGGTGACGGCGGCATCCCACTCAACTCGTCGATTCGTCGTGTGGCGATGGCCGTGCATTTCGGTGAGTTCAACTTGTTCGGCTCGAGTCTGATCAAGAGCGACTCGCGATTGCTCCATGTACGCGACGTTCGTGATCGAGTCTCGAAGTTGGCGCCGTTCCTGCATCTCGATGCCGATCCGTATCCGGTTGTCGTCGACGGAGACGTCAAGTGGGTCATCGACGCGTTCACCACCACCTCGCGTTACCCGTACGCGCAGAAGGCCAACACCGATCAACTCACGCCGGGCTCAGGCCTCAATCACAACTTCAACTACGTGCGCAACAGCGTGAAGGCCGTAATCGAAGCGTACTCGGGTGACGTCACGCTCTACGTGATCGATCCGACCGACCCGATCATTCGCGCGTGGTCGAAGGCGTATCCGAGTCTGTTCACCGCCGGAGATCAGGTGCCCGAACAGTTGCGTCAGCACTTCCGCTACCCCGAAGACCTCTTCCGTGTTCAGACCAACTTGTATGGCCGTTATCAGTTCGCCGACGCCGACCAGTTCTTCAACCGTGATGCGGCGTGGAGTGTGGCGCAGGCCGCGCCGCGCGAGCCCGAGGTGTCGAACACCGCGGCTGGAGTCGCGCTGGTGGACGAGGCCAGCCAGGCCAACACCGGTGACGTGGCCGACGCCAACGTGAATCGCTTCGAGCCGTACTACACGTTCTTCCACGCACCCGATCGCGACAGCTCGCAGTTCTTGTTGTTGCGCCCGTTCGTTCCGTTCTCGTCCGACGACGCCCGTAAGGAACTCCGCGCGGTGATGGTCGTGTCGAGCGAACCCGAGACCTACGGCCAACTCACGGTGTATCGCATCGACGGGTCGTTGCCCGAGGGTCCGGCCACGGTTGCGGCCGAACTGCAGAGTGACACCGAAATCGCTCCGGTCATCACGTTGCTCGACCAGCGCGGTTCACGCGTGGTGTTCGGCCAGTTGCAGTTCTTCCCGGTTGGCGACGGCCTGGTGTGGGTGCGACCTCTCTATGTGCGTCCCGACGATCCGGGTTCGAAGCAGGTGTTCGTGCGCCGAGTGCTCGCTTGGTACGACGGTCGTTCGGTGATCGGCGACACCTTGTCGGATGCGATCAATCGGTTGTTCCCGCTGGCCGATGTCGACCTCGGTGAAGTGTTCGACGACGGTTCGGGTCAGGCCGATGACGGCACCGATACCGGGACCGACACATCGGGCTCCACGTCCGGCTCCACATCGGGTGGCACGAGTGGTGGTTCGAGCGGTGGATCGAGCAGTGGATCGACGAACCCGACGACGCCGGGTTCCACTTCCGAAGATCCGGTCGTGTTGCTCGAGGAAGCCGAATCGCTGTTCGACGAGGCCGATGAGGCCCTCCGCGATGGCGATCTCGGTCTCTATCAGGCGAAGGTCAGCGAGGCGCAGAAGCGAATCTCGCGGGCCCTTACTCTGCTCGGTGCGTGATCGTCGTCAGGCCGAACGACGCTTGGTGAGCATCTCGACGATCTCGGCCAGATCTTGGCGGAAGGCGATCTCGTAGCGCGCCTGCTCGTTGGCGAGCCGAGCCTGATCGCTCTTCACCCCGTCGACCATGTGCGGAAGCGCGGTCAACTCACCCATGTCGGCGGCCAGTTGGTTCGAGCGCACGGACAGCGTGTCGATGTCGCCCGACAATTCGCCGAGTTGGTGGGTGACCTCGTGACCCACTTGCACGATGCGCGCGTCGAGCCCGTTGAGCCGGTTGAGGAGGGTCTCGAGTTGTTCCCGTTGCGAGGCTTCGCCGCGAACGAGTGATTGCACCTCGTCACTGATGGCCGCGATCTGCGCGCGCATCGCGTCGAGTTCGGCCTGTCTGGCCTTCTTTGAACGTCCGAAGAGTCCCACTCGTACGAACGGTAGTCGCCGTTCGCACCTCGATCGGGGCTCTACCATTCGTTCATGAAGCGCATCGCGGTCGTGATGGCCATGAGTGCCGAGGCGTCCCCGGTGCTCACTGCGCTCTCGGCCGAAGCCGCTACTGGTGTGGCGCCGTTGGTGGTTCGTTGGTTCACGTCTACGCGACACCGCTCCGAGATCCTCATCGCATTGAACGGGCGTGATCGCCGCTTCGGTGTCGACTCGATCGGAACCGAGCCCGCGGCACTGAACACGTATGTGGCCATCGACCGCTTTCGACCCGACGTGGTGATTTCGGCCGGGACCGCCGGGGGATGGGAGCGCGCCGGCGGTGCGATCGGCGACGTGTATGTGAGCGACGGCTGCGTGGTACATCATGATCGACGCATCGCGCTCGAAGGATTCCGTGAATACGGAATCGGCGCGTACCCGGTGTTGCCGGCCCGACAGATGGCGGCGACGCTCGGTTTGAGGACGGGCATCGTGACCACCAGCAATTCGCTCGACGAGAACGACGACGATCGTTTGCTGATTTCCGCCTCGGGTGCCGCGGTGAAGGACATGGAAGCCGCTGCGGTTGCGTACGTGTGCGAGCAGTTGTCGGTGCCGTTCCTGGCGCTGAAGGCGATCACCGATCTGGTCGACCATCCGACGGCGACCGCCGATCAGTTCAACGCCAACCTCTCGATGGCGTCCAAGCGCTTGAGCGAGAAGTTGCTGGAAGTCCTCGATTGGCTGATTCCGCGCGAGCGCGGAGACATGTCCTGATCGGGGCGTTGGAGCCGACCCGACCGACCTCTAGGCTGTCCGAGTCTCCGCGGGGTGGAGCAGCCAGGTAGCTCGTCGGGCTCATAACCCGAAGGTCACAGGTTCAAATCCTGTCCCCGCCACCAAATGAAGAGGGCCGACCATCTGGTCGGCCCTCTTCATGTTTTTGTGCGCGTCTGGGATTTGGGAGGAGCGCAGCGACGGTTCCCATCCCCGCCACCAAGGCATACGGGCCGAAGTTGCTGTGCCCCTCGCTGCGGCGCTCGCGATATGGGCGATATAGACGCTCGCCACCCGGGCGAAGAGAGGCCGGATCTCGCGTTGGCCGACTGTTCGAGCGGGTATTCGTCGCGGGCGCATCATCCGGCGTCTGATCCCGGGCGGTTGGGCCGACGACGCGTTCGACCTCATGCTCCTCGGCGTCGACGACATCGATCACCTCGAGCGCCACCGTCCCTACCGGGTACGTACCACCCCAGCAGCAGCGGAGGCGTTGCGACGCTGGTTCCCGAGGCGACCGTCGCTGCTCCTGCCGCAGTACTGAGTCGGCGGCATGCTTCGGTTCGGTCGGGGGACGAGACGGTGGGTCGTCGGAGTTCGCGGTCGCAGAACCGTCACCACGCCGGGAGTGGGTCGGGGAGGGCGAGCCAGCGGTCGGGGTGCAAGGTCTGTTCGTGGCGGTTGAGCAGGGCGCGATCGAGGAGGCGTTCGAGGTGTGGGCGGTTGAGCTTGCGGCCGATGATGGCGATCTCCTGGCGGCAATCGCCGACGCCGGGATCCCAGATGCTGTCGATCCAGTCACGTGTTGCCAGGTCGTCGGGCCACTCGTCGCGCGGGACGGTGGCGAACCAGTGTCCGAAGGGTTCGAGGGTGATCGCAGTTCCGGCCTGGGACCATACGCCGCAGACGAAAAGGCGTGATGCGATCCAGCAGGTGCCCTTGGAGCGGACGACGCCGGGGAGGCCACGGTCGAACAACTCGGCCAGTCGTTGTGGGTGGAAGGGCACGCGACGCCGGTAGACGAAGCTCTCGATGCCGTACTTCTCCACCTCAGGGGTGTGGAAGCCGGCGAGCTCTCGTGCCCATCCGGCGCGTCGGGTGGAAGCCTCGGGTGAGTAGCGGCGGGTGGCGAGGACTTCGGTGAGCGGCACGCGGCCATGTGTGGCGCGCAGCTTGATCGCGCCGGGGTTCAGATGGGTGAGCAGGGCGTCGACCTCGTCGAGTTGGCGGCGACCGACTCGGTCGGTCTTGTTGATCACGAGGACGTCGGCGAACTCGATCTGGTCGATGAGGAGGTGCGCGATGCGTCGCTCGTCATCGTCGGTCGATGCCAGGTCGCGGTCGGGGAGTCGGTCTCGGGTGCCGAGCTCGTCGAGGATCGTGGCGGCGTCGATGACGGTGACCGTGGTGTCGAGCTCGGCGACGTCCCCGAGGCTCGCACCATCCTCGCCTCGATAGGCGAAGGTGGTGGCGACCGGCATCGGTTCGCTGATCCCGGTGGACTCGATCACGAGGTGGTCGAAGCGGCCCTGCGCCGCGAGGCGGGCGATCTCCACGACGAGGTCCTCTCGCAGGGTGCAGCAGATGCAGCCGTTGGTCATCTCGACGAGCTGTTCGTCGGTGCGCATGACGTCGGCGCCCCGCAGCAGCATCGCGTCGACGTTGATTTCGCTCATGTCGTTGACGATCACCGCAACCCGCAGTTGGTCGCGGTTGGTGAGCACGTGGCGGAGCAAGCTGGTCTTGCCCGCGCCGAGGAACCCCGACAGCACGGTCACTGGCAGCTTGGTGGCGATCGGGGTGGTCGAGACCGGGTTCGTCACAGCCGGTCCGTGGCATCCCGCTCGCCGGTGCTGGCCTGCCAGTCCCAGTCCTCGATACGGCGCAGCGCGTGCACCGTCCCGTCGGCGCATGCGGCGGCGACGAGGTCGGAACCGCTGGACCAGGCGATTCCCGTGACCGCAGATCCGAGGTCGACGACGCCGACTGGTGCTGCATGTTCGTCGCATCGCACGAGGAGCAGGCCTCCACCGCCGGAGTCGGTCGCGACGCCGAGCACGGCGACCGGTGCGTCCGGCCACCACGAGAATGCGCGGACGCGGCAGAACAGTGGAAGCAGCCGGCCTGGCGGCCCTGCGATCGGATGGACGTCGTCGAGGTCGAACACGGCGAGCCCTCCACTGGTCGCGATCCCGAGGTGGCGGCCGGTGGGGTCGAACCGGACGAGTCGTCCGTTGCTCGCTGGGCACGGCAGCACGTGGACGTGCACCTGCGGGTCGATCACTCTGCCGTCCTCGGCGGTCGGGCGGAGCCACAGGTAGTTCGTCGTGCCGCGCGTGCTTGCGGCGGCCCAGCGCCCCTCGGGTGACCAGTCGACCTGCTCGACGGATCCACCCCACACCAGGTTTGCATCGTTGCGATGTCGGAGCGTCGCGTCGAACTCGGCGATGTAGCCGTGTCCGCAGGCGATCAGACGGTTGGTCTCGCCGGGGCCTGTGGTCCAGCGGATCTGCGCGACGGAGGCCGGTAGCCGGTCGCTGGAGGGGCCGCCGAGGATCGAGATCTCTCGTCCGTGCGCGACGCCGAGCCCGGTGTCGCTCGGGGCGAGCGCGCTCACCCAGCCAACGTGTCGTTCACGATGACCGCCGACGTCGACCCAACCGTCGACCCCGCCGCTGGCGACGTCGCCGCCGAACCACGTGACGCACGACGTTCCCGACGGGTGACGGAGCCTGCGGTCGATCACCTGGCCTGCCTCGTCGAACACGGCCACGTCGCCGCCCGAGCATCCGACGGCGAGACGTTCGTCCGTGGGTGACCAGACGAGGTCGGCGATGGTGTCGCCGGCATCGACGCTCCACACCGCAGGGCCGAGACCCACGAGGCCGTCGGTCTCCGTCACGGCGAACCACCCGGACGAAACGCGGTGATCCCGCCGCAGGTCTCGAGGCGCGGTCCGCCGATCAGATCGATGCAGTAGGGGATCGCAGGCAACACCGCGCGGAGGCAGTCGTCGATCGCCGACGGCTTCCCCGGCAGGTTGACGATCAACGAGGTGCCACGGACGACGGCGGTCTGCCGGGACAGGATCGCCGTCGGCACCGCGGCGAGCGATACCTGCCGCATGAGCTCACCGAAGCCTGGTAGCACCTTGTCGGCCACCGCCTCGGTCGCCTCCGGCGTCACGTCGCGTGCGGCTGGCCCGGTCCCACCGGTCGTGATCACGAGACAGCATCCGTCTTCGTCGCACAGTTCTCGCAAGCAGGCCTCGATCTCAGGTGCCTCGTCGGGCACGAGTCGCCGAATCGCAGACCACTGCGACGACAGATGTGTTTCGAGGAACCGATCGATCGCCGGGCCTCCACGGTCGTCGTACTCGCCACGACTTGCCCGGTCGGACACCGTGACGATCCCGATCAGCGCGATGGTCGATGTCGCCCGAGGTTCCACGACCGGAGCCTACGCCGACCGGCGGCTCAATCAGAATTGTTCCGATTCATCTTTGAAATCGGAACAATTCCGATTAGGGTGGCGTCATGTCCATGATCGAGGCGTGGGATCGCCAGCAGGAGATGTACATCGGTCAACGTGAGGAGCGGTTCGCCGTGCTGCTCTCGGCCGTGGAGTGGCACGCGGAACTCGCTGGTACCGCGTGTCCGACCGCGGTCGATCTGTGTTGTGGGCCGGCGGCCATCGGCGAACGATTGCTTCGGCGTCTCCCCGGTTCGAAGTACATCGGTGTGGACATCGATCCGGTGTTGCTCGAGCTGGCGCGTCAGGCCACCGCGACGTTCGGCCCGCGCCGCGCCGAGATCATCGAACACGACGTCGCTGACGGCGGCTGGCTCGCGAGCGCACCGATCGGCGACGTCGACGTGGTGTGCTCGTCGACCGCGCTGCATTGGCTCTCTGCAGCTCGGCCCGACCGCCGGAAACCTTGCCGGAGCCCGGCGAGCGGGCGAACTGATCGTCGGGGCGGTGGTGGGTGCCGAGGCGATGTACGCCCTCAGTTCGTTCTGACACAGCGAGTTGAACCGAAACGGAATCGGATCTATTACGATACATTTGCGATGGCCGGAGTGGTCATCGTCGAACGAGAGGGCTCTCATGGACGTCGGTCGCCTCCACATCTTCCCGATCAAGAACTTCCACCCGGTGCCGCCGGCGCTGCTCGGCCCAGGCGCCCACGAGATGATCGGCGCGTCGGCATCCGAGCTCGGCTTCCGACGCACGCTGCTGATGACGACAGGGCTCCGCGGCACCGGCATCGTGGAGGAGATCCGAGCGCAGGTGGAAGCGGCCGGTGTGGAGGTGATCGTCTTCGATCGGGTGCAGTCCAACCCGAAAGACAGCGATGTGATGGCGGCTCACGCCGTGTTCCGGTCGGAACGATGCGACTCGTTCATCTCGCTCGGTGGCGGCTCGTCGCACGACTGCACCAAGGCGACGCGCGTCGTCGCTGCGCACGATGGCCGACTGATCACCGACTTCAAGGGGCCGCTCGCACTCGAGAATCCCGTCCTGCCGCCACACATCGCCGTGTCGACAACGGCGGGCACGGGATCCGAGACGAGCTTCGCGTTCGTGATCACCGACACCACCACCGACCCGGACAAGCCCCACAAGTTCGCGAGCTTCGCCCACGCAGTGGCACCGACGATGGCGATCGACGATCCGGTGCTGTTCTACAGCATGCCAAGTGATCTCACGGCCTTCTGTGGATTCGACGTGCTCGCACACGCCGTCGGCGCGTATGTGTCGGTTCTCGAGATGACTCCTTCTCACGGTCAGGCGCTCCAGGCGATCGAGTTGCTCACCACCCACCTGCGCCCGGCGGTCGGCAACGGCTACGACGCGGTCGCTCGCGAAGGGATGATGTACGCCCAGTACATCGCAGGCCAGGCCTTCAACTCGGCAGGGCTCGATGCGGTGCACTCGATCAGCCACGCCACGAGCGCCCACTACGACACCCACCACGGCCTCGGCAACGCGATCGCGACGTTCCCCGTCTGGGAGGCGAACCTACCGATGGCATACCGGAAGTTCGCCCGCATCGCCCAGGCGATGGGCGTCGACACGCGAGGGATGAGCGATGTCCAGGCCGCCGATGCGGCGCTCATGGCGACGCGGCGGCTGGCCGACGACGTCGGCATTCCCCACAACTTCACCTCGCTCAACGACCTCCCGCGCTACAGCAAGAGTCGAATCGGCGAAGGCCGCTACGCACACGCGGCCACGATCGTCGGTGACGACGCCGACTGCGCTCGCATCGCCCTTCACGCACTCGGTGATGTCTGCACCGTCACGAATCCGCGCGCGCTCACCCTCGACTCGATGTCGGCCCTCGTGAAGGCGTCGATGGTCGGCAGCAGGTGAGCGCCGAAGGCCTCGATCGAGATCCAGCAGCAGACGTCGGGGTCTCCGCGCCGCTCGACATCGACAGCATTCGGTTGCTGCTCGCCGATCGCGGCTACCTGGCCGATGATTCGACGGCGACGGTGGCCGCGTTGGCCCTCTCACTCAACCGACCGATCCTCGCAGAGGGACCTCCCGGAACGGGCAAGACCCAGCTCGCGATCTCGCTCGCCGCGTCGCTCGGACGGCGCCTCATCCGGTTGCAGTGTCACGAGGAGCTCGACGAGGCGAGATCGCTGTACGAGTGGGACTACGGGCGTCAGATGCTCGCGGTCCAGCTGATGCGACCACGTATCGACAGCGAACTCGACGGCTCGATCGACGAGGCGATCGACGCCACCGCTCACCTCGAAGACCTGTTCTTCTCGGAGCGATTCTTGGTCGAGCGTCCTCTGCTGGCGGCCGTACGCTCGTCCACGCCGGTCGTCTTGCTCGTCGACGAGGTCGATCGCTCCGACGAGTCGTTCGAGGCGCTGCTGCTCGAGGTGCTCGGCGAGGGTCAGGTGACGATCCCGGAGCTCGGAACCATCCGTGCCTCGTCGCCGATCCTCGCTGTGATCACCAGCAACGACACGCGTGACCTGTCCGACGCGCTGCGGCGACGCTGCCTGCGGATCGGCTTCGACCACCCGACCCGCGAACGCGAGTCGGCGATCATCGCCACCCACGTCCCGCACCTCACAGCAGCGCTGCGAGCATCGGTGGTGGCGTTCCTCACCGGACTCCGCTCGCTCGGGCTCCGCAAACCGCCGGGTGTGAGCGAGACACTCGACTGGGCGCGAGCACTTGCGTTGCTGAACGCCACCGCACTCGATCCTGAACTCGTTCGCGCCACGCTCGGACTCGTGGTCAAGCACGCGGCCGATGAGGCGCTGGTCGGCCCGCGCGTCGAATCGTTGCTCGTCAGCCCGTGAGCGACCAGCTGATCGTGCGCCTCGCCGGGCGGCTCCGGGCGCGCGGTCTGCCGATCTCGGTCGCCGAGGTGATCGACGCCCATCGCTGTGTCGCGCTGATCGGTTGGCACGACCGACAACGGGCGACCGCGGCGCTGCGGGCGACGCTGGTCAAGCATGCGGGCAACGACGCCGTGTTCGATGACGAGCTCGGTGCGCTCCTCGACGAGCTCTCACATCTCGACCCGGCCGAACCGAGGTCGTCTGACGTGTCATCGGACGTCGGCTTCGATGGCTCGGCACCGGTGATCGGGCAGCTGCCCGACCTCGCCGAGCGGATCTCGGTCGAGGACCAGCGCGCGGAGAGCATGGAGCAGGGCCTGGCACAGCGCGCAGAGGGCTCCGACACCGGTCAGAGCATCGGGCTCGACGGCGTCGATCTCGCCGATGCCGGCGAGCGCGCCGGTGACGACCGCCGATGGCACCGTCTCCGACCGTCGCTGCAGGCACGGGAGAGGTCCGAGATCTCTCCGTCGGAACGCCGCCAGGTCGAACGAGCCGCTCGAACCTTCGTTCATCGCCACCGGCACGACGCGCGTCGGTGGGGTCCATCGCGCTTGGGCCGCCTCGACGTGCGCGCCACCATGCGGGCCGCGCAGCGCTCGTCCGGCGTGCCGATGATGCTCCGCCGCCGCGGTCGGATACGGGTCGCGCCACGGGTGGTGGTGCTCGCCGACGTGAGCATCTCGGTGCGCCCGACTGCAGTGCTCGCACTGCACACAGCGGACGCACTCACGCGATGCAGCCGTGGAGTCAGGCTGATCGCCTTCGTCGATCGCCCCGTTGACGCGACGTCCATCGTCCGCCGATCGGCGCCCGACGTCGCCGTCGACGTGCTGCTCGACGGGGGAGTGGTCGACATCGGTGCTGCGTCGGACTACGGGGCGGCGCTGCGTGCCATCGACGAACGAGCTGGGACACGGATCGGGCGGGTGACGACCGTGATCGTCTTCGGTGACGGCCGCAGCAATGGTGCCGACCCCGGCTTCGAGGTCGTCGAACGGTGGATGCGCCGCGCGGCCGGCCTGCACTGGTGCACACCAGAACCGGTCGGCGCGTGGCCGCTCGGGTTCGCCGAGATGCAGGGCTACGCCGAGCGAGTCACATCGGCATCGCAACTGAGGACGGTCGCCGACGTCGTCGCCGTACTCACATCCGAATCGCCAACCCCATCGCCAACCCCATCGCCGTAGGACTCACGAACCCATAACCGAGACGCACATCCGACGAGCCACCGCCACGGACCGACCGGCCATCGACGCCTTCGCCACGGTAGTGATCCCCGACACCTATTCGCCCCCGTTGGGAGCGAGTACGCCGCCGGTCTCCTGAACTCGTGGTGGGGATCGGCGCTCGACCCCGACATCGCCGTGGGGCGCGTCACCATCGCGACCGACGACGATGAGGTGATCGGACTCGCGCACCTCGGTGACCTCGACGGCGTTCCGGTGCTCTGGAAGCTCTACGTTCACCCGGCGCGACGATCGACCGGAGTGGGTGCGGCGCTCGTGGAGCACCTCGTGGTCGCGCTCCCCGCAGGTACCGAGCAACTCCTCGTGGAGCACATCGCCGCGAATGTCGACGCGGCTCGGTTCTTACGTCGGCACGGCTTCGCCCGAACGCACGCCGAGCCACACGACGATCACCGGCTTGCCACCGTCTGGCGCCGTCGCCGACTCACGCCGGGCCCCGGGACCGGCCACCGCAACCACGCCGGCAGCCACGACGGCGGCCACAGCCACGACGGGTTCGACTGGTCGGCGATGGCCGATCAGCTGGCCCGGGCGGATACGGCGTGGCGAGGTGTCCACGACGAGATGGCAGCGTGGCTCGATCTCGCACCTGGCAGCCGGATCGCCGACATCGGGTCGGGCGCCGGAGGATTCGCCGCGTCGTTGTCGGCGAGCGTCGGGCCACATGGCCACCTCACCCTGATCGACACCGACGCAGCGTTCCCGCTCCGACAGCGTGCACCACCGGCCCGACGTCTTCGTCCTCGCAGCGCGGACGCTGCACGTCGGGACGCGTCCGCTCACCTCGAGCTGAGCGGACGTCGGCCACCCGCACGGCGCGCGGGCGCTCAGCGCGGATCACGCGACGGCGCCGGGCCGTACGTCGGCGAACAGCAGCGTCCCCGATGACGAGCTGATCGCGACGCCGCGCCCGTCGGGACGCCAGGAGATCGCAAGGACCACGCCTTCGGTCCGCAGCGTCGCTACCGGACGGTCGAGCAGCAGCGGCGCCCAGACGCGCACGAGACCTGACGCATCGCCTGTCACGACGAGGTCGTCGACCTCGCTCGCAGCGAGGGCGGTGATCGGCTCGTCGTGTCCGACGAGCCGACGTGGTTCGGGTTCCTCGACCCCGCCGTCGTCGTCGACCGGCCACACTGTCATCTCGTCCGACGCGCAGGCGCACAGGGCACGGCCACTCGCCGCAAACGCGATCAGGTCGACACGATCGGGATAACCGGTGAGCTCGTTCGCCTCACCGGTCCCCGGTCGGAGCACATGGATGGAGCCGCCGAGGTCGCCACATGCCACCACACGTTCTCGAGGATCGTGTGCCACCGACACGATCGTCGGCAGGTCGATCCGACCGTCCACGACGAGGAGGCCGGTGTCGACCCATGCGAGACCGGTGGTGCCGCCGATCACTGCCAGCCGCCCGGCGGCGCACCCGATCGCCGTGACCGAACCGACGCCGCCTTCGAGCGCGTCGATCGGATGCGGTACGACGGCGCGCGCAGAGGTCCCGTGGCCGACGATCACGGTTCCACGCACGCATGCAGCTGCAACGATCGGTTCTGCGACGTGCCAGGAGGTGCGGACGCCACGTGCGAGGTGCGTGAGGCTGCCGTCGAGGCCTCCGACGACCATGGCCTCGCCGGCGGCGGCGAGCGCCGTCGGCGGAGCGCTGACGTCGAGCACGTGTCGAACACCCGCCGTCGAGTCGTCGACGAGGACGATGTGCCCGTCGTCGCGGGCGATGACAAGACCGAGATCGGTCCAGGCGAGGTGTCTGGCTGCATCCGGCATCGAGTGACGCCAGACGATCTCCACGCTCGTCACGACGTCCATGTCGATCAGACGCTCGGGTCGATGCCGCGTCCGGCCCGGTTGAGAGTCATCATGCGGATCAGCGTGCGCGGGTGGCTTCGAACTCGGCGCGTACGGCGTCGGCGTCGAGGCCGTAACCCACCACTGCGACGATGCTCAGCGGCGAGCGCTCGTCGGCACGATGCTCCGTCTCGGAGTGACTGATCGCGAAGCTGCGAACACCGCGACAGCAGACCCGGTGCTCGTGTCCGACGACGGCCACCGCACCCTGGAGCCTCAGGATCCGCGAACCGTGCTGCGCGATCAAGTGATCGAACCACCCGTCGACCGCGTCGGCATCGCAGAAGCCGTCCATCTCGCAACGTACCGTGACCGGCCACCGAGTGCCATCGGCAACCACGACGGGCTCGACCATCCGATCCGAGCCGAGCGGTGGTGCGCCGTGCCACGCTCGCAGATCGACGATCGCGCTCATGTCGATCGGACTCAGAGCCGGTGCTGCGATGAAGCCGAACCGGTTGATCGTGCGCAGCGAACGCATGACCGTTCCGAGCGCGTCGTCCGTCACGTCGTCGGCGCGAGAGACCAGCACTCGGTCGGCGACCGCAAGCCTCGCCAATCCCATCTCGTCGTCGAACGGGAGGCCGAGCGCGACGCGTGTCGCTTGTGCCACGGCATCGACCGTGACCACGACGCCGTCGAGATCGACCAGACGCTGCATCGCCGGTTCCGAGAGCAAGGTCTGCGCGATCGTCGAGACGTCGCTCGACTCCGAAGCGACCACGAGTACACGCTGCGGGGGAGTCGGTCGTTCGAGCACCAGCCGGATCGCACCGACGAGGTCGAGACGGACGCGACAGCAATCACATCCCTCGGTCCGCGCACCCTCGACAGGACGCACGACGCACCAGGCGATCTCGCCGACGGACTCCGGTGCAGGCGCCTCGGCGACCACCGCGACCTGTTCGGGACAGACCCCGTCACGGAGGCCGAGCGCAAGTCGCGCAGCCAAGACGGCCGCTTCGTGGCCTCCTGCGATCACCGTGACCGGAGTGAGCCCTCGGTCGGCCCAAGGCAGGTCGTTGCTCACACCTTCGGGGCCTTCCGGGCGCCGTATCGCTTGTTGAACCGCTCGACCCGGCCTGTGGTGTCGAAGATCTTCATCTGGCCGGTGAAGTAAGGATGTGTGAGGTTCGAGATCTCGACGGTGAACAGCGGGTACGTGTTGCCATCGGTCCACTCGACCGTCTTGTCGGTTCGTACCGTCGAGGCGCTCAGCCAACGCTCGCCGATCGACACGTCTTCGAACACGACAGGGCGGTAGTCGGGGTGGATATCTCGCTTCATCGTCCCGATTGTATCGGAATCACTCCGACTCCGATACACTCGAATCCATGTCGAACGTCTGTCAGCTCTTCGGGACCAAGCCCGGTTTCGGAAAATCGGTGTCTCACTCACATCGCCGCACCAACCGCCGGTGGGATGCGAACATCCAACGGAAGCGGTACTACCTGCCGAGCGAGCGCCGCTGGGTCCGGCTCACCCTGTCGACGAGGGCGATCAAGACGATCGATCGCCGGGGTATCGAGTCGGTCGTTGCCGAGCTGCGGGCCCGCGGGGTGAAGGTCTGATGGCCAAGGCGAGCAAGGACCGTCGCCCGATCATCAAGCTCAAGAGCACCGAAGGTACGGGTTACACCTACGTGACGAAGAAAAACAAGGTAAACGACCGCGAACGCCTCGAACTCAAGAAGTACGACCCGGTCTTGCGTCGCCACGTGGTGTTCAAAGAGGAGCGCTGACCGCCGATCCACTCCTCGCGGACGGGTCAGGCAGCGCAGCTGGCGCAGATGCCGATCACGTCGAGCCGGTGAGCTGTCGGGTGGAAGCCGGCTTCGCCGAGAGCGCGTTCAAGTGCCGCTTCGAGTGACTTCTCCATCTTCGAAGAGATGGTGAAGTCGTCGACCGCGCCGCACTGGCTGCAGATGCTGTGGTGGTGGTGGCCGATCAGGTGCTCGGCGAGTTCGTAGCGGGTGCGGTCGTCGGCTCCGATGACCTTCTGCACGACGCCGGCGGTTTCGAGGTCGGTCATGTTCCGGTACATCGAGCCCTGGTTGAGCCGGGGTCGGCGATCGAGGAGTTCTTGCATGGTTGTCGGGCGCGTGATCGTCGCCAGCATCTCGACGATCTCCCGCCTGCCCTTCGTGTAGACCAACTCGGTGTCGCGCATACGGCGTTCGACCAGAAGGTGGATGTCGTTCACTTCGACGGCCATGCCGACATTCTACGCCGAAGGCGCTCGACAAGAATCGGAGCGAGTCCGAGATAGCTACGATCCGACCGATGCAGACGGCGCCACGCGCAGCCGGGATCGGGTCGCAACACGGCAATGCGTCGCAGCAGCTGCGTGCGGGATGGGAGCCGATGAGCGATCACTACCTCGAAGGTCGGGCCGAGCTCCTTGACTCGATCGTGGATCACCTCACCCAGCGACTGGCCAACCAGTCGAGTGTCGTCGTCGAACTCGGCTCCGGTACGGGCACGCTGTTGGCTCGCCTGGCCGCATCGCTCCCGTCGGCTCGGCTCGTCGGCGTCGAGATCGACCCGGTACTCCGACGTCTCCACCAGCTCGGCCCGGCATCGGCGCATGGTGCCAGGGTCCACGTCGTCGACGCCGACCTGGGTGGCTCGGACTGGACCCGATCAATCGAGGGCCCCGTCGACGTCGTCTCGGCCGAGTACCACCCTGACCATCGATCCCTCCGGGAACCGTTCGCTGTCGCAGGCATGGCATCGGTCGTCGTCGAGCAGCGGCTCCGTAGCTCCAAGTTGATCATCGTCGGGGTGTAGCACTCTCCCGCTTCGCCGGCTGGGCGGCAGGCTCGCCGGCCAGAGCTGAAACCCGCTACAACTTGTGCACACATGCGAATAGGTGTATACTCGGCGCGTGCCGCCCGCTGACCATCCGAACATCATGCGGGGCGCCGAGTTGCTCAAGGTGTTGGGCAACCCGGTTCGTCTTGGTGTGATCCTCGAACTCGAGGAGCACGGTGAGCAGTGCGTGCACGAACTCGTCGCCTCGCTCGACGTGAGCCAACCGCTGATGTCGCAACACCTCCGCGTGCTGCGCTCGGCAAACCTGATCGTCGGGCGACGCGACGGCAAGGAGATCCGTTACGTGATCGCCGACGACCATGTGATCCACATCGTCCGCGACGCGATTCGACATGCCGAGGAGGCACGAACATGAGCACCACCCATGCGGTCCACGAGGACCACCAGCACCAGCACGGCCCCGACTGCGGGCACGCCTCGATCACACATGGCGACCACGTCGACTACTTCCACGACGGCCACGTGCATCACCTCCACGAGGGGCACTGGGACGAGTGCTCGAGCGTGCACGCAGAGCACGCAGAGCACGCAGAGCACCAACACGGCCCCGGCTGCGGCCACGAAGCGATCCAGCACGGCGACCACGTGGACTACCTGCACGACGGTCACCGCCACGCCCTCCACGACGGCCACTGGGACGAACACTGACCGAACGGAACCCGTCTGCGGACCCCGAGAGGGCGCGAACACGACAACGACCGACGGGCACGTACCGATGCACACGACACGAGCGTGACCACCCCTCGAATCGGCGCCCCACCTGCACCAACGCAGCCGAGCTCCGATCAGACCTCACCAGACGCTGTCGGCTCATAACCCGAAGGTCAGGGGTTCAAATCCCCTCCCCGCCACCAAACATGAAGAGGGCCGGCCGCCAGGTCGGCCCTCTTCATGTTTTCGTGCGCGTCTGGGATTTGGGAGGAGCGCAGCGAGGGTTCCCCTCCCCGGTCACCGTCTGGCTCGGTAGGCGCGCCAGGCTCCCGTCGCGGCGAGCGCCCACATCACGAGCACCGGCTGGAAGAAGAGTCGAACGAACCGTTCGGTGTCGGTGTCGAGTCCGAACGCATCGACGCCTTCGCTCCACTGCGCGATGTTGCCAGGGAAGATCGCCACGAAGAACGCCGCCACGATGGCACCAACGAGAACTCGTCGACGGCGAAGCACGATCAACGCGAGGCCCAGAGCGATTTCGATGATTCCCGAGACAACCACCACGAGATCCTCGTCGAGCGGAAACCAACTCGGAACCTGAGCCTGGAACTCGGTGCGTTGCGTCGTGAGGTGGGCGACACCGGCACCGACGAGCGCGACTCCGAGAATCCAGCGCAGTGGCGTGCGGTACAAGGGTTCGGAGGGCGGAGTGGGTGGCACGGGATCGATGGTACGCCGAGAACGCGAAGCCAGTGGCGGCCTCGTCGATGAGGAAGGATGAACGAGTGGCTCGTCTCGTGATCGACACCGACATCGGAACCGATGTGGACGACTTGTGGACTCTGGCAATGATGCCAGGCCTGCCATCGATCGAACTCGAAGCGGTCACGCTGGTGTACGGCGACACCGACCTGAGGGCACGGCTCGCGTCGGTCGCACTCTCCACGATGGGCCTCGATGTTCCGGTGTATCGAGGCTGCGAACAACCACTGAGCGGCAAAGCGGTCGTGTGGGGTGGCCACGAGGGCGAAGGTGTTCCCGGGTTGAGTGCGGCGTCGTATGCGTCGGGTGATGCGGTCGACGTCTTGATCGAATTGGTGGCCGCCGCCCCTGGAACGCTCGACGTGCTGGGGATCGGTCCGTTGACCAACATCGCCACGGCGATTCAGCGTGATGCGTCGTTCTCTCGCAACGTGCATCGATTGTTCGTGATGGGTGGAGAGTTCCAGTCGGGCTGGCCCGAACACAACTTTGCCTGCGATGTCGTGGCGACCGACATCGTGATGAGTTCAGGCGCCCCCATCACGATCGTGCCGCTCGACCAGACGTTGCGCGTGGCGGTCGACGAGACCGATGTCGAGCGAATCGCTGCGGTGCATCCCCTCGGATCGTTGATGGCCAATCAGGCTCGGCGATTCTGGCAATGGCTGTCGAGCCTGCGACCGGGGATGCCAGACGATCGAAGTTGGGCCCACGATCCGCTCACGTTGCTCGCCCTGACCCATCCGCACCTCTTCACGTTCACGCCCATGGCGGTGGTGGTCGAGGCGGACGGCCGAGTGCGGGGGACCCCCGAACCCGAGTCGACGATCGAGGTCGCCACCGACCTGGACGCTCAGGCTGCACACGAGGTGTTCCTGGAGGCTTTGGTCGTGGGCGCGGGCCATTGAGCCAACTTCGAATCACGTTGTACAGTCCGTGACGTGACGACATCGTGTGGGAAGACATCCCGACACGCACGCTCGAAGGCCACGACGCGTCAGCCCAAACCGCGTATCGATTCGCGCCTGGCTCTCATCGACGCAACGCTCGACCTGATCTTCGACAAGGGTATCGATGCCGTGCGTCTCGACGACATCATCTCCGAAGTCGGCGTCACCACCGGCTCGCTCTATTGGCACTTCCGTGATCGCGACGATCTCATTCGGCAAGCGCTGGCCGAACACCTTCGGCGTTCCATCGAGGCCACGGTGGAAGGCATCAACACCGCCCTCGACACGGCAACTGGTCGCGACGACTACCTCGCCCAGTTGACGCCGTTCTTGGCCAACCCGTTCGACCCCGAACACGTGAACGCCCGGTGGCGAAGGTTCGAGCTACTCGTCAGTACGCACCGCGACCCCGAGCTCCGCGAACTGATGCACGACCTGCAGGTGCGCAGCCAGCGTGCCTTCGTCGACGTCCTCACCAAAGCTCAACAGCGCGGCATGTTCCGCGACGACCTCGACCCGGTGGCCGTGGCCACCGCCATCAACGCGCTGGGTCTGGGCTCGAACATCGTGGAGATCCTGGGCGACGACGGTCCGACCCCGGCGGCCTGGTTCGGCCTGATGGGGTTCTTCGTGGCGTCGATGTTCCCCGACCAGCCCAAGCGCCCCTGACGGCTCGTTCTTCGGTGACGGTGACCACCGCCACACTTCTCCCGCTTGGCATACCAAGCACTCGGTCGTATTCTTCAAGCATGGCTCAGAAAAAGAACACCAAAGAAGCAACCCCGACCACCGACGCTGCCCCCTCGCGCGACCCGCGCGTGTTGGTGAGCAAGGTGACCGCCAACCTCAAGCCTGAAGTCGCCCGCGCCGCTCTGGCCACGGGCGTGGCCAAAGGCCAGGAGCGCACCATCGCCGTCGTCGAGCGCGCCGTCGCCACCGTCGACCGCGTGGCCCCGGCCAAGGCTCGTCCGGTCGTGGTGAACGTCCGCAAGGCGATCACGGCCAACATCGACTTCGCCGTCAAGGTCGCCCAGGCGCAGATCGAGTTCGCCAGCAAGATCGCCAAGACGGTCGCCCCGGCGTCCTGAGCTGGTTCGTCGCCACCTCATGAGCGACGACTGGAGCAATCGACTGGGCGTCCTCGGCGCCACCATTCGTCGCCAGCGTCAGCTCGCGCAGATGAGTCTGCGTCAGTTGTCCGAACTGGCGCAGGTGTCGAACCCGTACCTCAGTCAGATCGAACGAGGCCTGCACGAACCGTCGGTTCGTGTGGTCCGTTCGATCGCCAAGGCCCTCAACGTGTCGGCCGAAGAACTGCTCGGCGATGCCGGCATGCTCGATGACGAGGCCGAGGCCGCGTCTGCGGTGTCGACCACCGAAGAAGCGATTCGTTCCGACTCGTCGTTGACCGACGAGCAGAAGGATTCGCTCGTGTCGGTGTACCGCGCGTATCGCACGGCCAACCACGCCAACTGAGCACAGCCAGCTGAATACAGCCGGGACGAACGTTCGTCCCGATCGTGTCGTTGATCGGTGCTCTCGTGCTCGGCACCATCGTCACGATGTTGCGCCGCAACGGACATCACAAGAGGTACGTCACCACCACGGGTGCGTGATCCGACCAGCGTTCGGCATATGAGGGTGCCCGGTCCACGATCGTTTCCACCGCGGCGTCGGCCAAGTCGGGTGACGCGATGTGGTAGTCGATGCGCCATCCGGCGTTGGTGTCGAACGCTTTGCCTCGCCACGACCACCACGAATACGGGCCCGGACCATCTCCGCTGAGTTTGCGGGCGACGTCCACCCAACCGTGGCGGTCGAACAACTCGTCGAACCAGGCCCGTTCCTCGGGCAGGAAGCCAGCACTCTTCAGGTTGCCCTTCCAGTTCTTCAGGTCGACCTCGCGGTGGGCCACGTTCAGATCACCGGTGAGCAAGACGTGACGTTTCGTCTTCTTGAGTGCTTGCAGTCGCTTGGTGGTGGCGCGCATGAACGCCAACTTCTCCGACATGCGAGCGGGCGATTCGGCATCACCGGTGTGCACGTACGACGAGATGACTGTGAGTCCGCGACCGTCGGCGGTGTCGACATCGACTTCGATCCAGCGGCCACTGTCGCTGAACGGCGTGGAATCGGCGGCGAACTTCTGGAGTCCGGAGCGAGTGGCCACGATCGGTCGATGTGACGCCACCGCGACACCGGCGCGGCCTTTCTGTTCGCATTCGTCGTGAGCGACCGTCCACTTGGGGCCGGCCACCGACTTCACCAAATCGGGCACGAGGGCATCGGGTGCACGGACCTCCTGCATGGTCACGATGTCGGGCTGACGGTCGTCGAGCCAACCCTTGATTCCGTTGGTGGCTGCGGCGCGCAGACCGTTGACGTTGACAGTGGCGATGGTGAGACGTGAGCGACGAGGCATCACTCTCAGGTTGCCACACCTCCGGCGAAATCCCGGAATGCGGACAGCGCACGCGGCCCGTACACGGTGGCCGGTCCACCGTTCATGAGCACGGTGACTCCGAGCGCATCGGCCACCTCGGCCTCGGTGGCGCCGGCTTTGGCGGCACCCTCGGCGTGCGAGGCGATGCAACCGTCGCATTGCTTCGTGACGGAGATCGCCAATGCGATCAGTTCCTTGGTCTTGGTGTCGAGAGCGCCCGGGCTCATGGCGGCCCGGTGCAGTTCGCCGAACGCCTTCATCACATCGGGTGCGGCGTGGCGGAAGTCGCGGGCCAGCGGAACGAGATCGTCCATGACCTCGGTGCCGTGAATGTGCAGTTCCATGAATGGCATTCTTGCGGGTATGGATATGGGCTCACAGGGACCAAAGTCATCGTCGACGTCGCAGTCACTAGCGGCACGAGACCGCTCGTTTCTCAGCGGACCACGGCTCCGTCGTCGCGAGTTACGAACTGTCGTGCGGGTCACGCGCGAGATGCTGCACGGCTTTCGCCAACTCCACTTCGTGGGTCCGTGCGTCACGGTCTTCGGATCGGCCCGAGTGCGCGAGGGCGATTCCGAGTACGAGCTGGCCCGCGACGTGGGCGCGGCGATGAGCCGACTCGGGTTCTCGGTGATGACCGGTGGCGGACCCGGGGTCATGGAGGCCGCCAACCGCGGGGCCAAGGAGGCCGGTGGTCATTCGATCGGCTGCAACATCGTCCTTCCGCACGAGCAGGCGGCCAATCCGTACGTCGACGTGAGTGTGGAGTTCTCGTACTTCTTCGTGCGCAAGGTCATGCTCGTGAAGTACTCGTACGCGTTCGTCGTGATGCCGGGCGGATTCGGCACCGTCGACGAGCTGTTCGAGGCCCTCACGCTCATCCAGACCGGCAAGGTCAGCGACTTCCCGGTGGTGCTCATGGGTCAGGAGTTCTGGACTCCGCTGCTCACACAACTCGATGTGATGGTCGACGAAGGCATGATCGACCGCGGTGATCTCGACTTGTTGCTCGTGACCGACGATCTGGCCGAGGCCGAAGCCCACATCACGCGCCATTCCGTCGATCGCTTCCGGCTCTATCACCGTCTGCGTCCGATTCGTGCGATCGGCGAGACCGTGGGAGTCTGATCACGTGATCGCCGCCATCGACGTCTCGTTCGCTTCCACAGCCGTTGGAGTCTTCGACGACGTTCGTCGTGATGTGGTCGACGTCGTGTCGATCGATCACGCACTCGACAATGATGAGGTCTCGCCACTCGAGTGGCTTCGAGCCGTCGACGAGGCCTGGACTCGTCTCGGCTCTCCCGTGGTGAGCACGGTCAGCGTGGCCGCATTCGGATCGGGCCTCGTGGTTCTCGACTCGGTGGGTCGTCCCGCGCGGGCGGTGTGGGACGACGATCGTTCGGAACCCGACGCCGGCTGGTGTCGAAAGAAGTTGGCCCCCGAGTGGTGGGAGAGCGAAACCGGGATCATCCCCGAAGATCGCCACGCGGTGACGAAGATGTCATGGCTGCATCGCAGTGAAGTCGAGGTGTGGAACGCCGCGGCCAGTTTCGCTCTGCCCTTCGATTTCGTGGCTTCACGTCTGGCTGGCCTGAATGGGGTCGTCACCTCGAGCGCCGGGTCGATTGCTTACGGGTTGTATCGATCGTCGGATCGGACCGCCCATAGCGACATCACCACATTGATCGACAGTGATCGTGATTGGTCGGACGCTCTGCCACGGGTGGTGAGTTCGACGACACCAATCGGTCGTTGGAACGGTGCTGTGGTCTTCGCCGGTATCGATCGCGATCGATTTTCAACGTCCGGAACGAAACCGCAGGTCGTTCGCGACATCGCAATGCATTTCGAATCACTTTTGACCTGAGAAACCATTTCTTGACGATCGAGTGACACACTTCGATCACGTTTTGCGGGTAGAAAGAAGGGCACGGTTCACACCGTTCCCCGCATTGGACTGATTTTTCATGAACATCCTGGTGATCGGCGCTGGCGGCGTTGGAGCCTCGATGGCCTCCATCGCTGAAACACGCGCTTTCTTCGATTCGTTCACGATCGCCGACATTTCGTTGACCTCCGCACAAAAGGTGGTGAGTGAACTCGATGATCCGGGTCGCTTCGCGGCCACGCAGGTCGATGCTCGCTCGGTCGACGAACTCGTCGCGCTCATCACGCGTACCAAGGCCGACATCGTCGTCAACGCCTGCGACCCTCGCCTCAACGAGGAAATCTTCGAGGCCTGCTTCCGGGCTGGCACCAACTACCTCGACATGGCCATGAACTTGAGTCGGCCGCACCCGACCGACCCCTACAACCAGGTCGGAATCCCTCTCGGTCAAGAGCAACTCGATGCCGATACCGCGTGGCGAGAGAAGGGTCTGTTGGCTCTGGTCGGCATGGGAGTGGAACCCGGGTTGTCCGACATCTTCGCGCGTTACGCCGCCGACAACTTGTTCGACACGATCGACGAGATCGGTGTGCGCGATGGCTCCAACCTCTCGATCGACGGGTACGACTTCGCGCCCACTTTCTCGATCTGGACCACCATCGAAGAGTGTCTCAATCCGCCCATCGTGTGGGAGCGTGAGCGTGGACTCTTCACGACCGAGTGCTTCAGCGAGCCCGAGATCTTCCACTTCCCGGCGGGTATCGGCCCGATCGAGTGCGTGAACGTCGAGCACGAAGAGGTCATCCTCATTCCGCGTGAAGTCGAGTGCAACCGTGTCACGTTCAAGTACGGCTTGGGCGCCGAGTTCATCGACTGGTTGAAGACCTTCGCGTACCTCGGTCTCGACTCCACCGATCCGATCCGGGTGGGTGACGTACAGGTGTCACCGCGCGACGTTCTGGCCGCGGTCCTCCCCAATCCGGCCCGGCTCGGTCACCTCATGCACGGCACGACGTGCGCGGGCATCTGGGTGAAGGGCACCTCGTACGGCGAGCACCGCGAGGTGTACCTGTACCACGTGGCCGACAACGAGACCACGATGCGCGAGTGGGGATCGCAGGCCGTGCTGTGGCAGACGGCCATCTGTCCGGTGGTCGCCATCGAACTTCTGGCCACCGGTGTGTGGAAGGGAACCGGCGTGCGCGGTGCCGAAGCATTCGGAGCCGAGCCGTATCTGAATCTGCTCGGCGAATATGGATCGCATCACGGCATGGTGGAGATGGGCCCGCGTTTGTGGCCTGGTCCGCGCCCCACGGGTCAACCCGGTTGGGATCGCCCGGTTCGCCGCGCGCTCCGTGTCTGACCCAGTGTCTGACCCAGTGTCAGACTCAGCGCGTTCGTTCGAGTTCGTACAACAGCACGTGGCCTCCCTTGCGGGCCCACAGCCCGGCTCCGGCTTGAATGAAGTGCCGCTCGAGTCGCGCGCGATACCAATCACCGGTCCGTTGGTGCACGTCCATGTCGGCGGCTGACGGATCGACGATCGTTCGGTAGTCGGATCGCGTCGGAACTTCGAGATACAGCACGTGCCGACACGCGTGGGCCAGGTTCTCGATCGCCGATTCGACGTCGGTGTCGCTCGGATACTGCAGCACTCCGTGACAGATCACGAGATCGAAGGGCTTGGCCGGCCGCCACGTGGCGATGTCGCGTTGCTCGTGTCCGTACTTCGTGCAGGCGTATTCGCTCACATCGGTCGACACCACGCGAATCTTCGGATGTTCGCGGTGGTACCAGTCGCGCCACAGGCCAGGCCCGGCTCCCACGTCGAGCACGCTGCGCGGTGAGACACCCCACCAGCCACACATACCGTGCACGGCCGACGCGAGTCGGGCGATGGAGTTCTTGTCATGGACTCCACCACGTCCGTAGAAGCGCCGGTAGTAGTCGGCACCGAATCGAGTCACGGATCGACCCTAGGCGAGCCGGCCGAGAGACGCCGAAAACGTGTCGGGTTGCGTGGGATACCATCGATCCGTCACGAAGTCGTTGGCCAAATTCGCTCGACCAACCGAGGATGAAGCCATCGTCGGCAAGATGGCTCAGCGAGTACGGGCCGAGGCGCTCAACTCTGCCTTCTCGCCGCATCGTCGTCGCAAGCCCAAGGCCCAGAAGGTCGAACTCGACGATCCCATCTACCCGTGGCGCAGACTCTGGAAGTTCGTCGGCCACACCGGGTATCGCGATTGGTTGGCTGCTCGCGGAGTCACACCGGCCGACATCGAGAAGCGGATCAGCGACGAGTTCAATCGCACCACCACCGACATCGACTTCAAGGATGGCGAACTCACCGTCACCGTCAAGACGCGCTCGATCGGCGACGTTCGTCGGCGCAAAACGGTGCAGAAGTTTCCCGTCGACGGCGAAACCACGGTCTTCCTCGATTCGCCGTCGGGGTCGGTTTCCATCGTCACGCTGTTCCAGGCGCCGATCTTACGATGGAAATCGACACGTCGGCCGGTCTCGAGACCCACACGCCTTCGTTCGTGGACGGTTTGTTGCACCATCGCATGGTCGACTCGTCGGGTGCGGAATGCACCCTCGAGTTCGTACGCCTCGACTTGGCCTCTCCTAGTCGGTCGACTCAACCAGGCGCTGCAGGATGCGTCGGAACTCCACCGTGTGCCGGTCGGAGCGGATGTGCACTTGTCCTCGATCGAGTGGAATCTCGGTGGACGGTAGGCGTTCGATGATGCGGCGATCCTCGGTGAAGATGGCCAACTCGTAATCGATGGCGGCTTGCCGATCGGCGTCGGTCTGGGTGTCGTTGCGGATCATCACCATGTGCACTCGGGTCGTGGACGCGTTCATCGGTTGACACCACAGGACGATCGCGTTGACCATGCCGGTGAGGGGAAGAAAGAGCCGCAAGTTGGCAGTGAACGGAACGCGGAAGTCGTAACGCATGTCGCGCGGCTGAACCAGCGGGTGCTCGCCACTCGCCACCAAAGGATCTTCGTGATTCTCGATCACGTGTGGGTGCTCGACGACAAAACCCCATCCATCGGATGTGCGTTCTGTCGAGTAATCGCTCACCAGGCGGTCCTTGTCGGAACCGAACGTGCCGGCGTGAACGAAGGGAAAGTGAGCGAAGTCGAGGAAGTTGTCGACGATTTGCGCGGCACCAGCCGCCACATCGACCGGCGGAACCCATACCTTGTCGAGTGACGGATCGTCCCATTCGGCAATCGTGAGGATGTCGGTGATGGGTTCGGCAGGGGCGATCCAGAGCAGGCCGTACGCCTCTTTGACGTGCGGCGCGGTGAGACGAGCCGGCGGAAGCGTGGCGTCGTCGCCCAACGCGGGCACGTGAGCACAGCGACCTTCGGCGGAGAACTGCCAGCCGTGGTAAGGGCAGCGAATGGTGTCGTCGATCACCGCGCCATCCGACAGCCGAGCGAACCGATGCGGGCACACGTCGAGAAACGCGCGCAGCTGACCGTCGAGTCGAACGAGCACGTAGCCCTCGCCCACGAGTTCGATGCGGGTGGGCGTGTGACCGAAGGAATCGACCCGTCCGACCGGATGCCAGATGCGACGCAGAGCGGGAGAGACGTTGCTGATCGACGTCATCGTTCTTCGCGCTCGTACGGAAAGCCCAGGGCCGCCGGTGCGCCGAGGCGGCGGTGGGCGAAGCGGGTCGACACGAGAACGAGGACGACGATGGTCATGAAGAAGGGCAACGCATCGAGCACGTCGCCACTGACCTGCACGTTGCGGGCCTTGAGAGTGGAGCTCAGCGACTGCAGTGCACCGAACAAGTAGGCCCCGATCAAGGTGATGCTCGGGCGCCAGAAGCCGAAGATCACCAGAGCGATGGCGATCCAGCCGGCTCCCTTGGTCATGCCGTCGACCCACGTGGGCACGATCGCCAGGCTGTAGTACACGCCGCCGAGTCCGGCCAGGGCTCCGCCCAGGATCGTGTGCAGGTAGCGGTACTTCACAACGTTGATACCCATGGCGTCAGCGGTTTGCGGTGACTCGCCGACGGCGCGCAACTGGAGTCCGAACCGAGTGCGGAACAAGTACACACTCGCCAGTACCACCAGCACCCACGACAGATACGTGAGGATCGTCTGGTTGAACAGAATCGGACCGACCACCGGAGCATCGGCCCAACCGAACACGTCGAGGCGACGCACTTGTCGATCGACCGGAGCCTCGGCCACCTTCCAGATGTTGGCGAAGTAACTCGACAGCCCCACACCACCGGCGAAGATCGTGATGGCCAGACCGGCCACCGTTTGGTTGGTACGCAAGGTGACGCACAGGATTGCGAGCAGCGTGGACGTGAGTGCACCAGCCGCCATGCCGATGATGATGGCCGCGAGCACCGTGAACCACGCTGAACCGGGCACGTGTTGCGAAGCCCATGCACCCGACACGCCGCCTAGAAGCATGGTGCCCTCGACGCCGAGGTTGAGCACGCCACTGCGTTCGGTGAAGATGCCGCCGAGTGCGGCGAAGAACAGCGGCGTGCCGTAGAAGATGGCCGACGACGCGATGATGACGAAGATGTTGCTGTTCATGCCAGCACCGCCGCCGCTTGACGATTGCGTCTGATGCGGTACTTCACGAGTACCTCACCGGCCACCGCGGTGAACAAGATGAGTCCCTGCAGCGTGCCCACGAGTCCACTCGGGAAGTCGGGGCCTTGCAGCGCGAAACCGGCGTTGGTGAGTCCGCCGATGAGCACCGCCACGACCACCGTCGAGATCGGATTGAGTCGAGCCAACGCGGCCACCACGATTCCGGTGTATCCGTAACCCGACATCTGCAGACCCTTCGAGTCGAGCAGGCCGCGGAAGTTGCCCACATCGGCCGCTCCGCCCAGACCGGCCAGAGCGCCCGACAGTGCGAGGACGATCACGATGGTGGACGTGGTGCGGATACCGGCGTAACGCGCGGCCTTCGGTGAATCGGCGATCACGCCCACTTCGAAGCCGAATCGTGTGCGCTTGTACAGAACCCAGATCGCCGCAGCGGCGAGGATCGCGATCAGGAAGGAGAGCGGAATCTTGATGCCGCCGACTTCGTAGAAGTTCCAGTCGGCGCGATCGGGAATCGGCTTGCCAGCGGGGAAGTTACGCGATTCGGGGTCACGCCAATACGACGTGGAGTTGTAGATGAGGTAGTTGAGGAAGATGGCCGCCAGGTAGTTCATCATCAGCGACGTGATGATCTCGTTGGTGTTGAACTTCGCGCGCAACACGCCGACGATGGCCGCGTAGAGACCGCCGCACACCATGCCGCTCAACGCCATGACGATCACGACGGCACCGGGGGGGAGATCACCGCCGAACACGAGGCCGGCCCAGGTGGCGCCGACAGCGCCCATGTAGAACTGACCTTCGCCGCCGATGTTGATGAGGCCCATACGGAACGCGATGGCTGCGCACAAACCGGTGAACGCGAGTGGCGTGGCCGTCTTGATGGATCCGGACAGCGCGCGCTTGCCGGCGAAACCTCGTTCGAAGATTCGGCTGTACACGTCGAGTGGGTTCTTGCCGGTGGCCAGGAGAACGATGGCCCCGAGGACGAGCGCCGTAATCAGTGAGACCACCGGGATGGCCCAGTTGAGCCACTTCGGCTGTTCGAGACGGCGTTCGAAACGAACCGGTGATTTCATCGGGCACCTCCGCTCACGGTGCTTCCACCCATGGTGAGGCCCAGGCGTTCGCGATCGGCCGACTCGGCGGCGACTTCGTCGACGAGTCGGCCCTCGTACATCACGACGATGCGATCGGCCAACGACATGATCTCGTCGAGGTCTTCGCTGATGAGAAGGATGCCCACACCACGTTCGGCCGCTTCGACGAGGCGTGCGCGCACCGTTTCGATGGCGCCGACGTCGAGACCGCGAGTGGGGGAGGCGGCGATGAGAACTTTGGGTAGCGATGAGAACTCGCGCGCGAGCAGAACTTTCTGCACGTTGCCACCCGACAACAAACGGACCGGGGTCACGGTGTCGGGAGTCTTCACGTCGTAGTTCTGAACGAGGTCGGTGGCTTGAGCGCGAATGGCCTTGCGCCGAAGCACACGGAACTTCGACAGGCTGCTCGACCGGTAGTTCTTGAGCGCCAAGTTGTCTTCGACCGAATGTGATGACGCCAGACCGGTGTGCAGGCGATCTTCGGGAATGTGGGCGATGCCTTTGGCGATGGCCGATCGGGCCCGGCCCGATTGCACTTGTTCGCCGGCTACATCGATGTGTCCACTCGACAGTGCTCGCATTCCGGAAATTGCCTCGGCCAGTTCGCGCTGACCGTTGCCGGCCACTCCGGCCACGCCGACGATTTCACCACGACCAACCGTGAGAGAGATGTCGTGGAGGGCGTCGCGACCGCGATCGTCACGAGCCGACACGCCGCGGAGCGAGAGCACCGTCTGTGAGACGTCGGCCGGAATGCTGCGTGCGACTCGGTTGAACTCGACCGATCGACCCACCATCAAGCTGGCCAACTCGCGGGTGTTGGTGTTGACGGTCTCGACGGTGCCGACCGTCTTGCCACCACGCAGCACCGTGACGCGGTCGCTGACCTTCATCACTTCGTCGAGTTTGTGCGAGATGAAGATCACGGTGCGGCCTTCGGCGACCATGGCGCGCAACGTCTTGAAGAGAGCGTCGGCTTCGATGGGAGTGAGGACGGCGGTGGGTTCGTCGAGAATGAGAACTTTGGCGCCGCGGTAGAGAACCTTGACGATCTCGACGCGCTGTTGTTCGCCCACGCTCAACTGCCAGATGCGAGCCGAGGGATCGACCGCGAGGCCGTAGCGGTTGCTCAGTTCTTCCACCTGCTGTGCGACTCGACTCTGATCCATCATGAACGGAGAGTCGGACTCGCCCAGCACCACGTTCTCGGCCACCGTGAAGGTGGACACGAGTCGGAAGTGCTGGTGCACCATGCCGATGCCGGCGTCGAGCGCGTCGCGAGGAGAGGAGAACTGCATCGCCCGGCCGTCGATCTCGACGGTTCCCTCGTCGGGCCGATACAGGCCCGTCAAGATGTTCGACAGCGTGGACTTGCCGGCACCGTTCTCACCGAGCAGGGCGTGCACTTCGCCGGCCCGGATGTCGACATCGACACCATCATTGGCCACGACCCCGGGGAAGCGCTTCACGATCCCCGTCATGCGCACAGCAGAAGTCATTGCGGTGCCCCCTTTCGCCCCAACCCTAGATGGCTGAGTGGCATCCCTCGAAAAACCTTGGGACGAAACGAAAGGCGGGCCCTTGCGCGAGATAACGAAAGGCGGGCCCTTGCGGGGGACAACGAAAGGCGGGCCCTTGCGGGCCCGCCCAACGCAATTCTTGCGACGTCGAACGTCAGCTGGCCGGAATGTCTCCGATCACACCTTCGATCAAGTACGCCATGCTCATGAGTTCCTCGAACGTGTGGCTCACGCCAGCGGCGAGGACTTCGTTGCCCTTGTTGTCGTTGATCGGACCGGTGAACTGCGAGCCCGGCGTTGCCGTCAGCTTCTCGAGTTCGGCTGCGATCGCGGCGCGGGTCTCTTCCGAGACCAGATCACCGAACGACGCCAGGGTGACGAAACCGTCCGACAGGTTGCCGTAGTAGTTACCGGCAACCCAGGCGCCATCGAGGATGGCCTGCAGACGCGGGATCTGGTAGATCGACCAGTCGTACGCGGTCGCCGTCAACCACACGTCGCCGTAATTGGCGCTCTGGTCGGCGTTATAGCCGGCCCACGGAACACCCGCAGCCTTGGCAGCGTCACCGGTGGCCGGTGAGTCGATGCCCTTCTGACCGAGCACGTCGACGCCTTCGGCGATGAGAGCCTCGGCGGCCTTGCGCTCGTTCGGCGGATCGAACCAGCTGTTGACCCACACCACGTTCACGGTGGAGTCGGGGTTCATCATGCGAGCACCCATGGTCCACGCGTTCACACCACGGAGAACTTCACCGATCGGGAACGACGCGACCATGCCGAGCTTGCCGGTTGCCGATGCGGCACCCGCAGCCATGCCGGCGAGGAAGTCGGTGTCTTCGGCGGCGCCGTAGAACTGCGACAGGTTGTCGGAACCCTTGAAACCAGTGGCGAACTCGAAGCACACATCGGGGTGAGCCTCGGCCGCTTCGACGAAGGCGTCCTGGAATCCGAACGAGGTTCCGAAGATGACGGTGTTGCCGTCAGCGATCAGGTCTTCGATCGTCTGGAGAACCTGGGGCCCTTCGGGCACGTTCTCCTTGTAGGTGGTTTCAACGGCACCACCGAAGTGGTCCTGCACAGCCTGACGACTCACGTCGTGCTGCTGAGTCCAACCACCGTCATTGGTGGGGCCGACGTAGATCCAGGCCGCCTTCAGCGGTCCTTCTTCGGGTCGACAGTCGATGACGGGCGCGTCGGCACTCCACGGTGTGAAGTTGGCGAGCGTCGCGCCTTGAGCCGGAGCGTCGGTACCAGCCGGAGCGTCGCTTCCAGCCGGTGCCTCGGATGCGGCCGGGGCTTTGGTTGCTGCCGGTTCGCTCGACTCGTCGTCACCGCCGCAAGCGACGAGGCCGATGCCAAGTGCTGCGACGAGGGCGAGCCCGAGCGACCCGCGGGTCTTGCTGAGCATGGATTCCTCCCTCAATGCGGCCGTGGGGTCGGCCGTCGACCCGACCTTAGTTCTGATTAGTCGAGAGTGATGATGATTCCGGCATCGGCGGTCTTGGTCCGCTTGAACACCGAGGTCAGGACCCCCGACCACACCACCAATCGGTACTGGATGCCGTATTTCTTGGCCACCGCCTTCTCGACCGGGGCGAAGTCGGATCCGGTGACCACCCGGGCCGAACCACCCACAACCACCGAGTTCGGCTCGAGACGACCACGCATGTCGCACGGCTGGAGCGTGACGCGGGGAGTGCGGTTGATGCGCTTCACTTTCCCGGCGTCGCCACTGGTGGTGAAGCACACGTCACGGCCAGTCAGCGGCGCTATCCAGACCGGGGTGCTGACGGGCGACCCGTCCTTGCGGAGCGTGGTGAGCAGCACGTAGCGCTCGTCGGCGATGCTCAACGGTCTTCCTTGAAATGTCGAAGGCTCGCACGCTTGCCGCGAATGACGGTGTTGCGCATCGAGTCGATCACGTGAGAAGCCCGTGAAGCCGGAACTTCGACGATCGAGTGCGAATCGAAGATGCGCACACCGATGTCGCGTCCGGGGACTCCGCTCTCGTTGGCGATGGCACCCACCAGGTCGGCCGGGCGGACGCCCGACTTGCGACCAACCGACACCCAGAGTCGAGACGTCTTGCCGCTGAAACGTTCGCCGCGTTCGCGCTTGCCACCGTGCTCACGATCGCGGAACGAATCGCGTTCGCGGCGGGCACCGCGTTCGGGTCGCTCGACCGATAGATCGGGAATCTCGACTTCTTCGAGAGTCGACTGCTCGGCGTCGTGGGCCAATTTGATGGCCGCGCGAGCGATGTCGGCGATCGAGAACTCCTGGGAGAGTTCGTCGATCACTTCGTCGAACGTGCTCAGGTCGGGAAGGCTGAGTGCTTCACGAACGTTCTCGGTCGTGAGTTCCATCTGTTTGGCACGAAGGGCCTCGACCGACGGAACCTTCTCGAACGAGATCTTCTGCTTGGTGAGCCGTTCGATGTTGTGGAGCATGCGCTGCTCGCGCGGTTCGGCGATCGTGATGGCCACACCTTCGCGACCCGCTCGCCCCACACGGCCGATGCGGTGCACGTAGGACTCGGGCGCCGACGGAACGTCGAAGTTGACCACGTGGGTGAGGTGCTCGATGTCGAGTCCGCGGGCGGCCACGTCGGTGGCGATGAGCAGATCGGCGGTGCCGGCGCGCACGCGGCCCATCACTCGGTCGCGCTGTTCTTGATCCATCCCACCGTGCAAGGCTTCGGCGCGATAGCCGCGGCCGTTGAGGGTTTCGGTGAGTTGATCGACTTCACCACGAGTGCGGCAGAAGACGATGGCGGCCTCGGGAGCTTCGATGTCGAGAATGCGTCCGAGCGCGGCCGCCTTGTGGAAACGCGGCACCATGTACGCGGTCTGACGAACCAGCGGAATGGAGCCGGGTTGGCTGGCTTTGCGTTCGATGGTGACACGCACGGGCTCGCTCAGATGTTCGCGAGCGATCTTCTCGATGCGCGGCGGCATGGTGGCCGAGAAGAGAACGGTCTGGCGGGCCGGGGGCAACGACTCGAGAATGGCGTCGAGATCTTCGGCGAAGCCCATGTCGAGCATTTCGTCGGCCTCGTCGAGAACGACCATCTCGACTTCGCCCAATTCGAGCGTTTCCTTGCGGATGTGATCGAGAGCGCGACCGGGTGTGGCCACCACCACGTGAGTTCCGCGACGCAGGGCGTCGATTTGCCGTCCGATCGGCTGGCCGCCGTAGATCGGGACGCACTTGGCCCCGAGCTGGTGGCCGTACTTGTAGATGGCTTCGCTCACCTGCATGGCGAGTTCGCGAGTGGGCACGAGTACAAGAGCCGAGGGCGCCGGCTTCGATCGTGAGGGGTCGATCTTTTCGAGGATCGGCAATGCGAAAGCGGCCGTCTTGCCGGTTCCGGTGGCTGCTTGGCCGAGTAGATCGTGCCCGCGCAGAAGCAGTGGGATCGCTTCACGCTGGATCGGGGTGGGTTCCTCGTAACCGAGCGACGTCAACGACGCCAGCAGTTGCGGCCGTAGGCCGAGTTCTTCGAATCCCGAGCTGTCGACGCCGGTCTGATTGTCCATGAGCGTTCTCCTGCCCGATCGAACATCAGCCTACGGCGCGAGCATCACCACACCGACGACACCATGAAGTGTCCACGCGATCGTTCGCGGCCAATTGGTGAGAACGAGCCTCGGACCAGTGGTCGAATCGAACGCTCGTGCCATGCGCGCGTGCAGAGGAACCGACAAGAACACGGTGGAGGCGAGCGCGATCGCGACGAGCACTGCTCCGAGCCATGGCCACATCACTGCGACGTCACTCGGACGGTCGACGAGGAGGGCGAGAGTCGTGAGACCCTCCACGGCCATCGGTAGAGCGACGACGTAAGAAGTCCGTCGCTGATGCTCGTCGGCCACCCGCGTGCTTTGATCGGCCGGGACGTCGGCCAACAAGGGGTAGTGGACGATCTGCACGAACCAGATGAGGCCGGTCATCACGAGAGCGGCGGCGGCATTGGCCACCACCAGAGCCTCGGCCGTCGCATCTGACCAGGCATCGAACATGGTCCGAGGGTAGGAGGTGCCGGGACCAGGGGCGAGACTGGAGGAATGCGACCGGTCTACGTGATGCGCCTCGATGGACCGGTGTGGACCCTGGGGCAGACCGACTCGGTGCGTCGCGTGGTCACCGATTGGGTGGAGGCCGAGCATCCGTTCGAAGAACGTGAGGCCGGTGTCTCGGTTCGTGTCGACAACGATCAACCCGAACGCTGGTGGCGTCTGTCGGTCGACCGCGGTCTGGTGGGTAACTCGGTGGCCACCACGACCATCACGATTGCCAGTGACGACTCGACCACCACCTTCGAAGCGCGCGTGATTCTCGTACCGGGTGGACGCCGCATCGCGCCGACATCCATTGACGTGTCCGTGGCTTCGGTACAGAAGTTGGTGGCGCGTGTTCTCGAACTCACTCGGCTGTACGACGCCAACCAACGTGTACTCGCGGGAGTTCGTTTGGTGTCCGAGACGATGGCGGCCCAAGAAGTCGCGGCGTTCTGCGAAGCGAAGGGTCGCCTCTTACCCGTGTTGGTGGAGACGGTTCCGTCGCGAAGCACTCCGCTCTACAAAGTCGAGTCGATCGGATTGCGGGTGGCCGGTCAGGCTCATCTGTATCGACTCGAAGGCGACGCGGCGCGCACCGCGTTCCACGGTCTCTACGGGGTCGAGGTTCTCAATGCGCGCGGACTCACTCTGTTCTGGCCGGGTCGCGACGTTCGTCAATGGGGTGGCTCGAAGGTCACCGCCATCGAGGCCGAACACGAACTGCGTGATTGTCTGGCACTCGTGAACGAGGCCGCGTTCAACTCGCTGGCCCCGTTGCGCTCACCGGCGTTCACGCGTCGTCCGCGCGAGCCCAAGGCGGTCGAACCGATTGCCGCGGCGGCCGCGATCGTGGTTCCCACCACACCGACGGTCTCCACCACCGACACGTCGGAGCAAACGGTTGCGTGGGACGAGTACAGCGCGGCGCTCGAAGGTTGGCAGGAGGCGTACAACCGCATCGACGAACTCGAGCAGGCGTTGGCCGAAGCCGATCGCACCATCGACGAACGCAATCAACTGCTCGAGAATCGCGAGGGTCTGGTCGACCAGTTGGTGCAACGCAACGTGGCTCTCGAGATTCGTCTGGGCAAGCGGGGAACCGAACTTCGGGCGTCGTCGGCATCCGACGCGGTGGCCAAGGCGCGCGACCTGTGCACGCATCTCACGTTCCATCAGCGCGCCATCGAGACCGCCGCGCAACTCGACGGAATCAACGCCGATCGACTCCTCGAAGATCTGGTCCGTCTCGATGTGGTGGCCGGCGACTGGAAGAGCGGTCGGATCAACAACGCCTCGCTCACGATCTCGTGCCGCAGCCTCGGGCTGAATTACGCCGGTGGAATTTCCGACACCGCCGAGCGCAAGTTCTCCGAGGACTACGCGTTCACCTGGCGTGGCCGAACCGAGTACGCGGTTGCTCACATCCGCAACGGCAAGGGCGCCAGCCTGTACCGCGTGCACGTGTTCTTCGACAACGAGACGCAGCAGGTGGTGGTGGCCTACATCGGACGACATCTGCGCGACAAGAGCTCGTCGTGATGTTCGGGAATCGAACACCTGTTCTCTGACACACCCCCTCGTCACTCTGGTCTCGCCGAACCAACCCCGGGGCGGCGAAGGAGTGAGCATGTCGAAGCGTCGAGTCCATCCGTCTCAGCGGATCACATTCACGGCCCGCGAAGAAGCGTTCGTGAGTGACGCGCTGGCCGCCGCGCGTCGCATCTTCGAATCGCGCCAATTGCCGTTTGGCTTGGCCGACGAAGCGGTGTCGCGGTTGTCGTTGCGTCTGGTGAAGACGGTGCGTGACGAAGTCGATCGTTATCCGAGCGGAGCGGCCTATGCGCGCGCAGTTCGCAAGTCGTTGTTGGTCGATGCCATTCGGAGCAACGACGCCCAACGAGGCGCTGGCGCTCGGCGTGGCCGTGACGTGTCATCGCTCGATCAGTCGATCGACTCACGGGTATCGGACCTGACATCCGATCCGACGAGCGAGATCGAGAGTCGTGAACTTCTCGGAGCCGTGCTCTCCACCATGACATCGGATGAGCAGCGCGATTTCTGTCGCACGCGCTTGATCGGTCTGAATTACTCGGAGGTGGCCGACATCAACGCCGAATCGCACACCACCGTGTTGCGGCGGGTGCACCGCGCGCAAGAGAAAGCCCGTCTAGTCGTGTATCGACGAGCGACTAACGGTGTAGGTGCTTCGGCGGCCTGAGTTCGCCATCACCTGGAGTGATGTTCTTAATAGTCTAGAAAAATAGTATAGACAGTTCTCACCGATTGTGATGACAGATGTACTCCGATTGACGACACTGGGAGCGTGGTGGAGCGGGGCCGATCGAAATCATCGTGGCGTGTCGTCGCCGAGGAGCCACCGAACGGTGGGCACTGGCAACGTCAATCGTTCTGGGTGCTCGCACTCGACGACGCACGCCAACAAAATCGCTGGGTTCGCGTGCAGCGCTACTACACCGCGTCGACGGCAGCCCAGATCGCCAGCGACATTCGTTCGTCGCATCGTCGCCCGCTCGACACGTTGCGAGTGAGGGGCATTCTTCCCGGCGAGTTGTGGACCGCACGCTGGGGTGCCGACGAAAAATGCCCACCGGGCAGTTTCTCCATCTGGATCAAGTTCGTCGGCTACCAGAAGTGATGCGCGCGATCAGCGCACGAGTCTGATCCACACTTCGCAATCACCCGGTGCGCCGGTCTTGATGTCGGCCCAGCGGGCCTCCCACTGCTCGCCGTGACGAATTCCTTGTGTACGGATCGACTGGCGTCCGTCGAGATGAGCCCGTCGAATGTCGCTCGCGATCTGAGCGGCGGTGTTGCGGGTGTAGAGCTTGTCGACGCGATGCCAATCTCCGTGCGACCGGGCGGCGTCGAAGGTGCGACACCAGAACGAATTCCTCTCGGGCATGGAGAGGGAACGAAGACAGCGTGATTCAGTGTGCGCCGGTTGCGTTATCAGTGTGAATGACCGTGTTCACCAACGCTCGAAGGTCCACGAGACCGGCCGACCGTTGGCGTAGGGCATCACACCGTGAAACGGCCGGGGGTCGTCGTCGAACACCAACGGCAAGAAGAAGCGGTCGCCTTCCCACATCGGCAGGTCGGCTGTTCGGCGCACGGTCTCATCGTCGCTGCACGCGCGTCGAATGCGTTCGGCGGCGATCCAGGCCAGGTCACCCTCGGCATTCGACGTGGGCGGTGTTCCGTCCCACTGATCGATGAGGAAGATCGGACCCAACCAGTCCTCACCGTTGGCCCCGAATCCGGGCCACGAGATGGTCCCGCGCAATGTCATGGCACGAACGTGGATGTGCGCTTCCTCCAACAACTCGCGACGCATACCGGCCGCGAGATCTTCACCCGGTTCGAGTTTTCCGCCCAGCCCGTTCCATTTGCCGAGATGTTCGTCGCCGGCCCGCTTGTTGCGATGAACGAGCAACACCGTGTCGTCGGCTCGGTCGATCACGTAGCCGAGAGTCCCGATGATCGGTGTGTAGGGCACGCGTTCTCTTGTATCAGACGGCGTGTATCAGAATGAACAGGTGGGATCGCGAGTGACCGTGAGTCGTTCCGACGTCGAGGCGTACCGGCGTGATGGTGTGGTGGTTCTGCGTGGCGTGGTGTCGCCGCACGAGGTCGAACTTCTCACGGCTGGCATCGACGAAGTTCTCGAGAATCCGAGTCCACGGGCGAAGGTTGCGAGTTCTCCCGACGATCCCGGGTTCTTCATCGAAGACTTCTGCACTTGGCGTGATCACGAGGCGTTCGGCGAGTTCGTGCGAACCACGACACTCGGTGACGTGGCCGCCCAGTTGACCGACAGCCACGCGATTCGGATGTATCACGACCACGTGCTGGTGAAAGAGGCGCGCACGCGGCAGCGCACACCGTGGCATCAGGACCAGCCGTACTACGACGTCGAAGGCCGTCAGAACGTGAGTTTCTGGATTCCGGTCGACCCGGTGGACGTGTCGTCGTGTCTCGAATTGGTGGTCGGCACTCATCTCGGACCATGGCTCATGCCGCGATCGTTCCTCACCAAGGAAGCCAAGTGGTTCCCCGAAGGTTCACTCACCGAACTTCCCGACGTCGACGCGCGGCGCGGCGACTTCGAGATCAAGTCGTGGTCGCTCGAGCCCGGTGACGCGATCGCTTTCCACATGCTCACCGTTCACGGTGCACCGGGCGTCTCGGGTGACGAACGTCGGCGGGTGTTCAGTGTGCGCGTTCTCGGCGATGACATGGTGTACGCACCGCGCGAGTGGACATGTTCACCCGATTTCACGCAGTTGTTCGGCGACCGCGATCCGCGCACACCCGGCGAGCCGTTGTCGGGTCCGTGGTTTCCGCAGTTGTTTCCGCGCTGACGCGCCCCCGAGTTACGGCGTGGTGTCGCCGGGACGCTCACCCAAGTCGATGAAGATCGTCTTGCGGTCTTCGACGATCGGGTACTCGCCGTTGGTGGGCGGTGACAGTTCGCTGACGTCGAGAGTCCGACCCTCGCAGTCGACGAAGTCGTCGGTGCCCTCCACTTGTTCGACCGCGCACTCGGGCCCTCGGTCGGCGGGGTACGCGTAGTAGACGACCCAACCCTTCTCGACGTTGGTGCCGTTGTGGTCGAGCACGAGCGTGCGTTCACCCGATGTGGTGCCAAGACCCGGGAACAACACCGGTCCGTCGGTGTCGATCGACTCGGCCCAGCGCGTGATCGAGCCAATCTGCAGTCGGTCGGGTGTGAACGTGGTGGTCTGCGCCTGCTCACCGGCCATCAGTGAGGCGATTCCCCACATCACGAGACCGAGCACCGTGAAAAAGCCGAGTCCGGCCGCCACCGGGGCCATGGCCCGGGCCAAGGGGGAGCGGAGCTCGGGTCGGCGCACGGCCCAAGTCTGCCCAAGAAGTTTCTGAAGTCTTTGCGAGGTCCGTGTGCCAGGGGCCTCTTGTCCGGTGTGAGCGCAACCGGCGCTCACGACGAAAGGAACCACCGTGAAGATCAACCGCCGCCCCCTCCGCCTGACCCTCGCCCTCACCGCCGCCTCGGCGGTGGTTCTGGGCGCTGGTGTCTCGGGCGCCGCCGCCAGCAACGGAGCCGAGAGGTCATCGGGTCGGAGCCAGGAGGCCCACCAGGAACATGGCCACCCGAACCCCGACGCGGTGCGTGGCCACGACGAGGACGAGAACCCCGGCCGCGGCCGCGGCCACGAGGACCATGGCAACGGCCACGGCTACGGCCACGGCGACCACACCCACCAGAGCGAGCCCAGTGATTCGAGCCCGGAGCCGAGTGACGACTCGACGCCCGAGTCGAACGACACCCCGAACCAGGGGCCGATCGGCACCAACCAGCCGTCAGCGAACGACTCCGTCGGCGCCGACTCGACCGACCGGTCCCCGAGCCCGCGCGACGCTCGGGATGCGGGTTCCTCGACGCAGTCCCCGGTCGCGGTTCTGGATGCTGATCCGGCCGACGCCGTTCTCGACCAGATCATCGCGGCCAACCCCGATGGCTTGGTAGCAGTGGTGCAGGGAGGCCAGGTCGTCCGCCTGGTCGCCAGCGGTTCGTTCGGCGGAGCGATCCTGCGCGCCAACTGATCTCGTCGCCCGGCATTCGCGGTGGGATGCCGGGCGATGGCCTGCTCGGGGTGAAATGTGCGCCCCGAGCGGGCAGGACCTAGGGTCTACCGCCGTGAAACGGCCCTACCGAATCGTCGTCGCCAAGCCCGGTCTCGACGGCCACGATCGGGGCGCCAAGACCATCACTCGTGCTCTGCGCGACCACGGGTTCGAGGTCATCTACACCGGTCTGCATCAGACCCCCGAGCAGGTCGCCGAGACCGCTCTCCAAGAAGATGTCGATGCGGTCGGCCTCTCACTTCTCTCCGGCGCGCACCTCACGCTCTTCCCCCGCGTGATGGAAGAACTTCGCTCACGCGATCTCGCCGACATGCTCGTGTTCGGCGGCGGTGTGATTCCCGATGCCGATGCCCGCGCTTTGCGCGAGCAGGGCGTGGCCGAGATCTTCGGCCCCGGCTCGTCGCTCAAGGCCATTGCCCAGTGGCTCGAAATCGAACTCGACGGGCGTGAAGACGCCGTCACGGTGTAACCGCACCACGACACCCACAAACCTTCGTCAAAAACCGTTCGCGTTCAGAAAGAGGATCCCCCGACATGGACCTGTTCGAATACCAGGGCAAGCAGTACTTCGCCCGCTTCGACATCCCCGTCAGCCCCGGAGGCGCCGCCGACACCGTCGACGAAGCCGTGAAGGTTGCCAATGCATCCGGCTTCCCGGTCGTTCTCAAGGCGCAGGTACAAGTGGGCGGGCGTGGCAAGGCTGGCGGCATCAAGTTGGCCAACGACGCCGACGAGGTTCGTTTCCACGCCGGGAACATCCTCGGCATGGACATCAAGGGCCACGTGGTGAAGCGGTTGTGGGTCGAACACGCGAGCGACATCGCCGAGGAGTACTACGCGTCGTACACGCTCGATCGATCGGCCAAGAAGCACTTGTTGATGCTGTCGGCGCAGGGTGGTGTCGACATCGAAGAGGTGGCCGCCAAGGATCCGACGGCCATCGTGAAGTTGCACATCGATCCGGTCGACGGAATCACCGAGACCACCGCGCGCCAGGCCGCGATCGATGCGCGCATCCCGGCCAAGGCCGTGGACGGTGTGGCCAAGATTCTCGTCCAGCTCTACCGCTGCTTCACCGAAGGTGATTGCGACCTGGCCGAGATCAATCCGCTCATCCTGAAGCCCACCGGCGAGGTGCATGCTCTCGACGCCAAGGTCAGCCTCGACGACAACGCGGCGTTCCGTCATCCCGAGTGGGAGGAATATCGCGCGACCGAAGAACTCGACGCGCGCGAGCAACTCGCCCGGACGCACGATCTGCAGTACATCGGCCTCGAAGGTTCGGTCGGCATCATCGCCAACGGTGCTGGTTTGGCCATGAGCACGCTCGACGTGGTCAATCAGGTGGGTGGCAAGGCCGCGAACTTCCTCGACATCGGCGGTGGCGCCAACGCCGACGTGATGGCGGCCGCGCTCGAAGTCATCAACTTCGACAAAGAAGTGAAGTCGATCTTCATCAACATCTTCGGCGGCATCACGCGCGGTGAAGAAGTGGCGAAGGGAATCGTCGAAGCGTTGAGCCGTGTCGACTTGCGCGCACCGATCGTCATTCGTCTCGACGGAACCAACGCCGAGCAGGGTCGCGAGATCCTCGCCAAGGCCGGTATTCCCGAGTCGAAACTCATGTCCAAGCCCACCATGCTCGAAGCGGCCAAGGCCGCTGTCGCGCTCGCCAACGGGAAGTGATGTCATGGCCATCTTCGTGAACCGGAACACCAAGGTCATCGTGCAAGGCCTCACCGGCGGTCAGGGCAAGTACCACGGCCTGCGCAACAAGGCGTACGGCACTCAGGTCGTCGGCGGAGTCACACCCGGCAAGGGTGGAACCGACGTGGAAGGCATCCCGGTGTTCGACACCGTGGCCGAAGCCGTGAAGGCCACCGGTGCCGATGCGTCGTTCATCGCCGTGCCGCCCAAGGCCGCGTCGGCCGCCATTCTCGAAGCCGCCGCCGCGGGTATTCGTTTCATCGTGTGCATCACCGAAGGCATTCCGGCGCAGGACGAAGCCAAGGTGTACAACACGCTCGTTCGCGACTACCCGAACACACGTCTGCTCGGCCCGAACTGCCCGGGCATCATCAGCCCAGGCAAGTGCAACATCGGAATCACCGCCGGTGAAATCGCCGAGTTGCCGAGCACGAGCAAGAAGAACGTCGGCATCGTGAGCCGTTCCGGAACACTCACGTACCAGGCGCTCTACGAACTCAAGCAGCGCGGCATCGGCGTGAGCACGTGCGTGGGTATCGGTGGCGACCCGGTTCCGGGTACCAACTTCATCGACTGCTTGCGTGAGTTCCAGGCCGACCCCGAAACGCACGCGATCATCATGATCGGTGAGATCGGAGGTTCGGCCGAAGAAGAAGCAGCCGACTTCATCAAGGCCAACGTCACCAAGCCGATGAGCGCGTACATCGCCGGTGTGACCGCACCCGCGGGCAAGAAGATGGGCCACGCCGGCGCCATCGTGTCGGGTGGCAAGGGAACCGCTCAGGGCAAGATGGATGCATTGCGGGCTGCGGGTGTGAAGGTGGGCCAGAACCCCACCGAAGCCGGCACCTTGATGGCCGAAATCATCGCGACTCTCTCATAACCCTCGTGGGGCGGTGACGCCCGGTGGTTAGCGTTCACTGAGTGCCGACCGCGCTCATCAGTGTGTACGACAAGACCGGAGTCGTCGACTTCGCGTCGTCATTGCTTCGGGCTGGTTGGTCGATTCTGTCGAGTGGCGGTACGGCACGTGCACTCGCTGACGCAGGTGTCGAGGTCACCGACGTCGCATCCATCACGGGGTTCGATGCGATTCTCGGTCATCGTGTGGTCACTCTGCATCCGGCCGTTCACGTCGGGATCCTGGCCGACCTCGACGATCCGACGCACCGAGCGGATCTCGAGCGTCTCGGTATCGAGCCGATTTCGCTCGTGGTCGTGAACCTCTATCCGTTCGCGTCGCAGCCGTCGATCGAACTGATCGACGTCGGTGGTCCGGCGATGGTTCGTGGCGCGGCCAAGAATCACGCGCACGTGGCGGTGGTCGTTCGTCCGAGTGACTACGAGCGTGTTGCCGGCGAGATTGTCGCGAACGGTTCGGTGAGTGCGGTGATGCGGCGCGAATTGGCCGCCACCGCCTTTCGTGTGACGGCCGAATACGACGCGTCGATCGCGGCGTGGATGTCGGACGGCGGACAACTTCCCGCTGTGCTCGTGCTGTCGGCCGAGAAAGTGCAGTCGCTTCGTTACGGTGAAAATCCGCATCAGGACGGAGCGCGTTATCGATCGGCTGGTGAGCGCAGTTGGTGGGACGACTCGGTGCAGCACGGTGGCAAGGAGCTCAGCTACCTGAACGTCTACGACACCGAAGCGGCCTGGTCGCTCGTGCATCGGTTCGACTCGCCGGCCTGTGTGATCGTGAAGCACGCCAATCCGTGCGGTGTGGCGGTGGCCGACGGCCCCGACTCGGCGATCGTCGATGCGTATCGCGCGGCGAACGAGTGCGATCCGGTGAGCGCATTCGGTGGCATCGTCGCGGTCAATCGCCCGGTCACCGCCGCCATGGCCACTGCACTGGCTCCGGTGTTCACCGAAGTGGTGGTGGCGCCGTCGTTCGATGCCGATGCATTGGCCGTGCTCGGCGAGAAGAAGAACCTGCGCACCATCAGTGGTCCCGCCCCGTACGGTCGACGCCTCGACGTGAGGTCGATCGACGGTGGGTTCCTCGTTCAGACACCCGATGCGGTGAGCGTCGACCACGGTGCGTGGCGTGTGGTCACCAAGACGCAACCGTCACCGTCGCAGTGGCACGACGTCGACGTGGCGTGGCAGGTCGTGTCGGCTGTGAGTTCGAACGCCATCGTGCTGGTCAAGGGTGGGTGCGCGGTCGGAATCGGAGCCGGTCAGCAGAACCGTCTCGACTCGGCGCGTATCGCGGTCGAACGCGCGGCCTCGCGCGCGAAGGGTTCGGTGTGTGCGAGTGATGCGTTCTTCCCCTTCCGCGATGGTCTCGATGCAGTGGCCGCGGCCGGGGTCACGTGTGTGGTCCAGCCGGGTGGCAGTGTTCGCGACGATGAAGTGATTGCGGCGGCCGACGAACATGGCATCGCCATGATCTTCACCGGCCACCGCCACTTCCGTCACTGAGCAACGCGTAGAATTCGTCCGTGGCTCGTATCGCTGATCTCATCGCTGCTGGCCGCACGTTCTCGTTCGAGTTCTTCCCGCCCAAGAGCGACATGGCTCAACTCACCCTGGGTCGGACCATCTCCGAACTCGAGTCTTTGTCACCCAGCTTCGTGAGCATCACGTATGGCGCCGGCGGTAGCACGCGTCAGCGCACGCAGCAGTTGGTCCAGTGGATTCGTCAGGAGACCACCATCAACCCGATGGCGCACCTCACGTGCCAGGGCCACCGCCGTTCCGAGATCTTCGAGATCCTCGACAGCTACGCGTCCGCCGATGTGCAGAATATCCTCGCGCTCGGTGGTGACGCGCCCGCCGACGGTTCGGCCGAACCGAGCGATTACACCTACGCCACCGATCTTCTCGACGACGTTCTGGCTTCTGGTCGGTTCTCGGTCGGCGTCGCCGCCCACCCCGAAGTTCATCCGCGCTCACCGAGTCGCGAGTCCGATCGTCGGTTCCTGGCCGAGAAGTTGCGTCGGGCCGACTTCGCCATCACTCAGTTCTTCTTCGAAGCCGAGGCGTACGTTCGACTCGTCGACGAACTCGCCGCGCTCGGTGTCGACAAGCCGGTGATTCCGGGCATCATGCCGGTCACCAACAAGTCGCAGATCGAACGCATGGCGCAGTTGTCGGGCGCAGCGTTTCCATCGTGGCTCGCCGAACGGTTGAGCACGGTCGACGATCCTGACGACGTGAGGCAGGTCGGAGTCGAGGTGGCCACCGAGTTGTGCGCGCGTCTGCTCGAGGCCGGCGCACCTGGTCTGCACTTCTACACACTCAACCGCAGCACCGCCACGAGAGAGATCTACGCCAACCTCGGCCTCCCGGTGAAGGGTTGACCGCTCGCCGACCACACGGTTCGGCAGACTGAAACACCAATGACCGCGTCGGGTTCTCGTTCGCAGCAGATCAGCCGGGTTCCGTATCTGCCCGGTCTCGATGGCTTGCGCGCACTCGCGGTTCTGGCCGTGATCGTGTATCACGCGAATTCCGACTGGCTGCCCGGAGGTTTCCTCGGCGTCGAAGTCTTCTTCGTGATCAGTGGGTACCTCATCACGTTGCTCATCGTGGCCGAGCACGAACGCACCGACTCCCTCAGCCTGCGGGGATTCTGGGCCCGTCGAGCCCGACGCCTGCTGCCCGCGCTCGTGGTGATGATGTTCTTGCTGGTCGTGTGGACGGCCTTCTTCGAGCGCGACGCACTCGGTGCGTTGCGGGGCGATGTGGTCGCGGGTGCGCTGTACGGCTCGAACTGGTTCCAGGTCTGGATCGGTGCCGGCTACACGGCAGTCAACGACTTCGCGCCGTTACGACACCTGTGGTCGCTCGCCGTCGAGGAGCAGTTCTACTTGCTGTGGCCTCTCGTGATGGCGGCCATTCTGCGCCGTGGCCGCGATCGCTTGCCTCGTGTCGCGTTGTGGTTCGTCGGCGTGGCGATCTTCGTGTCGCTGCTCATCGCCGTGCTCACGCCTCGTGGCCCGATCGGGCTCTGCTCCGAGACCCCCGACGCGTACTGGATGCTGGGCGACCGCTGCATCAGCAAGGTCGATGCGCTCTACCTGTCGACTCCGAGTCGCTCGACCGGCCTGTTACTCGGAGCCGCTTTGGCGCTGGTGTGGCGCCCGTTCGCACTTCTGCGCGGGCCGATGCGCAACAAGGGCAAGTTGATGGACCCGATCGCGATCCTCGGTTTCGTCGGCCTCGGCTTGCTCGTCACGCGGACGCATATCCTCACGTTGCGAGGCGAGGACGGGCTGCACGCCGACCGTCTCTTGTTCTACGGCGGGCTCTTCCTCACCGGACTCTTCACCGTGATGCTCATCTCGGCGGTGGCCCACCAGCGTGCCTTCACCGGACGCGCGCTCGGCAACCCGGTGTTGCGCGTCATCGGTGAGCGTTCGTACGGGCTGTACCTCTACCACTGGCCGGTGTTCCAGGCGCTGCGTCACGAGACCGGCGTTCACTTGAAGGTGCACGAGTTCGTGGGTGCTCTCGCAGTCACCGTGTTCATCACCGAGGTCAGTTATCGCGTGATCGAGCTACCCATTCGTGAGCGACGCTTCCGCGAGTCGATCGCGTCGCTGCTCGAGAGTGGCCCCGGATCACTGCGACGACGTGGAGCATTCGGCGCGATCGTCGTCGCAGCCGTCGCGATCCCAGCGGTCTCGGTGTTGAGTCTGGCCGTAGCCGATCTGAAACCGAATGACGTTCGCGCATCTCTCGATCAGGCGGCGGGTTCGGTCACCGACGTGCTCGAAGAAGTGGGCGGCGCGGGAACCGATGACGGATCGGGCAACGCACCCACCACGTCATTCGTGCCGCCGCGCTACGAAGTGTTCGCCCTCGGCGATTCGGTCATGAAGGGTGCCGCACGGGCCATGGCCGACGAGGGTTGGGTGGTCGATGCCATCGAAGATCGCCAGGGCAAGATCGGCGCCGAGATCTTCGTGCAGTTGAATGAGCTCGGAGTCACGATCGACAAGGCGGTGGTGCACCTGGGCACCAACGGGCCGATCAGTCAGAAGACCTTCGACGTTCTCATGGACGCGGTGGCCGATGTTCCGCGCGTGGTGGTGCTCACCACCCGGGTCGATCGAGGCTGGACCAACGCGAACAACACCAAGATTCGCGCGCTGCCCGACACGTACCCCAACGTGGTGGTTCTCGACTGGCAGTTGGTGTCCGAACTCTGTCAGGGGGATTGTTTCGCCGGTGACGGGGTCCATCTCGACCGCGACGGCGTGACGTACTACACCGAGCAGATTCGCCAAGCTCTCGGCTGACTTTCGGGTTGGCCCACGCGCGGGCGTACGCTCTGCGCCCATGACTACCCCCGTACGTGTTGTCGTCACCGGAGCTGCTGGCCAGATCGGATACAGCCTCCTCTTCCGTATCGCCTCGGGCGCCATGCTCGGCCCCGACACACCCGTGATCTTGCAGTTGCTGGAAATCACTCCGGCGCTCAAGGCTCTCGAGGGCGTGAAGATGGAACTCGACGACTGCGCGTTCCCGTTGCTCGCCGGAGTGGTGGGTACCGACGATGCCGACAAGGCATTCGGTGATGCCGATGTCGCTCTGCTCGTGGGCGCGATGCCGCGCAAGGCGGGCATGGAGCGCGCCGATCTCCTGAGCGCCAATGGTGGCATCTTCAAGCCGCAGGGTGAAGCGCTCGCTCGCAGTGCGAAACGTGACGTGAAGGTGCTCGTGGTGGGCAACCCGGCCAACACCAACGCTCTCATCGCGCAGCAGAACGCCAAGGGTCTCGACGCGGGTCGTTTCACCGCGATGACGCGTCTCGATCACAACCGGGCGGTCACACAGATCGCGCAGAAGTTGAACCAGCCGGTCACGGCCGTGAAGAAGATGACCATCTGGGGCAACCACAGTGCGACTCAGTACCCCGACTTGTTCCACTGCGAAGTGGGCGGCAAGAACGCGTACCAGGCCGTCAACGATCACGCCTGGGTCGAGGGAACGTTCATTCCCGCCGTCGCCAAGCGTGGTGCGGCCATCATCGAGGCCCGTGGCCTGTCGTCGGCTGCTTCGGCCGCCAACGCCGCCGTCGATCACATTCGTTCGTGGCACCTCGGTACCGCGCCCGGCGACTGGGTGAGCATGGCCATCCCGAGCGACGGCAGTTACGGCGTGCCCGAAGGACTCATCTCGTCGTTCCCGTGCGTGTGCAAGGACGGGAAGTACTCCATCGTCCAGGGTCTCGACATCGACGATTTCAGTCGCGGCAAGATCGACGCCTCCAACGCCGAACTGGCCGAGGAGCGTCAGGCCGTGCGCGACCTAGGCCTTATTTAGTCACGTCTGATCTAGTCACGTCTCGATCAGGAGATCGCCACGTCGCACGCGATGCGCATCATCTGATCGACGCCCTTCTTCAGGTCGTCGTCGGTGATGCGTACGGGTGATGCGTCGGGTGCGAGCACGTCGCTCACCGTCATCATCGCCAACGCTTCCACTCCCTTGATCGCCGCGATGGTGTAGAGCATCGACGCTTCCATTTCCACGCCGAGATGCTGGAGTGACCGCCAGCGATCGAACGACGTGGTGTCGGGGTCGTAGAACAAACCACTGGTGACCACCGAACCCACGAACACGCGGTCGCTCACTTCGCGGCTGAGTCGGGCCGCGGTTTCCACCAACGAGAACGCCGCGGTGGGTGCGTAACCTTCCATGCCCGCGTAACGGATGGGCGTGCGATCGTCAGCCGATGCCGAGACCGCGATGACCGTGTCGGCCATCTGAAGGTGTGTCTGCAACCCTCCGCAGGTGCCGACGCGAATGAGGCGTGTGGCGCCGAGCATCACGAGCTCTTCGAACACGATGCCGGCGCTTGGTGTACCCATGCCGGTGCTCTGCACGCTGATGGGTTTGCCCTTGTAGGTACCGGTGTACCCGAGCATGCCGCGCTCCTCGTTGACGCAACGAGCGCCCGGATCGAAGAACGTCTCGGCGATGTACTTGGCGCGTCGCGGGTCACCCGGACACAGCACTGCGGATGCGTAGTCGCCGTTCTCGGCTCTCAAGTGAATGGGCATGTACCGAGAGTAGGTCATCGCCTCGGGCCGCTACTCTTCGCCCATGACCCCGGCCGAGATGATCGACGGTTCTCGGTACGCACTCGACGACGACGCGCTGATCGCATCGTGCCGCACCCAGTTCGACAGCGAGGGTGTGTGCGTCTTGCCGGGATTCCTCACCGCGGCGGCCGTGAACACCATGGTCGACGAGGCCCGTCGGCTCGAGTCACTCGCATTCCGTTCGCACTCGTCGTCCACCCCGTATCTCACCCAGCCCGACGCCGCGTACCCCGAAGGACATCCTCAGCGCACCCTCGTGCACAGTCAGGTCGAGGTGGTGGCGTACGACCAGTTCCCATCCGACAGTGCGTTGCGCCGTCTGTACGAGTGGGATCCGATGCTCGATTTCGTGCGTCGTTGTCTCGGTCTCGACGTGATGCACCGGTACGCCGATCGGTTCGGTGCGCTCAACTTGTCGGTCATGCGCGACGGTGACGCGCTGTGTTGGCACTTCGACATGGCTGATTTCGTGGTGTCGCTCGCGCTGCAGTCGTCCGACCGCGGCGGCGATTTCGACAATGCGAAACAACTCCGAACCGCTGACGACCCGAACTACGACGCGGTGGCTGCCGTGCTCGACGACAGTGCGCCGCATCTCGTACGCACCGAACCGATGACTCCCGGAACCCTCATGTTGTTCAACGGCCGCTGGAGCATGCATCGCGTCACCACGATCGAAGGCCCCACTCCGCGCTACGTGGCGCTGTTGGCGTACGACACCAAACCGGGCACCGATTCGTCCGAGGCGCTCAAGTTGTCGCGCTACGGGCGCCTGCCGGCCGGAGCAACGTCGTGAGCGCTCTCGTGAACAAAGCCGTGAACAATGGCGTGAACGATGTCGAAATCGGCGAGGGATTCAGCGGATCGGGTGCCGACGCCGCGCACATCAATACTCTTCTCGGCCATCGCGATGGTCCGGTGGGCACGGCCTTGGCCACCGCTCTGGCCACGCCGTCACCGGGTCACACCCCGTTTCTGTGCGTGTACGAGCCGGGGGTGCCCTGCGAGCCACCCACACTGTTCGTGAACAAGGCGACCATCGCCGGCGACCACCACGGTGAGCTCACGTGGGGTGCCGCCCAGGCCGGGGTGGCCGAGGGTGTCGCGGCCTTCGCCGACGAACGTTTCACCCCCTCTGACCTGGGGAAATATGCCATCATCGTGGCCGTGTGGGTGAATCCGCTGGCCCCGAACGCAACGGCGGTGTACCGCAACAACCGGGAGGCCACGCTGGCTGCGCTGCGCCAGGGCGGGCAGTCGTTGGCGGCCGATGACGTCCCGGCCACGGTGGCGCGCTGGCGGTCGGGGCAGCCGGCTCACAACCCGTATTTCGACCCCCGTTAACACGTCGCCGGGCCGTGGTCGCGGATCGCTCAGGCCCGCAGGCTGGGCTTTCGTAAAGTTTCCTCTTGCACATATCGCCCGCGGCGAGCCAGAATGACACTGATGTAGTTCCGGCGCCCCGAGGTGCCGGCAAAACGGCCGTCAGGCCGAGATGGCGAGGCAGCCGCATGAGTGAGAACGAGCAGAACTGGCAGGACGAGGCGAACTGCCTCGGCGTCGACCCCGACCTCTTCTTCCCCGAGCGGGGGGCTTCCACCCGCGAGGCCAAGGAGGTCTGCCGCGGCTGCGTCGTTCGCAACGAATGCCTCGAGTATGCGCTCGTCAACGGCGAGAAGTTCGGTATCTGGGGCGGCCTCTCCGAGCGTGAGCGTCGTCGTCTGCGTCGTCAGCGTGCCCAGGCCGGTCGTCGCACCGCCACCGCCTGATCACCGCGCGCGTTCGAGCCGCGCCTCGATCGTTCTGTCCAGCGACACATCGAGTCGTTGCCAACGCTGAGCATCGATTCGTTCGACGATCGCTCGCGGAAGCAAACCCACCAGTTCGCCGCAATCGACGCGTGCAGCGTGCGCTTCGCACGATGTCGTCACTCGATCGAATGCGACATCGGGACCCACGCGCAGTGGCTCGACGAGGTTCATGCTCACTTGCGGTCGTCCGTCGAGCACGAGTGGCAACGTTCTGATTCCGTCACCGCGAACATCGTCGGCAACACGTTTCAACGTGTCGCGATCGACCGAACGATCGAGCCAGACGTTGTAGGCCACGAGAAGTTCGCGTGCACCGACGCACACCGAACCCGCCGTGGAGTGCGGTGTGGTCGGCCCGAGATCGGGACGTCGTTCGATCCATGCCGTGCGCCGAATGTCGGGGAGTTGCGTCTCTTCGGAGCCGACGGGGCCGTACACGAACGCCGGCACGTGCAACTCGTGAGCCACCCACGACGCGAATTCGTCGCGCGCACGACGTGCGTCGTCGATCGTGGAACCGTGCAGAGGAACGAACGGCACGACGTCCACCACACCGAGTCGTGGATGCGCACCGTCGTGCGTGTGGATGGTGAGCAACTCGACCGCTGCACGCGCGAGGCGGCGCGGAGCCTCTTCGCCCCCGAGTGTGAACACACTGCGATGGTGATGTGCGTCGGAGTGACGATCGAGCAGATCGGGGCCACAGGCGGCCTCGAGGTGGGCCAGCGCCTCGCGGTCGCGACCTTCGCTCACGTTCACCACGCATTCGAGCACGAGGTCACTTTGCCAGGCCGTGCGCGGACCAGGTGCGACACGGTGGGGCCCGAAAACTTGGGGCCGAGGAAACCTTCGGCTCGGGCAGTGCTAGCCTGGCCGCATGTTCGCTGGCTTGTTTGACGGACCCGAAGTGATCGTGGTTCTCGTGGTGATCCTCGTGCTCTTCGGTGGATCGCAGATCCCCAAGTTGGCGCGCAACCTGGGTCAGGCCCAGAAGGAGTTCAAGAAGGGCTTGGCCGATGGCTCGAAGCCCGACTCCGACCAGCCCGCCGACAAGTAGTCGGCTGTCCACCCGACGGCCTCTCGGCCGTCTGTCGAGGCGTCAGGCCGTGTGCAACGTGAGGCGTCGACGCTTGGCGATGCGACGTCGCTCACGCTCGGAGCAGCCTCCCCACACGCCGTGATCGATGTGGTTCTCGAGGGCGTAGTCGAGGCAGGGTGCAGTCACTGGACAGGTGGCGCAGATCTTGCGCGCCCGGTCGACACCCACACCATCGCTCGGGAAGAACATGTTGGGCGGGTACGCACGACAAGCGCCGCGCGCCATCCAGCCGGTCGCGGAGTCCTCGTCGATGAGGTGTTCGAGGCCGTTGGTCTCCGTCATTTCGTTGTCTCCTTGTGCGAAGTTGGTTTCCGCCCGCTTCGCCCGCTGAGAAGCCGTTCGATCGGCTCCGAGGGCTTTGACGTTCTCCCTCGGCCCCGAGTTCCCGGCCACGGCCATTCAAGCAGTCGGGTGTGCCGGGTTCTAGTCAGGACGCCCTGAACAGGACGTTTGTGTCCGTTTCCACATCTCGGGCCCGCCGGTAGCGTGTCTGCGACCTGCACTTTTGTGAAGGCCCGAAGGAGAACCGATGTCCGACGTCCAAGTGACCAACGAACCGCCCCGAGCCCACGTCCGCGTGGTGTTCCTCGGCCCGGTGTCGCCGCACTGGGACGTGGTGGGCGACTACGGCGATCGCGCCCTGGTGGAGGAGTTCCGTACCCGGGCCCTGGCTCGCTTGGTGCTCTTGCCCTACAACGACCCGCAGTTCAAGCGCAATCGCGAGCGCATCATGCGCGATGCCGAGCGCGAGAACATCACGGTCGAGTGGGATCTCGGCTTCGACGAAGAAGCCGTCTGACGTTGGCGCACTCACGGTGCGCTGAATTTCTGGTGAACCACCAGCCCTCTAGGCGTACCGCTTCGACGGCGACCGTACGCTGATCACATGGACGCGGGGTCACCTGATCGCTTCGTCAATCGCGAACTGAGCTGGCTCGACTTCAATGAGCGCGTCCTCAGCATGGCCACCGAGCCCGGTGTGCCGTTGCTCGAGCGGGCCAAGTTCCTCGCCATCTTCTCGTCGAATCTCGACGAGTTCTTCCAAGTGCGCGTAGCGGCCATGCGCGATCAGCAGGCAGCCGGAGTCTCGGCTCCGCTTCCCGACGGCCTCACACCTTCTCGCCAACTCGACCGCGTGGTGTTGCGGGTGGCCGAGTTGGCGGCTCGGCAGCAGACGATCTTCCTCGACCACGTCGAGCCGGCCCTGCGCTCGCATGGCATCGCGTTGTGTTCGTGGGCCGATCTCACCGAGTCCGAGCGCGCCTTCGCGCGCGACTACTACGACGAACGCATCTTCCCGGTTCTCACGCCACTGGCGGTCGATCCGGCTCACCCGTTCCCGTACGTGTCGAACTTGGCTCTCAGTCTCGCCGTCATGGTGCGCGATCCGAAGACCGGCGACGAGCGTTTCGCGCGCGTGAAAGTGCCCACGGTGTTTCCGCGTCTTCTGGCTCTGCCGAGTGGCGAGCGGTTCGTTCCGGTGGACGTGATCATCGAAACGCACATCGGCTCGTTGTTCCCGGGCATGGAGGTTGCTGACGCCGTCGCCTTCCGCGTCACGCGCAACACCGACCTCACGCTCGAAGACGAGGATGCCGACGATCTTCTGACCGCTGTCGAGACCGAGTTGCGTCGCCGACGATTCGGTCGAGCCGTTCGACTCGAAGTCGAAGAGAATGCGTCGCCGGCGATGGTCGACTTGCTGCTCGACGAACTCGAATTGCACCGCGATGACGTCACTTGGGTTCGCGGCCCGCTCGATCTGACGTGTTTGTGGCAGGTGCACGCGCTCGATCGCCCGGAGTTGAAGGACGATCAGTGGGTCCCGGTCACGGCTGGTCGTCTCGCGGCTGCCGAAGCCGACGAGCGTTCGATCTTCTCGGTGGTGCGTGAACGAGCGCTGCTCGTTCATCATCCGTACGAGAGTTTCGCCAGCTCGGTGGAGGAGTTCTTGTCGCAAGCAGCCGACGACCCCCGCGTACAGAGCATCAAGATGACCTTGTACCGCACGAGCGGTGACAGTCCGATCGCCCGACATCTCATTCGGGCCGCCGAGCGCGGCGTGCAGGTCGCGGTACTGGTCGAGTTGAAAGCCCGTTTCGACGAAGCCGTGAACGTCACCTGGGCCAAAGCGTTCGAACGAGCCGGAGTGCACGTTGTGTACGGCTTGGTCGGGCTGAAGACGCACGCCAAGTGTGTGATGGTCGTGCGCGAAGATCTGGATGGTCTCCGCCGCTACGTGCATCTCGGCACCGGCAACTACAACTCCCGAACCTCGCGCTTGTACGAAGACTTCGGTTACATCACCTGTGAACCCGACATCACGTCCGACGCGGCGCAACTCTTCAACCACCTCACGGGTTACAGCCGCGACGTGAAGTACCGCCGTCTCGTGGTGGCCCCCGAAGATCTCCGTCCTCGTCTGGTCGATCTCATCCGTCGCGAAGGCGAGATGGGGGATCGCGGCCACATCACCCTCAAGGCCAATTCGGTGGCCGATCCGGGCATCATCGACGAGTTGTACGCGGCCAGCCAGAAAGGGGCCCGCATCGATCTCGTGGTTCGCGGAATCTGCTGTTTGCGCGCTGGGGTGCCGGGTCTGTCGGAGAACATCCGGGTGCGATCGGTGTTGGGCCGGTATCTCGAGCACTCGCGCATCTACCGATTCGCCAACGGACAGGGCGACGGACTGCCGCTGCATCTCATCGGGTCGGCCGACCTCATGGGTCGCAACCTCGACGGCCGGGTGGAGGTGCTCACGCCGCTCACCAATCCGCGCCATCAGGAGTGGCTCGACCACACCCTGGCGGTGCTTCTCGATCCGCAGGCCCCGGCCTTCGATCTCCAGCCCGACGGCAGCTGGAAGCGGGTCGGACCGGCCGACTTCGAGCCGCACCCGCAGCGACGGATGTACGAGTGGGCGTCCCACCAGCAGACCCGCCGCGGACGTCGTCCGGTCTGATCCTGGAGTTGATTGTGAATTGCTCGGGGACGAATGTCCCTTCTAGATGGAAGTTCATCTCCCGTTAACCTTTCATCAAGGTGAACGACAGGTTGATTTCCTACGGTTCGGTCGTCCCGTCCGTCGAGACAACCCCCAAGGAGAATCATGACCCGTACCCGTTGGACACTGGCGGCCGCCCTGGCCGTCGTCCTCCCGCTCGCCGCCTGCGGTGGCGACGACGACTCGAGCCAGGCGCCCTCGACCGATGCCACCGAGGCGTCGACCGCCCCGGTTGAAGGCAGTCTCGAAGGTTCCATCTTCATCTCGGGCTCATCCACCGTCGAGCCCATCACGGCCGCCGTGGCCAAGTTGTTCAGCGATGCCAATCCGAACGTGGCCATCCAGGTGGAAGGCCCCGGAACCGGTGACGGCTTCGCCAAGTTCTGCGCGGGCGAGACCGACGTCTCGAACGCTTCGCGCAAGATCAAGGACGAAGAAGCCGCTACGTGTGCCGATGCCGGCATCGAGTACGTCGAATTGAAAGTTGCGATCGATGGCTTGTCGGTCATCACCTCGGCCAAGAACAGCGCCGTCGAATGCCTGAGTTTCACCGATTTGTGGGCACTGCTCGGACCTGACGCAATCGGTCGCAACAACTGGAGTGACGCGAGTGATGCTGCCGTCGAACTCGACGCGACCCTGGCCGGCAAGTTCGGCAAGATCCACGCGCCATACCCGGATGCTCCGCTGACGGTCACTGCGCCTGGTGAGGAGTCGGGCACCTTCGACTCGTTCGTCGAGATCGTGTTCGGCAAGATCGCCAAGGAGCTCGGCATCGAAGACGATGCTCCGCGCCCCGACTACACCGCCAGCCCGAACGACAACGTGATCATCGAAGGCATCGCCGCCAATGACACGTCGCTCGGCTGGGTCGGTTTTGCATTCGTCGAAGAGAATCTCGATGTCGTGAAGCCGCTGCAGGTCGACGGTGGCAACGGATGCGTCGAGCCGAGCCCGGATTCGATTGCTTCGGGCGACTATCCGGTGGCGCGCAGCCTGTACATCTACATCAGCAAGAGCAAGTTGGCCGACAGCGCGGCACTGGCGGCGTTCGTCGACTTCTATCTGACCGACGAAGGCATGTCTGTCATCGGCACCGGCGAGGGTCAAGTTCCCTACGTGCCGTTGGCTGCGGCTGATTTGGAAGCGACGCGCGCAGCCTGGGCTGCTCGCTGATCCGGTTGATCATCGAGGATGTCACTCTTCCTCCCACAGTTTGATGAATCAGTTGTGTGCCGTCCGTTCGCGGGCGGCACACAACTACATCTCCCGTCAGGAATCGTCGCGTGAGTTCGGATACCAACCGCTGGGAGATCGGATCGCTTCGACTGGCTCCGGCGCGACGACGCGCCGATACCCGGATGCGCCTGATCTTCTCAGCCGCTGCAGTCGCAACTCTCGCCATCTCAATTCTCATCATCTACACCCTCGTCAAGGATGCCTGGGGGTTCTTCATCGATGTTCCCAAGGGCGACTTGTGGAACATCGGTTGGTTCCCCCGACGAGGAATCTTCGACATCAAGACGTTGATTCTCGGCACTCTGATGGTCACCGGAATCGCCATGCTGATCGCCGTTCCGCTCGGACTCGGCGTCGCCATCTATCTCTCCGAGTTCGCGGCCCCGCGAGTGCGGCGGGTTCTCAAGCCGATCATCGAAGTGTTGGCCGGAATTCCGAGCGTGGTTCTCGGCTACTTCGCCATCTCGTTCATCAACCCGAACATCATCACCGCACTCGTTGGTGGTTCGAACAAGGCCTTCAACGTCGCCGCAGCCGGCGTTGCCGTCGGCATTCTCACGATTCCGATCATCGCTTCCGTTTCCGAGGATGCTCTTCGGGCGGTTCCCATGGCTCTTCGCGAAGCGTCCTACGGACTCGGCGCGCGCAGAGTGTCGACCACGTTCCGAGTGGTGTTTCCAGCCGCCATCTCAGGAATCGTGGCGGCGCTCATTCTGGGTATCTCACGGGCCATCGGCGAAACGATGGTGGTGGCGATCGCGGCCGGTGCGGTGGGTGGTGGCCTCTTTTCCACTGATCCTTTCCAGCCCGGACAAACCATGACGGCGGCCATGGCTGCACTCGGCTTCGGAAGCGATCAGGTCGCCGGCAGTGGCCTCGCGTTCCAGAGTCTCTTCTTCATCGGGTTTCTTCTCTTCGTGATCACTCTCGTTCTGAACATGATCGGTGATCGACTCGTGCGCAAGGTGCGGGAGGAGTACTGAGATGAGCATTGCGACTCCCGATCGGTTCGGCGCTCAGAGTGCTGCCTCGCTCACCGAACGACTCACCGGCGCACGCCGCGACGTTCGGGGCCGGATTGTGGAGTGGATCCTGCTGTCGGCGCTCGGATTGTCGTTGCTGATCCTCGTTGCCCTCGTCGTCAATCTGGTCGATCGTGCCTGGCCGGTCCTCGATGGTCGACTCGGCGACTTCTTGAGCTCGGGTCTCGATGCGTCGAACGCCGCCGAAGCTGGCGTCTGGCAGGCGATTCGCGGCACCCTCACACTCGCGATCATCGTCGCCATCGTGGCGTTCCCACTTGGTATCGCGTGTGCGATCTACCTCGAGGAGTACGCGGGGCAGTCTCGTATCGCGCGTCTCATTCGAATCAACGTGCGGAATCTCGCCGGCGTTCCTTCGATCGTTTACGGAATTCTCGGACTGACGATCTTCGTGAAGTTCGCCGGCGGCCTCACCGGTGGCCGCACAGTGATTGCCGGTGGCCTCACGTTGGCAACCCTCGTGCTTCCCGTCGTCATCATCACGGCATCCGAAGCCCTGCGCGCGGTCCCGCAATCGATTCGCGAGGGAGCCCTCGGTGTCGGCGCCACCAAGTGGGAGGCCGTACGGTCGCATGTGCTCCCATCGGCGGCCCCCGGCATCCTCACCGGAACCGTCCTCGCGCTGTCGCGGGCAGCGGGCGAAGCGGCACCTCTTCTGCTCGTCGGTGGTATCACCGGCCTTCTCCGGACGGGCAACCAGAGCATCTGGCAACAGATCACCGAAGGCGGATTCACCTCGATGCCGGTGGCCATCTTCTCGTACGCCCGGCAGACGGGCGCCGACTTCCAGGCCGTCACTGGCGCCGCATCGTTGATCCTGTTGGTGCTCGTGATCATCATCAACGGCCTGGCCATTTGGCTGCGTAACCGCTTCGAGAGCAGGTGGTGACGATGCCCGAACTCGCAAGTGCCCTGACCCCGCTCCGTTCCAGTGAAAACAGTAGAAAGGTGAACATGACCGAAGCAGCCGAGACCGACCAGGTTCCGGTCTTTCGGACCCGTGGCCTCGCCGTCTACTACGGCGATTTCCGCGCAGTACGTGACGTCAACCTCGATGTTCGTGGTCAGGAGATCACGGCGTTCATCGGCCCTTCCGGCTGTGGCAAGTCGACGGTCCTTCGTTGCTTCGATCGGATGAACGATCTCATTCCATCGGCCCGTGTCGAAGGTTCTGTCGAGTACCACGGCATCAATCTGTACGACAAGGCTGTCGACGCCGTGGAGGTGCGGCGGCGAGTGGGAATGGTGTTTCAGAAGCCCAACCCCTTCCCCAAGAGCATCTACGACAACTTGGCGTTCGGTCCACGCCTCAACGGGATCAAGAAGAAGAACGAACTCGACGAGATCGTCGAGTCGTCGCTGAAGCGGGCTGCGCTCTGGGACGAGGTGAAGGATCGTCTGAAGGCTTCAGCGATGGGTCTCTCCGGTGGTCAGCAGCAGCGCTTGTGCATCGCACGATGCATCGCGGTCGAACCCGACGTGATCCTCATGGACGAGCCCTGCTCGGCTCTCGACCCCATCGCCACCGCGCGCATCGAAGACCTCATGCAGGAGATCAAGCGTGACTTCACGATCATCATCGTGACGCACAATATGCAGCAGGCGGCTCGAGTTTCCGACCGGACCGCCTTCTTCACGACCGAAGTGAACAACGAGAGTGACCGTCGTACTGGTGTGCTGGTCGAGTTCGATCTCACCCAGAAGATGTTCTCGCGTCCGTCCGATGAGCGGACCGAGGCCTACGTGACCGGAAGGTTCGGGTGATGTGAATGCCCACTGAAGAAGCACGCAAGAACTTTCATCGCGAGCTCGACGAGGTTCGCCAAGAGCTGGTCCGGATCTCGGCGTCCATCGTCGAGAACATTCCGCGTGCGACCACCATTCTTCTCGACCAGAACTTGGTCGACGCCGAGAAGATGATCCTGGCCGACGACGAGGTCGACGCTCGGACTCTCGAGATCGAAGAACGCTGCATCCAGATCCTCGCGCTTCAGGCGCCGGTGGCCGGTGAGCTCCGCCGCGTCGTGGCGGCTCTGAAGATCTGCGCCGAACTCGAGCGATCAGCCGATCTGGCGGTGAATATTTGCAAGGCAGCACGTCGCATCCACGGGCACGAGTTCGATCCGCGTTTGAGGAGCCTGGTTCTCAAGATGTCCGATCAGGCTCGGCTGCTCTTCAGTGAGGCGACCAGTGCCTATGCCGAGGTCGACTCGGCTCGTGCAGCGGCCATCGACGACATGGACTCGTTCCTCGACGGTCTTCACCGCCAATTCATCCAAGCGATCCTCGAGTCGCACGCGGCCGGGCGGATCGACCTTCAGGTGGCCATTCAGTTGGCGGTCGTTGCGCGCTTCTACGAACGGATCGGCGATCACGCCGTCAACATGGGTGAGAAGGTCCGCTACGAGGCGACGGGTTGGGTCCCCGAACAGTTCGGAGCCGAGCGACATCGTCGCCGATTGGTCGATCCGACTCCGGTCGGAGGAATCGGTCGGGCGGTTCCCGGGACCGACGGCGAGTGACACTGTTCGGGAGGCATTCACTTCCCATTCACCTCACTTCGACTCGTTCGTCACGTTGTTCGGCTAGTTTTCGCGATGTTGACCATCACACCGACCCTCGTCTGCTCCTTCAGGAACTGAATTGACCATGAGCCGGTTCGCTGCCGAGAAACTGGCTGAACTCCGCGTCGAGGCTCTTCAACTGGGTGCGCGAATCGTCGAGTCGATTCCTCGGACCACCAACATCCTTCTCGAACAAGATTTGGAAGGCGCCGAGTATCAGATTCTTTCCGACGACGAGTTCGATGCCCGCACTCTCGACCTCGAGGAGAACAGCATCGTCTTGATGGCTCTTCAGGCACCGGTCGCGACCGATCTGCGCCGGGCCCTGGTGATCATGAAGCTGTCAGCCGAACTCGAGCGCACCGCCGACCTCGTGGCGAACCTCTGCAAAGTGAGTCGCCGAATTCACGGCCAGATCCTCGACGAACGGCTGCAGGTGCTCATTCGGGTAATGGGCGATCATTCGCGCCAGCAGATGCAGGTCGCGGTGGAGGCATATGCCAACGAAGACGCGGCGCTGGCGGCTTCGGTGCGCACGCTCGACGAACGCCTCGACGACCTGCAGAGGAAGTTCATCCAGACGATTTTCGAGTGCAGCGCTGACTCCTCACTCGAGCTTTCCGTGGCGATTCAGATGGCCATCACGGCTCGTTTCTACGAGCGCATCGGCGATCATGCCGTGAACATTGCCGACCTCGTCGAATTCCTGGTGACCGGCAGCAAACCCCCATCGCGTCCGCGTTTGCTTGATGGACCGACTCCAACTCCGGCAGGGGGTCAGTGAGCATGTCATTCGTTCTGGGGGTCATCGTCGGCCTCGGTCTCGCCTTGTTGATCGCGGTTCCCTTCTTGAAGTCGCGCTTTCACAATCGAGCCCGCAATCTCGAAAAGGCCGCATCCGAGAGAACCAACGATGCGATAGCCCGTTTCGAGAACCAGTCTCTTCTCATCCGTACAGCACTCGACTCCCTCACGGTTGGTGTGGTGGTTGCCTCGGCCAAAGGCGAGGTCTTGTTCCGCAACCGCGTGGCTTCGGGAATGACCGGGGCATTGCACGCCGATGTTCTGGTCGACGAGGCAGTTGATGTGCATCTCCGCGGTGCGTTGTCGGGCGAACACCGTCGCCAGGTGATCGAATTGTTCGGCCCGCCGAGTCGTGTGGTTCTCGTGGCCGCCTATCCCATCGAAGAGGGTGGGGCACTCGCGACGATCGAAGACATCACCGAACGTTCACGCCTCGATGCCGTACGCACCGACTTCGTGGCCAACATCAGCCACGAACTCAAGACTCCGGTCGGGGCGCTGGCTGTTCTGGCCGAGGCTCTGGCCGATGAAACCGAACCTGAGGTCATCCGGCGGCTCTCGTCGAAGATGGTCGAAGAATCCATACGAGCCGGGCGCACCATTGACGATCTTCTCGAGTTGTCGCGTATCGAACTCGGCGGCGAGGCGATCAAGGAAGCGATTGCTGTCGGCTTGGTGATCGCCGAGGCCGTCGATCGCGTGCGAACTCTTGCCGACCGACGAGGCGTGGTCCTGCGGGTGCTCGAGCCTGGCGAGCGTCTCAAGGTGCTCGGCGATCGACGCCAGATCGTTTCGGCTCTCGGCAACCTGGTGGAGAACGCGGTCAAGTACTCGGAGTCCGGCAAGCTGGTGGAAGTGTCGGCCAGCACCGACGGGCTCAGCGTCGACATGCGAGTACGCGACGAGGGAATGGGAATTCCGTCGCGCGATCTCGACCGGATCTTCGAGCGCTTCTACCGCGTCGATCGAGCTCGCTCACGTGAAACGGGCGGCACGGGTCTGGGCCTGGCCATCGTTCGCCACGTGGCCAACAACCACGGTGGAGACGTACTCGTGAGCAGCATCGAGGGCGAAGGCTCCACGTTCACCCTGCGTATTCCGGCCGCTCCCGGCCTGACCGTCGCTTCGTCGTTATCAGAAGCCGGCTGAGAGAGGACTCCACGATGGCAGTTCAAACAGTTCTCTTGGTGGAAGACGAGGAGAGTTTCGTCGACGCACTCACCGTGGGTCTCAGCCGTGAGGGCTTCAGGGTCGTCGTGGCGCGCGATGGTATCGAAGCACTCACGAAGTTCGACGAGGCCCGCCCTGACGTCGTCCTTCTCGACGTGATGCTGCCGAAGATGTCGGGAATCGACGTCTGTCGTCAACTTCGCAAGAAGACTCGGGTACCCATCATCATGGTCACGGCCAAGGGAGCCGAAATCGACACGGTCGTGGGGCTCGAAGTTGGCGCTGACGATTATGTGACCAAGCCGTACCGCATGCGCGAACTCGTGGCTCGTATGCGAGCCGTGATGCGTCGCATCTCCGAGGAGTCGGCACCGGAGGAAGCCGAGTCGATGTTCGGTGCCTTGACCGTGGGCGATGTGTCGCTCGACCCGGACGAACACCGGGTAAACGTGAGAGGCGCGGCCGTGCTGATGCCTCTCAAGGAGTTCGAACTCCTTCACTTGCTACTCGCCAACGCTGGTCGGGTGGTGTCGCGCGAGAACATCATCGACCGGATCTGGGGGATGGACTACGTCGGCGACACCAAGACCCTCGACGTTCACATCAAACGATTGCGGTCGAAGATCGAGTCCGATCCGGCGAACCCCACGCGTATCGTCACGATCCGAGGTCTCGGCTACAAGTACGAGCGTTCGCGCTGACGTGTCCCCGGGTACTTCTGGCCCGGAACCTAACATCGTGTCGTGAGTGACGAGCGGCTGCTTCCCGGTCGAGGGCGCGGCAAGTCGTACGTCCCGCCCAAGCATCAGCACCGTGTGGTGGGGTCTCCGTTCACGCGGTTGGTGAGGGTGCACGCCTTGATGGCCGCCGGTGAAGCGTCGATGGCGGTCGCGCTCGCCGATTCGCTCTTCTTGTCGATCACGCCCGGCGAAGCGCGCAGCCGCGTCATTCTCTTTCTCGCCGTTTCGTTCGCCCCGTTCGTGGTGCTCGGTCGATTCATCGGCCCGGTGATCGATCGCATGCCCGGCGGTCGCCGCTTGCTGGTGACGCTCATCGCCGCATTGCGCGCGATGGTGATGGTTCTGATGGTGTGGCAACTCGATTCGTTGTTCCTGTTTCCCTTGGCCTTCTTGGCCATGGTGCTCAACAAGACGTATGGCGTCTCGAAGTCGGCCATGCTCCCGACGCTCACCCGTAGCGAATCCGACCTGGTGGAAGCCAACGCCAAGTTGGGAGTCACGGCCGGCATCGTGGGTTTTCTCGCCGCCGTACCGGCCGGTGTGCTGAGCCTGATCTCGGCTCAGACCACGCTCATGTTCGGCGCGATCATCTTCGTGCTGGCCACCACTCAGGCGCTGCGGTTGCCCAAGCGTTCGGTGGCCCGCGACGAACCGGCCGAACTCGAGATCGCGGAGCTGCGTCAGGTGGGTGTGATCGTGGCGTCCACGGCTCAGGGGCTCATTCGCGCCAGCGTCGGTTTTCTGTTCTTCCATCTGGCGTTCTGGTTCGCCGATCCGCAACGATCGCAGGTGATCGGTCTGTCGGAGAACGGCCTCTGGCGTCAGACCGAGTACCACTTCGGTCCGCAGTTCGGAACGTTCTGGTTCGGGGTGGCGGTGTCGCTCGCCGCGGTCGGAACGCTGCTGGGCAACTTGAGCGCGAGGTCGCTGCGTCGTTTTCCGCGCGTCGAGTCACTGCTCATCGTGGGTTTGACGATCATCGGTATGGCGGGAGTGTTCGCGGCGGTGTTGCCAACCACACTGGTGGCTCTGCTCGCGGCGGCCCTGGTGAACTTCGCCGCCGCGATCGGCAACATGGCGTTCGAGACCATCGTGCAGCGCGATGCGCCCGACGCGAACCGTGGTCGTGCGCTGGCCAACTTCGCGACACGATTCCAATTGATGTGGGTGGGTGCCGGACTCGTACCGGTGGCTCTCGATCTCCCCGGCATCGTCGGCTTCGGGGTGGTCGGCGGTATCGGTTTCGCCGGTGCGACGGCCTACTGGTTCAGCCTGTCGCAATTGGCGAAGGGCTCGGTGGAGGTCCCGAAACTGCGCAACTACGTGCGTCGGCGGTTCACGCCGGAGGACTGACGTCGAGGCGGGCCAGCCACAGGCCCGGCGCATCGAATTCGGCCACGGTGGGCAGCGCTTCCGCCGACCGCAACAGTGGCGACAGGCCATCGGCACCAGCACGCTCGATCACACCGGTGATGAACGACTTGCCGCGCTCGACCTGAGCGCGATTGAGGCGCAGGCCGAGCAACTTCTCGACGAAGGCCGTGTCGTCACCCGATTCGATGCGGCGACGTCGCGCGGCTTCGGCGAGGCGTCCCGGATTGCCGAGAATGCGCGCACCCACCTGATCGGCGATGTGGTCGGCCCAACCCACCACCAGTGCGAGGATGACGTCGAGTTCGGGTTGCAGTGCGTCTTGCTCGGACGTGCGCACGGCACCGAGCAACACCTCGGGATCGGCGAACACCTTCTGCAGCGACTGCATCATCGCCATCGGATCGTCCGACTCGAGAGACGACAGCTTGTCGGAAATGGCCGACGGGTTCGGCCGGAACGAAGCGGCGTGACGGCGCACGAGGCGGTCGAATCGCTCGCGAATGTGGCTGATGCCGAGCACGGTGTGCAGCGAGTACTCGTTGATGAGAGTCCACATGCGCACGTCGTCGCGGGGCAGACTCCAGTCGTCGGCGAACGAGTCGATGTTGTCGATCACGAACATCGGCGCACCGGTACCGCGGGGGAGCGGCAAGTCGTACTGACCGAACGCTCGACGCGCGACGAGACCCACCATCGATCCCACGGTCATTCCCATCATCACCGGCGCGAGCATGCCGCTGAGTTGGCTGAACATCGCGGCAAACGGGTCGGACGACGAGTCGTCGTCGGTGGTCGGTTGTCCCGACTGCAATGCGGTGGCCAGATCGGTGAAGAGAGGTTTGTAGTCGTCGAGAGTCCGCTGCACCCACATCGCCCGAGTGACGACGTTGGGTTCGACGTCGAGAGACGCGTCGGGTCGACCGGTCACCGATTGGATCTGTAGCGACACGATGCGGGCCAGATCGACGAACGCCACGCGCGCGGCCGGATCGGGGTTGTTCTCCGAACGACCTTCGGTTGCGGTGAGAAGCGCGATCTGTCGCGCGGTGTCCCACTGGATCGGGCCTTGACCAGCGAACATCTTCATGATGTCGCCGAAGAACGGCAGGCCGCCGAATGGCGACTCGTCGTCACCAGGGCGGGGGAGGTCACCGGACATGGAGCGAGCCTACGGCCGGTCGGTGATGCGCCGCTTTCGACCCCGGGAAATCACGACTACGGTCTTCCCAATGTCACTCGACACACCGCCTCTCAGCGCAAGCCCCGCCGATCGTGCAACGCGCTCGGGGCTGACCACGATCGTTGTCACCGGTGCCACCTGGCCGCTGGGCCGTCGCGTCGTCGAGCGACTTCGCACCGTCGATACGTACGACGTTCACGAGGCCCGTCGCGGTGACGACCTGGCCGCTCTCGTCGACGGTGACATCGACGTCGTCGTGCATCTCGCTCCGGGCGACCATGACGCTCTCGCCACACGAGGTCGCAGTGCCGCGGTCGGAACACCCGAGTTGCTCGCAGCGGCGTCGGCTCGCAACGTGAAGCACATCGTTCTGTTGTCGTCGGCCATGGTGTACGGCGCGTGGCCCAACAATCCGGTGCCGCTCACCGAAGACGTCGCCGTGCGACCCGACTTCGGTTTCGCGTTCGCGCGCCAGTTGGCCACGGTCGAGCAGATGGTCGATGATTGGGGTGACGACGACGAACGCCGCACCACGTGTGTTCTGCGTCCGGTGCCGGCCATGGCCGCTGACGGAACCTCATCGCTGGTGCGTGCTCTCGCCGCGGGTATGGGTGGTCGTCTCGGTGAAGACGACGTGCCGGCACAGTTCTTGCATCTCGACGACTTGGCGGCTGCGGTAGTACTCGCCGTCGACAAACGACTGTCGGGCATTTACAATGTGGCTCCCGATGGACACGTTCCTGGTTCTCGGGTGCGATCGCTGTGGGGATTGGCCCCGCGACTGCGCTTACCCGACCGAGTTGCCGAGACCGTGGCCGACCTGCGCTGGCGGTTCCAGCGCGGCCCCATTCCCCCTGGTCTGCGGCCCTATGTGCGGTCGCCGTGGCTGGTCTCCAACGGCAAGTTGCGGGCCGAGGGCTGGGCTCCGTCGGTCACCAATGAGCAAGCCTTCGTGGAGGGCACCGAAACCAAATGGTGGACGATGCTCACACCGAAGCGCAAACAGGAAATTGCCTTGGTGGCGATGGTGCTCGTGCTCGTGAACGTGATTGCCGGAGTGTTGTTCGCCGTTCGACGCCGCGGTCGCTGATCGACCAGTCTCGCGTCAGCCGTTCGCGTCAGTCGTTCGCGAAAACATCGGCGAGCACGTCGGAGATCGTGTTGGTCATCACGATCGCGAGGCGTTCGCCGATGTGCGTGCAGATGCCCACCAACTGTCCGGATTGATCGACGACGGGTGCACCTTCGGCGACGGCCGCCGGGTCGAACGACGAGTTGGATGTGAGCATGGCCACATGGCCGGTGATCGAATCGACGCGCAGTCGAAGCGGAGTTTCGGAGAGCACGATCACGTCTTGACCGAGATCGACGGCTCGTGACGGAAGTGCGGCCCCAGGTCTCGCGGTGTTGTCACCCGACACCAGCACCGCGATGGATGACACCGGATCGACGTAGGCGACCTCGAGTGACGCTTTCTCGCCGTCGGCCATGAACGCGTCGATCTGTTCTTCGTCTCCTACGGCCAACTGCGTGGTGATGAGAACGTCGGAGTCACCCACGCGCACGGCCATCGGCGGTTGCGCATCTCGGTTGGCGCTGATGCGTGCGTACGCGAGGTCGGCGCTCGTGAGGCGCACGACGGTCGCGGCATCGGATTCGCCCGAGGACGGACGCGAGAGAATGACGAGTCCGACCACGAGACACACTCCGAGGAGAACCGAGACGCCGACGACGCCTCGGCCTACCTCGGCGACCGAGGAAGGATTTGCCGCCACGACACTTTGCGTGAGCCCGACTTCGGACGGGTGACGCCATGTTCGTTCGTGCGGAGGTAGCGGCGCGGCCGGGTACGAACCAGCCGACGAGGCCGACTCGCGGTCGGGATTGTTTTCGTCGATGCCCACGACCGTGTGAGGTTAGTGATCATTCCGCACCGAGTGGGTTCGCCCCCGCCCGACCACGACGCGGCAACCGATACCATCGCTTCGTGTTCTCCGAGCAGACGACTGATCACTGGTTCGCCGTCACCGAAGAACCACTGTCGGTCGGAGCGGTGTACGACTGGGCGGTTCGTTCCGATTGTGGAGCCGTTGTCGTGTTCTCCGGAACCGTGCGCGATCACGCCGAAGAGGCCGGCGAGTTGCGCACCGGTGTCACCCATCTCGAGTACGAGGCGTACGACGAGGAAGTCGTGCCACGGTTTCGGGCTATCGCCGACGAGACGCGCGCTCGCTGGGCCGGCCTGGGGCGCATCGCTCTCATCCATCGTGTGGGTCGGCTCGCCCTCGGCGAGAGTTCGGTGCTGGTGGTCGTGTCAGCCCCGCACCGACCGGAGGCATTCGCGGCGGCTCGTTTCGCCATCGACGCGCTCAAGGCCGCCGCTCCCATCTGGAAGCGCGAAGAGTGGGCCGGTGGTTCGGCGTGGGGAACGGGTGCCACCGAAGTCACCGAACCGTCAGGCGTGCGGTCGTCCGACGAGGCGGGTGTCTGAGTGACCGCCGCTCTCGTCGTCGTCGTCATCGTCATCGCGTTGGTGTTCGTGGTTCTCATCGTGAGTCGTCGCACTCCCACGAGCAACGACGGTGTCGATGATTTTCGTCGTCATCTCGATGCGCTCTCACCCGAAGCGCGGCAGCAAGTGATCGATCGAGTGCAACACCTAGAAGAGGACGACGATGGCGCGTGACCTAGCGATCGACCTCGGCACGGCCAACACCCTCGTCTACATGAAGGGTCGCGGCATCGTGCTCAACGAGCCGTCGGTCATCGCCCTCAATCGCCAGACCGGCGAGGTTCTGGCCACCGGCCACGAGGCCTGGCACATGATCGGCCGGACCCCCGGCTACATCGTCGCCGTGCGGCCCCTCCGTGGGGGTGCCATCACCGACTTCGACGTCACCGAGCGGATGATTCGTCTGCTTCTCCAGCGGGTCGGCGTGAGCCGGTTCACCCGTCCCAAGGTGGTCATATGCGTCCCGTCGGCCATCACCGAGGTGGAGCGCCGGGCCGTCACCGACGCTGCTCGCCGGGCCGGTGCCGCCGACGCCCAGCTCATCGAGCAGCCCATGGCCGCGGCCATTGGAGCCAACCTCCCTATCGACGAACCGGTCGGCAACATGGTCATCGACATCGGCGGTGGCACGAGTGAGACCGCGGTCATCAGTCTCGGCGGCATCGTCGCACTCGAAGCGGTGCGCGTCGGAAGCTTCGACATCGACAACGCGATTCAGAACTACGTGCGTCGCGAACACGGCATCGCGATCGGCGAACGCACCGCGGAAGAGATCAAGGTGGCCATTGGTTCGGCTGCCGAGACGCCCGACGAAGTGGAAGCCGAAGTGAGTGGGCGCGATCTCATGCAAGGTCTGCCCAAGACCGTCGTGCTGACTCCCGAAGAAATCCGCTACGCGATCGACGACGTGATCACGCAGATCGTTCAGTCGGTCGTGCGTTGTCTGGCCAAGGCGCCGCCCGAACTCGCTCAAGACTTCCTCGTGCGCGGTATGTATCTCGTGGGTGGTGGCGGACTGCTTCGCGGTCTCGCCGAACGCATCGAACGCGAGACCCAGGTTCCGGTTCGCATGTCGAACATGCCACTCGAAGCCGTGGTGCTCGGTGCTGGTCACTGCATTGAGAACTACGACGCGTTGAAGCGCATGTTTATGGGCCAGCGTCGCTGACCGCCGTGAGCGCGCCGATCCGCTTCGACCTCACCGACGAGCGCGTCGGCATCATCACACTCGATCGGCCCGACGCGCGCAACGCGCTCACCTTCGAGATGTACGCCGAACTCGAGCGCTTGGTCCGCGCGGCATCCGACACCGACGTGCGTTGTCTGGTGATCACCGGATCCGATCCGGCTTTCTGCAGTGGCGACGACGTACGCCAGGTGATGGGTGGGGGAGCCGAGGGCAAGGCCCCGGTGGTGGCCGACCGCACCCCGCGCCTCACACCCGCCGCCGACGCTCTGTTGTTCACCGACGTGCCGGTGATCGCCGCTGTGAACGGGGCCGCCGTGGGCTGGGGCATGGAACTCGCACTCATGGCCGACATTCGCATCGCATCGGAGAAGGCCAAGTTCGGCGAGCTCTTCGTGTTGCGCGGTCTGGTGTCGGACGCACCGGGTCTGGGTCGGCTGGCCCAGGTGGTCGGACGTGAGAAGGCGGCCGAACTGCTGTTCACCGGCGACGTGATCGGCGCCGACGAGGCGCTGGCCATCGGACTGGTGTCGAGAGTGGTTCCGCACAACGATTTGTTGTCGGGGGCGCTTTCGTTGGCCGGACGCATCGCCGCCAATCCGCCGCTCGCGGTTCGCCGTCTGAAGGCTGGTTTGCGCAACACCCTCGATCCCGATTGGCGTGAACTCGGGGTCTGGGTCTCGACCACGCTCGGCGAATTGTTCGCCACCGCCGATCATCGTGAAGGAGTGCGCGCGTTCCTCGAGAAGCGTCCGCCCAAGTTCACCGGTCGCTGATGACCGGCACCACGAAGCCGTCGAGCGACAGAACCCACGGTCGTCCGGTGTGATCGCTCAGAACTCCCACTGACGACGGCACCTTGCCCAGGGTCACCAACCCGCATTCGTTGCCGCCGTCCATGCACAACGCGCGCACGACTCCGCTGCAGAAGTCGGAGAACACGTACCAGTCACCAACGGCCGCGATGTCGTCGTTGCGCACGACCGTTCCGCCCGATACCGAGCAATCACCGTCTTCGTGTTCGTACTCGAGAACCGGTTCGATCGATCGGTAGGCGGAATGGCGTTCGAGTTGATCGTCGTTGTACGGGCGCTTGCCTTCGTACGCGCTCCAACCGAACGACGTTCCCTTCAGATCGGCGAGATCCACCACGTTGATCTCTTCCACTGCGTTCTGACCGACGTCGGCGATCCAGAGACGGTTGGTGGCCGGGTCGACCGACACCCGCCACGGATTACGCAGGCCGACTGACCAGATCTCGGGTTCGGGTGCATCGGCGGTCGGATCGAGGCGGATGATCTTGCCGAGTAGTGACGTGGGGTCGAGCGCGTATCGATCGGGGTCACCACGGGCTCCGCCGTCACCGGTGAACACGAGAAGGTTGGCACCATCGGGTGTGACGAGGAGATCGCCACCATTGTGATTGCGATAGGGCTGGGCGATCGCGAGAAGTTGTCGGCGACTGTCGACGTCGAAGGTTCCGTCGCTGCGCACGTCGAATCGCGCCACGATCGTGCTGCCCACCAGGTCGGTGTAGTTGACGAACGCATGTGCTCCGTCGAGTGAATACGCGAGTCCCAACAGTCCGCGTTCGCCTTCGGCCTTGGTGGCGTCGGAGATGTCGAGGAGGATCGCTCCCGATGTTCCGTCGTCGTTCAGGCGACGCACCACGCCGGGTCGCTCGACGACGTGCGTTTCGCTCGACCGCCACACCACGAGATCGACCGGCTGGTTCCAGCCCTCGACGGGTGCGCCGAGAGTGGCGAGTAATGACGGAGTTGTCGGTGTGGAGGCGACCGTCGTTTCGTCGGGGTTGGTCACCGACACTGCGGTGTCGATCGGAATCACCACCGACGGATCGACCGTCACGTCGTCGGCACCGCCTGAACCGCAGGCCGCGAGCGAAATCGCGATGACAGCCAAACCGAGAACGTTTGAACTTGTGGAGCGCTTCATGTGAGGCTCACGAACGTTCGCGACGGATGAGTCCTTCTTGCACCACACTGATGGCGAGTTGGCCATCGCTCGTGAAGATCGAACCGGTGGCCAGACCACGCGCGTGTGACGTGGTGGGCGTGTGCTGGTCGTACAGCAACCAGTCGTCGGCGCGGAACGGTCGGTGGAACCACATCGCGTGGTCGAGGCTGGCCATCTGCACGTTGTCGGTCCAGTTGAGACCATGTGGCAACAACGTGGTGTCGAGAAGGGTCATGTCGCTGGCGTAGGTGACGATGCAGGCGTGCAGCGTGGGATCGTCGGGCAGTTGACCGTCGGCGCGCAACCACACGCTCTGACGTTCGCGGCTCTGCCGCGAACGCGACATCGGATCACCATCGACGTAACGGATGTCGATCGGTCGTGGCCGGTCGTACCACGAGCCCATCTTCTCCTTGTACGGCGCCATGCGCGTCTTGAAGTCGGGCAGCGTGTCGGGTGCCGGCACGTCGGGCATCGGGTCTTGGTGCGACAGACCCTCCTCGAGTGAGTGGAAGCTGGCCTGCAGGTTGAAGATGGCCTGACCGTGCTGGATGGCCACCACGCGGCGTGTGGTGAAACTGCGCCCGTCACGAATGCGGTCGACCTCGTAGAGGATCGGCGCGGTGGGGTCGCCGGGGCGCAGGAAGTAGGCGTGGAGCGAGTGGACCCGACGGTCCTTGTCGTCGACCGTGCGCGTGGCCGCGACCAGCGCTTGGCCAGCCACCTGACCGCCGAACACCCGGATGCGCTCTTCGTCGGCCGAGGGGCCGCGGAAGATGTTGACCTCGATGGGCTCGAGGTCGAGCAGGCCGATCAGACTCTGGAGGGCGTCGGACATACGACTATGTTGGCACGACGACGCGTGTTGGCACGACCAGGACTCGGGCCACGTGTGGGTTCGACAGAAACCGCCCGCGGTACCCAGGGATAGGGTCGCCACATGGCTCTTCTCCCTCTGGATCCCGATCAACTCCTGTCCACCACGCGCGCCGTGCGCAAGCGCCTCGACTTCAGCCGCCCGGTTCCCGACGAGTTGATCCGCGAATGCGTCTCCGTCGCCATGCAGTCGCCGTCGGGCTCGAACAACATGACTATGCAGTTCGTGATCGTGAAGGATCCGGCCAAGCGCAAGGCCATCGGCGACGTGTACAAGCAGTGCTATTCCATCTACCAGTCGATGGACGGCGTGTACATCCGTTCGATCGACAAGGGTGAAGCCGGTGCCAACGCGCAGCAGCAGCGTTCGGCCGACTCGGCCGACTTCCTCGGTGAGCACATGGGTGACGCTCCGGCTCTGGTGATCGCGTGCAACATGGGTGTTCGCGCCGACGGTACGCCCGGCATGATGACGTCATCGCTCATGGGCAACGTGCTGCCGGCCATGTGGAGTTTCATGCTCGCCGCGCGTGCTCGTGGATTGGGTACCGCGTGGACCACTGTTCACCTCATGATGGAGCAGCAGGTCGCCGACATCCTCGGTATTCCGTTCGAGTCGGTGCAGCAGGTTTGCTTGTCGCCCCTTGCGTTCACCAAGGGCACCGACTTCAAGGCGGCGGCACGTCCGTCGGCTGATTCGATCATCCACTGGGATCAGTGGTGATCAGGCGCGAGGTCGCGCTCTCCACCAACGGTTTCATGCCCGCTGAAGAGGGCGATGCCCTCCATGCGGCGGCGATGCGCGCCGGCGCCGAGATGCCCGGCCAACCATTCCTCGAAGTCGGCTCGTATTGCGGACGCTCCACGGTGTGGTTGGGTGATGCGGCCGAGCGGTCGGGGACCGTGCTCTTCGCCGTCGATCACCACCGTGGTTCGGAAGAGAACCAGGCCGGGTGGGAATGGCACGACGAATCACTCGTCGATCCGGCGGTGGGTCTCATGGACACGCTCCCGCATTTCCGCCACGCCATCTGGAAGGCCGATCTCGAGAAGGTCGTGATCGCTGTGGTGGGCCCGTCACCGTTGGTGGCGCGCCACTGGACCACACCGCTCGCGTTCCTCTTCATCGACGGCGGGCACGGTGTCGAGCCGGCTCGCCTCGACTACGAACTCTGGACACCGCACGTTGCGCCTGGTGGCTATCTCGCCATTCACGACGTGTTTCCCGATCCGGCCGATGGCGGGCGACCGCCGTACGAGCAGATCTATCTTCCGGCGTTGTCGAGCGGTCGGTTCGTCGACGAGTCGGCCACCGGAAGTTTGCGCGTGTTGAAGCGTGTCGCGTAGAGCGCGTTAGCTGTGCCGCTGAGCGGCGCGTAGACCGGCCCAGGCCAGATCGCTCACTTGTCGGGCGACGAGCGTGGGGTCGAACGTGTCACCGCGGTCGATGAGTCGCCGTGACACCGCTTCGGTCATGCCGACGATCGCGTAGGCGAGATTGCGTCGATGGTCGGGGTCGATGTCGGCGGTGATGAGCGGTTCGATGGCATCGGCGATCTTCGACGTGAAGCCGCGCACCACTTCGCTGAACTCGGAGTCGCGGCGCGAGCCGCCGCCGAACAGAAGTGAGAACGCGTCGTGATCGTTGGCGATCCAGTCGAAGTAGGCGCGAAAACCGAGTTCGGTGCGCTGACGGCCCGACGACGACGCGATGTGCGGATCGGTGATGGCGTTGATGAGGCGAACTCCGGCCTCTTCGATGACCGCCAAGTACAACTCACGCTTGGAGGTGAAGTGCTGATACAGCACGGGTTTGGTGATGCCCGCGGCTTCGGCCACGTCGTTCATGGACGTGAGGTGAAATCCCTCTCGCGCGAACACCTCCAGGGCCACCGCGAGCAACTGCTCACGTCGCTCGGCCGCCGGAAGTCTCATCGCCATACGGACCCCAAGGTATCGGCTCTCAGAGTCCGCGTTCGCGGTCTTCCCTCTCGGCCGCCTTCACGGCGTAGCCAAGGACGATGGCGGGGGCCAGGAGAATCGAACCCACCACCAGGCTGATCGTGACGAGCGTGACCAGAACACCGTTGAAGCCGAACGCGAACGCCATCACGAACAGAGCGATGGCCAACGCGTACAGCAGATAGCCGATGCGATTGGCGATGAGAACGAGCGACGAGATGCGCTGCCGGCGTGCACGAACCGGATCGGTGGGCGACGAGGTCACGCTCGAACCCTAGCGACTACGGTACGAACGTGTCCGTTCGTGTCGAGTGGTTCGATGCCGTGTGTTCGATCGTGATCGATCGTCCCGAGAAACGAAACGCGGTCGACCTCGCAACGCTGCGTGAGATGGCGCAAGCACAAAGCGAAGCTCGAAGCGCGCGAGTCGTCGTGTTGTCGGGCGCGCCGCCGGCGTTTTGTAGCGGTGCCGATCTGGCCGGTGTGGAAGTAGGGGAGTTCACCGACACGCTGTTGGACGTTCTGCGCGGTTTCGGTCGTCAGCCCGGCATCACCATCGCGGCCATCGACGGACCCGCGCTCGGAGCCGGTACGCAGTTGGCCGCTGCCTGCGATGTTCGGGTTGCAACGCCATCGAGCAAGTTCGGAGTTCCGGCCGCGAAGTTGGGTTTGGCCGTCGATCGGTGGACCGTCGCTCGCGTGGGTCACGAAGCCGGTTGGAGCGCGGCGCGCTTCATGTTGCTCACGGGTGAAGCTGTCGCAGCAGAGAAACTGTTCGGATCGTTCGTGCACCGGTTGGGTGATGTCGCATCGGCCTTCGAGTGGGCGCGCGAGTTGTCGCAGTTGGCTCCGCTCACGATTCAGGCGCACAAGATGGCCCTCGAGTCGATGCTCGGTGATGGTGCGGCGGCGTCGTTCTCGGTGGCCGAGGTGGAAGCCGCACGTCTGGCCGCCTGGGCCAGTGCCGACGCCGACGAAGGACGACGCGCATTCATGGAGAAGCGCCCCCCGCGATTCGAAGGACGTTGACGACGTCAGGCGGACGTCGACGACGTCAGAGATTGGGCGGAAGTAGCCGGTTCACGTTCTGGAACACGAAGTACAGAACGACGAAGAACGGTAGGACGGCGGTGGCGACACCGATCCAGCGGCGACTCCGCTGCGCGACGTACCAGCCGAGCGCGACGACGATTGCTTGAACGGCCACCCAGCCGATCACGTGGGGCCAAGCCGCCGAGTCGGAGAACCAGCCCCGGCTGAAGGTGTCGTATTCGTCGGCCACGTTCACGGCGGTATCGGTGTCTTCGATGCTCGATCCGGCGTCACTGCCGTCGTCGACGACGATCGAATTATCGCTGGGGAGAGGACGCCGCTCGTCGGCATCCACGAATTTGGCGTACACGAATGGTTTGTCGTCGACCGGTGCACTCACGGCGGTGTCGAGAACGGCCGAGACGATGAGCCGTTCGCTCGCCGAGAACTCGGGGTGGCAGGTGGTGAGAGTGAGTCGAGCGACGCTCGGATCGGTGGTCGCCACCACGTACGAATCACTCGGTCCGACGATCTGTTGCGAGTCGACCACATACGTGAACTCACGACCCTGGATGTCGGTGACGGTGATCGTGTCACCCAACTCGAGTTGGTCGATGTTGCGGAACGGTTCGCCGTAGGTGGTGCGGTGGCCGGCGATGGCCATGTTGCCGAGGTGTCCGGGTTGGGGAGTGGACGGAAAGTGACCCGGACCCTTCTTCAGATCGTCAGCGGCCACGCCAGCCACCACGTACTTGGTGACTCCGATCTTCGGAATGTCGATGACGGCGATCGCGTCACCTTCGTCGACGACGATGGGCGCGGTGCCGTCGGTGGTGTCGTTCGGAATCGAACTGCTTGCTTCGTCGCTCGAACTCGGAACCGTGACGATGGCTTGGGTGTTGCGCCGTTGGAACTGCGAGGCCAACCGATCCTGGGCCTGTGATTCCTCGATACCGGTTCCCCACAGTTGGTAGCCCACGAAGAGGAACATCAAGATGCCCAGAGTGATGAGCGTCTGACCGAGACGACCGAGGAACCAGTACCAGTCGCGCTGCACGGGCGTGCGGGGACGGCTCGTCTCGACGGATTCCACTGCGTGTCGACGCTATCCCTCCACCCCTGCTCAGCAGGGTCGGCGGATAGCGTCGGAACGGTCATGACCGATGTCCCCGCCGAACTTCGCAGCGGTCGTTTCGACCATGTGGTCGACGTGCGCGACGTCGTGGTGGTACTCGGTGCGTTTCCGGCGCTGGCCGGTGCGTCGCTCACGGTCGATCGCGGCGAGATCGTCTTGTTGAGCGGGCCCAACGGAGCTGGCAAGACCACCTTGTTGCGCGCGTGTGCCGGACTCGTGCCCATCGAACGTGGACGCGCGAGCGTGCTCGGACTCGACGTGTCGACCGAGCGCGATGCAGTGCGCCGTCACGTCGGATTGATCGGTCATCACAACGGCCTGTATTCCGATCTGTCGGTGGCCGAGAACGTGCGCTTCTGGGGTTCCACCGTGGGCGCATCGTCAGCCGAGATCGCGACGGCGATGCAACGCATGGGGCTCGACGGGCGCCTGTCCGACCTGCCGGTGGCTCGTCTGTCGGCCGGTCAACGTCGACGAACGGCGCTGGCATCGTTGGTCGCTCGCCGCGCGTCGCTGTGGTTGCTCGACGAACCCCACGCCGGCCTCGACGCCGAAGGTCGCGACGAACTCGATTCGGTGCTGCGCGCGGCCGCGGCCGCCGGTGCGACGATCATGGTGGCGAGCCACGAACTCGAGCGCGCCGGCTCGCTCGCCACCCGTCATGTTCGTGTGGTGGCCGGTCAGGTGGTTCCGGTGTCGGGGGGTGCGGCGTGAAGTCGATGTTGCGCACCGCCAAGACGATCGCCGCGAAGGATCTGCGCATCGAGTTACGCAGTCGGGTGATCGCGAATCAGGTGATTCCGTTCGCTGCCTTGGTGATGATTCTGTTCGCATTCGCTCTCGACAGCGACGCCGTGCTCGAACGAGTGGCTCCGGGTCTGGTGTGGTTGGCCACCATCTTCAGCGTGTTGTTCATCGTGGCGCGTTCGTTCGCGCTCGAGACCACCGACGGTGCCCTCGAAGCACTGCGGGCGGCCGGTGTCGACCCCATGGGGATCTTCCTCGGCAAGACACTTGCTCTGGCCACACAACTCATCGCACTCGAGGCGGTGCTCGTGGGTGCCTCGGTGGTGCTCTACCGCGCCGATGTGTCGGCGTCCGGAGGCGTGCTGTTGGTCACCACCGCCATCCTCGCCACCGTGGGTTTGGCGAGCGTGGGTACGCTCTACGGAGGTCTTGCTGCTGGTGCCAAAGGCCGGGAAACCCTGCTCCCGCTGCTGCTGTTGCCGGTGGTGGCACCGGTGCTGATCGGAGCGACACGGGCAACCGAGTCGGCCTTCGGCACCAACGGCATCGACGTGAGCGAGGGCTGGCCCTGGCTCGGTTTGCTCGCCGTGTTCGCCGTGTTGTTCAGTGTCGTAGGCGCGGTGGCCTTCGGGCCACTGGTCGACGATTGACCCCCGAAAAGGAGCCCCCGATGACCACACGAGTCGCGCGCGACCGTGTCACCGGCACGCCCTTCACGCGGGGTTTGGGCATCGTCACCATCGCCGGCATCGTTTGGCTGGTGATCTTCGGCTTGTTCGTGACGCCGGCCGACGTCAATCAGGGCGAGACCGTACGCATCATGTACGCGCACGTGCCCGGCGCATGGCTCGCGTACCTCGCGTTCATCGTCACCGCGTTGTCGTCGGCCATGTATCTGTGGCGCCGCACGCGTTCGCTCACTTGGGATCGCATCGCCGGGGCCTCGGCCGAAATCGGCGTGCTGTTCATGGGTATCTCATTGGTGACCGGCAGCCTCTGGGGTCGTCTCACCTGGGGCACGTTCTGGACCTGGGACGCCCGCCTCACCACCACGGCGTTCTTGTTCGTCACCTACATCGGCTATCTCGCCGTGCGCAATCTCGGTGGCACGCACCATCAGCGCGCGCGTCGCAGTGCGGTGCTCGCGTTGCTGGCGGTCCTCGAGATTCCGCTGGTGCACTTCTCGGTTGAAATCTGGAATTCGTTGCATCAAGAGGCCAGCGTGGCCGGCAACACCGATGTCACCATGGACGGCCTCATGCTGTTCACGCTCTTCCTCGGCGTCATCGTGTTCACGTTGATGTACGTGTGGATGCTCCTGCACCGTCAGCGCGCCCTCACCCTCGAAGACATGCTCGACGACACCGGTCTCGACCGTGCGTTGGCCGCTCGTCGCACCGAGGCGGGTGTGTCGTGAAGGACGCCGGCTTCATCATCGCCAGCTACGTGGTCACGTTCGCGAGCATCGGCTTGTTCTCGTTCGCGGTTCTGCGCCGGTCACGCTCGGCCGCACGCGACATCCGCCCCGAGGATCGCCCGTGGTCGTGAACGACGATTCGCTCGGCGCTCCGTCGGGTGATGCCGGACTCGATCTGTCGCCGCGCGACGTGGCTCCGTCCCGCTCACGTCGGGGCCAGCGCAAATGGGTGCCCATCGTCGTTCTGGGTGTGGTCATCGCGTCGGCGGGTGTGATCGTCACGCAGTTCCTCACCTCGGCCATCGACTACTACTGCAACGTCGACGAAATCGGGGCCAAGGATGGCTGTGAGACCGGCCGGCGTTTGCGGGTGCAGGGAACGGTCGATCGCGGATCCGTTGTCGACGACGGCACCGTCACAGCGTTCTCCATCACGTTCAACGACGTCTCCTTGAACGTTCGTTACGAAGGTGACCCCGGGGGCATCTTCAAGGAGTGCATCCCGGTCGTCGTACACGGCACCTTGCAGGGTGAGACGTTCTCGGGCGATCGCATCGAAGTGAAGCACTCCAACGAGTACAAAGCCGACAACCCCGATCGTGTCGAGAACGAGCTCGACAGTCCGGAAGGTACTGGATGCTCGGCGCCAGCCTGAACGCCGCCGTCGGGCGCGGTGCGATTCTTCTCGGTCTCCTCGTCTGCCTCTTCGGTATCGGAATCACGATCGCGGGTATCCGTCAGAACAATCTGAAGGCGCTGCGTTCGTCGGCCTACTACGCGTATGCGGCGTTCGGCGCCGCCGTCCTCGCCTTCGTGATCATGGAGCGCGCGATCATCACCCGCGACTTCTCACTCGCGTACGTGCAGCAGGTGGGTTCGCGCGACACGCCGGCGCTGTACAACGTCGCGGCGCTGTGGAGTGCACTCGAGGGTTCGCTCCTCATGTGGGTGCTCATCCTCACCGGGTTCACCGCTGCGGTGGCGCGCAAATTCCGTTCACGCCGCGACGACGTGCTCCTCGGTTGGGCGATGGTCGTGATGTTCGTGGTCTCGCTCTTCTTCTTCCTTCTCACGTTCGGCCCGGCCAACCCGTTTGCCGTCGGCCCCACCGGTGTCACCGACGGAACCGGCCCCAACCCGCTGTTGCAGAACCACATCCTCGTCATGTTCCACCCGCCGATCCTCTATTTGGGTTACGTCGGGTTCACGGTGCCGTTCGCCTTTGCGGTGGCCGCGCTCATCACCGGTCGGTTGGGTGAGGGTTGGCTGCTCGAGACGCGCCGTTGGACCCTCTACTCGTGGGGCTTCCTCACGCTCGGCATCATCCTCGGCGGCTGGTGGAGTTACGAAGTGCTGGGCTGGAGCGGTGTGTGGGCGTGGGATCCGGTGGAGAACGCGTCGTTCCTTCCCTGGCTCACCGGTACCGCGTACTTGCACTCGGTGCTCGTTCAAGAACGTCGCGGCATGCTGCGCGTCTGGAACCTGAGCCTGGTGATCGCCACGTTCAGCCTCACGATCTTGGGCACCTTCCTCACCCGCTCGGGTGTCATCAACAGCGTGCACGCCTTCAGCGAAGGCCAAGTTGGCCCGTGGCTCCTGGTGTTCTTCTCGATCATCGTGATTGCAGCCGTCCTGCTCATCGGGTGGCGTGGCGATCGCCTGCGTTCGCCCGGTTCGATCGACTCGCCCATCAGCCGCGAGGGTGCATTCCTCGCCAACAACGTTCTGTTCAGTCTGTTCGCGTTCGTCGTTCTGCTCGGGACGGTGTTCCCGCTCGTGGTCGAGGCACTGCAAGATCGCCGCTTGGTGGTCGGTCAGCCGTTCTTCGATCGCATGACCAAACCCATCGGTCTCACCATGCTCTTCCTCATGGCCATCGCACCGGTTCTTCCGTGGCGCAAGGCCAGTGGCGAGATCTTGCGCGATCGCCTCTTCTGGCCGGCCTGTCTCGGTGTGGCAGCGCTGGCGTATGCGGTGATCAGCGGCAACGACGGTTGGGCACCGTTGCTCGCGTTCGCGCTCGGCGGATTCGCGGCCGGGTCGGCGCTGCGTCAGGTCGCTTTGGCCACACGACGCCAGGGCTGGCGCGGATTCGTGGGACGCGCGAACGGCGGCATGATCGTGCACCTCGGCGTGATCGTGATCTCGGTGGCGCTGGCGTCGTCGGGTGCGTACACCCGCAGCCAGGAGTTCGTGATGGAGGTGGGCGACACGGTCGAGTTCTCGGGCCACACGTTCACGTTCGAAGGTCTCGTGCTCGAGAACGACCCCGTGAAGTCGTCGTTGAAGGCCCAGGTGCGTATCGACGGTGGCCCGGTGTACGAGCCGGCGCGTAGCAAGTACATCAAGCAGGGGATGGACATCGGCACGCCGAGCGTGAAGACCGGCTTCCGCCACGACTTGTACCTCACACTCGAAGGCAACGTTCGCCCCGACGACACCGAAGCGCGTATCAAGGTGTTCGTCAAGCCCCTCATTCTGTGGCTCTGGATCGGCGGTGGCCTGCTCGGTCTGGGCACGGTTCTGTCGGCGTTCCCGGGCCAACGTCGTCGCCCGCAGGCCCCAGTGTCGGAAGGACTCGACGCTCGTGTCTGAACGACGTCGCATCGGTCCGATCGTCGCGGTGGCGATCATCGTCGTGCTCGGTGGCTTCATCGCCGTGCTGGCGGTGGCGGCTGGTCGCTCGACGGAGACGGCTGATTCTCCGCTCATCATGAAGCCGGCCCCGGCGGTGGTGAGCACCACGTACGACGGCGACACGTTCGATTTGTCGCGTCGGCGTGGATCGTGGGTGGTTCTCAACTTCTTCAACTCCACGTGTGTGCCGTGCAAGCGCGAGCACCCCGAGTTGGTGAAGTTCGTGGAGGCGCAGCGCGCCGATGGCACGTTGGGTGTCGAATTCTTCACCGTGGTCAACGACGACGACGAGGACGCGGTTCGCAAGTTCTTCACCGACAACGGCGGCGACTGGCCCATCGTTCGCGACGACGACAGTCAGATCTCGGTGGTGTTCGGCGTGGCGAAGGTTCCGGAGACCTGGATCATCAGCCCCACCGGTGTGGTGGTCGAACGTTTCACCGGACAGGTGACAGCCGAGATTCTCGGCGCGACTTTGCAGATGATGTCGGGTGGTGCGGCATGACCACCATGCGCAAGCGCATCAAGTCGGCACCGGGCTGGTTGGTCATCCTCTTCGTCTTCGTGGTGTTCCTCGTGGTCGGAATTCAACGCGATTCCAGCCCCTCCACTCCGCAAGAACGCATCGATGCGGTGTCGCAGCGTTTGGCCTGCCCCACCTGTGACGGCGAGAGCGTGTTCGAGTCGCGCGGAAGCGCCTCGGTCTCGATCAAGAAAGAAGTCGCGCGTCTCGTGTCGGCCGGTCAACTCACCGACGACGAGATCGTGAAGTCGATCGAATCGAGTTTCGGCGAAGACGTGCTCTTGGTGCCGCGGTCCACGGGTCTCGACGCCGTGGCCTGGGCGCTCCCGGTGGCGGTGGCGGTGGTGGCCGTCGTGGGACTGGTGATCGTGTTCCGTCGTTGGCGTCGTGAGGGAGCCGTTCACGCGTCGGTCGACGACGAGCGCATCGTGTTCGAAGCCATGCGTGAGGCGCAGCGTGACTCCTGACGAACGCTCGGCCCTCGAAGAAGAGCGCGCGTTCTTGTTGTCGTCGCTGGCCGACCTCGAACGTGAACGGGCGGCGGGCGATGTCGACGACGCCGATTACGCCTCGCTCAAGGATTCGTACACCGCGCGGGCCGCTGACGCGATTCGCCGCTTGCGGGAAGCTGATGCACCGAAGAAGTCGGTCCGGGCGTCGTCGCCGTGGCGAGTGGTGATCGGTTCGCTCGTCGTGCTGGTGGTGGCGATCACAGCGGGTGTCTTGGTGGCGCGCAATGCGGGCGAACGCTTGCCCGGACAGACGATGACCGGGTCGATCGGCGACGGGAGTGTGAGTTCTCTTCTGGTTCAGGCGCGCTCCGTCGGCATGCAGGAGATTCCCACCGCCCTCGATCTGTATTCACAGGTGCTCGCGGTCGAACCCGACAACGTGGAAGCGCTCTCGTACTTCGGCTGGCTCACCATCATTTCGGCCACCCAGGACACCGAGTCATCCGACGAACAGGTGCGCGATCGATTCCAGTCCGGACTCGTGCTCTTGCGGCAGGCCACCATCGCCGATCCCGAGTATCCCGATGCGCACTGCTTCCTCGGTATCGCGTTCTTCCGCTTCTTGCAGGACGCCGAGGCGGCCAAGGGAGAAGTCGATCAATGCTTGTCGTCGAATCCGCCCGCCGAAGTGGCCGCGCTGGTGGAGAACTTGTCGGGTGACATCGACGCCGCGGTCGCGAGCACCACGACGTCACAGCCCTAATCGGTCAGTCGCCGTCGGGAGGCGGTGGCCAACAGGCCGCTGTCTCCACCAAGTCGCCCGCTCGTGACAGCACCCACACGGTGGCCTTGCGCCAATCGGGGTCGGTGACGATCTCGGTGCCACGACGTTGCAGCGCCGCCATCACATCGGGAATCACGTCGCCGTGACTGCACAACACCGAACCGGTCGGAAGCGAGTTGATGAGTTCGAGGGCGCCGTCACGGTCGTAACCCTCGGCCAGCCGCGAGTCCTCGCGAATGCCGAGAGTGACGGTTCGATCGAGTGGTTCGAGTGTTTGCCGGCAACGTACGTACGGACTCGACACGAGGACGGATGACGATGACACGAGTGGTGCGAGTCGCACAGCCAGTGCTTCGGCTTGCCGCCAGCCTTTCTTGGAGAGTGGGCGCAACGTGTCGTCGCCCTCCCACTTGGCGCGTTCGCCCGCCTTCGCGTGCCGCACGAGATACAAGGTGTCGCTCGCCACGCCCAGCAACTTAGTGGCGCTTGGTCACGCGCCACCATTTCCCATCCGACAGACTGACGACATGGGTTTCTTCGATCGCAATCGTCAAGAGGCAGCGGCCAAGGGTTACGACACCCGCCGTTTACCTCCGGGCCAATATCTGACCGATCGTTTCCCTGTTCTTCATGTTGGTGACGTGCCCACGTACGCACCGGGTGAATGGAACCTCACGATTTTCGGTTTGGTGAACGAACCCATCACGCTCGACCTCGATCAGCTCAAGGCCTTGCCTTCGGTGTCGCTCACCTTCGACATTCATTGCGTCACCAAGTGGAGCAAGTTCGACACCACCTGGACCGGCGTTCGTGTTCGCGACTTGTTCGCGTTGGCTGGAGCCAAACCTGAAGCCACGCACGTGATGGAACACGCCGAATTCGGCTACACGACCAACGTGCCGTTGCAAGACATCACGACCGATGAAGCATTGGTCGCTTACGCGTACGAGGGCGAAGAGATCGATGCCGAGCACGGTGGACCGGTGCGTATCGTGATCCCGCATCTGTACTTCTGGAAGAGCGCGAAGTGGGTGCGCGGGCTCGAACTTCGTTCGTCGGACGCCCCCGGATTCTGGGAGCGCAACGGGTATCACATGTACGCCGACCCGTTCCGCGAGCAGCGCTTCTGGAACGACTGAGTCAGTTCACCTTCAAGAACTTGCTGAAGATCTTCTTCGGCTTCATGTCCTTGGCGATCGTCGCGGCCATCTGATGGAAGATCTTGCCGGCCTCGCTGTCGGGGGCCACGGCCGCGATCGGGCGTCCATCGTCGCCACCTTCGCGCAGTTGCGGTACGAGCGGTAGGCGACCGAGGAGCGGGACGCCGAGTTCGTCGGCGAGTTCTTTGCCGCCGCCGCGTCCGAACAACTCGTACTTCTTGCCGTCGTCACCGGTGAACCACGACATGTTCTCGATCACGCCCTTCACGGGCAGATTGACCTTCTCGGCCATGGCGGCTGACAAACGCGCAACTTTCTGTGCGGCCGGCTGCGGGGTGGTGACCACGAAGACTTCACCGCGCGGGAGGTACTGGCTGAGCGACAACGCGATGTCGCCGGTGCCGGGCGGCATGTCGATGAGCAAGAAGTCGGGCTCGTCCCAGTACACGTCGGTGAGGAACTGCTCGAGCGCCTTGTGAAGCATGGGTCCGCGCCACACGACGGCTTGGCCGTCGGGAACGAAGTAGCCGATGGAGATGCAGCGCACGCCGTACGACTCGGGTGGCAACAGCATGCGATCGATCACGACCGGATCGCGGTCGGCACCGAGCATGCGCGGAATGGAGAAGCCGTAGATGTCGGCGTCGACCACGCCCACCTTGTGTCCTTGCGCGGCCAGCGCGACGGCGAGGTTGGTGGTGACGCTCGACTTGCCCACGCCGCCCTTGCCCGACGAGATGAGGAGCGGGCGGGTTTTCGAACCGGGTTGAGCGAACGGAATGGCGCGACCTTCGGCGTGGCCGTGAGCCTGACCCTGTCCGGCCGTGGCAGCCGGGTCGCCGTGCAACTTGGTGCGCAGTTCGGCACGCTCGTCGTCGGTCATCACGGTGAAATCGAGATTCACCTTGGCGACACCCGGCAGGGGAGCAACGGCGTTGTTCACGCGATTAGAGATCTCGTTGCGCAGCGGACAGCCGGCAACGGTGAGGGCGATCAGAATGCCGATGGTGCCGTCGGGCGACACGTCGACGTCGCGCAACATGCCGATGTCGACGATCGAGCGGTGGAGTTCGGGGTCTTCGACGGGTCGCAACGCGTCGACGACCTGCTCACGAGTGACTGACATGGGTGGGGGCTCCCAGGTGGTGGTGTTGGTGCGCCGGAATTTGCACTATGCGCATAGGTAGAATACCCCCGTGTCCACCAGCACCGCTCGCCCGACCTCGGGATCGTTCACGGCCACTGTGTCGGCGATCACCAACGCGTTCGGTGACCCCACGCGGCGGGCCATCTACCTCTTCGTGCGGGGCTCCGACCACGGTGTGACCGCGGCCGAGGTGGCCACCGAGTTCGACCTGCACCCCAACGTGGCGCGCCACCACCTCGACAAGTTGGCGGCCGGCGGATACGTGGAAGTGGGCGTGCCGCGCACAGCCGGTAGCGGTGCGGGCCGTCCGTCGAAGCGCTACACCGCGTCGGCCGACGTGACCTTGGGTGATGTTCCGGTGCGTAGTGACGATCTGGTGTTGAGTCTGCTCGGCAAGACACTCGCTCTGTTGCCGCACGATCAGGCCGAGCGCATCGCCGAAGAAGTGGGCCAGGAGTACGGACGTGCGATGGCCGCCGCACTCACGGGCACCGACTTGGCTGCTGGGCAGCGCAGCTTGCGTTCGGCGATTCAGGCTGTGGCCGATGCGCTCACGGCGCACGGTTTCGCCGCGCACGCCGAGAAGCGCAACAACCAATTGCGGATCATCAATAACCACTGTCCGTTCGGTGACGTGGCGATGGAGAATCCGGTGGTGTGTGCGGTCGACCGCGGCATGGTGAAGGGGATGCTCGGCGCGCTGTACGGCGACGCCGATGTGTCGATCGACGCGTCGCTCCCGCAGGGCGATTCGTTCTGCTCGACGACCTTCTGATGAACCAGACGCGGTAGCGTCTGCGGGGTCGTAGGAGGTCATGGTGGAAGTTCGAATCGTCGTGAGCAACGTGGGTCGCGAGGTCACTCTCGACATGGCCGATGACGAACTCGAGGCCACGAAGACCAAGGTCGAGGCCGCGCTGTCCGGAGCCGTCGACGTTCTGTGGCTCTCCGACAAGAAGGGTCGCCAGGTGGGCGTGTCCTCGGCCAAGATCGCGTTCATCGAGATCGGTTCCACCGACAAGGACCGCCGTATGGGGTTCGGCTCCTGATTCTCTGACCGTCGGCCCTCCATCAGGCAGACTCGTCGTATGGCAACTCTCGCCGAGATCGTTCGGCAGCACACCGACCTCTCCAAAGAGGACGGGGCCCATCTCCAGCAATTGATCAGCGAGTGGGGAATGCTCGCCGACCTGTGCTTTGCCGACATGATTCTGTACGTCCGCGATCACGATGGTCGCTGGATCATCGGTGCGCAGGTACGACCGGCCACCGGTCAGACGATCTACCAGTCCGACCTCGTCGAAGAGGAAGCTGGCGCCGACGAATCGCTTTTGCTGTCGGCCGCTCACTCCTCGGCGTCGATGATCCAGGACGAGCTCGACATGGCGGGCATCGACGACTCGGTGCACGTGCTGGCCATTCCGGTCCGCGGCGAGAACGGGCCCATTGCGGTGCTCACGCGTGAATGGTCGTCGAAGACCAGTCGTCAACCGGGAGAACTCGAGCGCACCTATCTCTCCATCTTCCAACGCTTCGCCGAGATGATCACCGAGGGCGCTTTCCCGTTCTCGGGACGTGTGGCCGACCTGAGCGCCGCCCCGCGCGTGGGTGACGGCGCGGTGGTGCTCGACGAGAACGCCGTCGTTCGTTACGCGTCTCCCAATGCCGTGTCGGCGCTTCATCGCGTGGGCATCAGCGCCAACGCGGTGGGGCAAACCCTCAGCGAACTCGGTTTCGCCGACAGCCCCATTCGTCAGGCCTTCGAGCGTCACGAACCGATCATCGAAGAGTTCGATCAGACCGCCGACGTGACGCTGCTCGTGCGCGTCATTCCCATCCTCGCCGGCGGTGTGGTGACCGGCGCGGTGATGTTGTTGCGCGATGTGACCGAACTTCGTCGCCGCGATCGCCTCCTGCTCTCCAAGGACGCGACCATTCGCGAGATTCACCACCGCGTGAAGAACAACTTGCAGACCATTTCGTCGTTGCTCCGTCTGCAGGCGCGCCGACTCACGTCGCCGGAGGCCAAGGCCGCGGTGCAAGAGAGCGTGCGTCGTATCCGCACCATCGCACTCGTGCACGAAACGCTGTCGCGCGAGCCGGGCGAAGACGTGGCGTTCGTGGAGATCGTGCGTCCGTTGTTGCGCTTGGCCGAAGAAGGTTTGCAGTCACCCGATCGCCCGGTGCGATTCACGGTGCAGGGCGACGGCGGACGTCTGCCGGCCACCGTGGCCACTCCGTTGTCGGTGGTGCTCACCGAGCTTCTGCAGAACGCCGTCGATCACGGGTTCCCCGAGGGCAGCGACGGCGGCACCGTGGTGGTGGTTCTGGGTGGCGACGACGACGAGATGCACATCACCGTCGTGAACGACGGCATGGGCCTCGACCCGTCGTTCGATCTCGATGCCGCCACCGGTCTCGGTTTGTCGATCGTGCGTACGTTGGTGACCACCGAACTCAACGGTTCGATCTCCATGCGTCCCGCATCACATCACGACTTCATGTCGGTGGGCATCGACGGCAATCACCGCGGCACCGTGGTCGAGTTGCGACTGCCGCGCTGACGCGCGATCAGCGACGAATCAGGAAGCGGCGGCGCGGGCCGCGTTCTGCGCCTTCTTGATGGCGGCGAACTGCCGGCGAATGTCGCGACGCTCTTCTTCGGAGGTGCCGCCCCAGATGCCGGAGTCCTGGTTGGTCTCGATCGCGAAGTCGAGACACTTCACCTTCACCGGACATTCGTCGCAGACTTCTTTGGCCTTGTCGATCTGCAACAACGCTTGCCCCGTGGTCCCGACGGGAAAGAACAATTCGGGATCGGTGTCCCTGCAGTCCGCTTCGTTGCGCCAGGAGTAATCGGCAGAACCAAGGGCGAGGGATGAGGCGAGGATCGACACAGTGTGCTCCAGGCAGTAGGAGGGGTTTCGGGGCTGACGGCCGGACCGTGGTCCGGCACTCGTTCAAGAGTGGCAAAAGGGTGAGGCGGTGGCAAGAGGAACTTCGGACTTTTTTGAACCAGGACAAAGCCCTATGACCAGGAGGTTTTCCACCTGCGTCGTTCTCTTGTGAATGACACCGACGGGATTCGCCGGCCGGCCCGAGGAGCGAAAATCGCTTCGTGTTTCACCTTGTCACCAGGTGTGGGAATCTTCTTCCGTGACGTCGATCATCGCGCACCGGGGGGCGTCGAAGGTCGAGGTCGAGAACACCCTGGCGGCCTTTCGGCGCGCCGCGACGATGGGTGCTCACGCCGTCGAACTCGACGTTCGACGCACTCGCGACGGCGTGCTCGTGGTGCATCACAACCCCACGCTCGCCGACGGTCGAGTGATCGCGCAGTGCGACCATCGCGATCTTCCCGATCACGTACCCACGCTCGACGAAGCTCTCGACGCGTGCAGTCCGTTGTGGGTGAACGTCGAGATCAAGAACGATTCCTCCGAACCCGACTTCGATCCGACCGACACGATCGCCAACGAGACCATCGCGTTGCTCGCCCGTCGTATCGAAGGTGATCGTGCGTGGCTCATCTCGTCGTTCCGTCGCGAGACGATCGATCGCTGTCGCGAGTTGCGCCCGACCATTCGCACCGCGTGGCTCACGGTCACCATCGAGCCCGATGCCATCACGAGTGTGGTGAACGATCTGGCCGCGAAGGGTCACACCGCTCTGCACCCGTGGCACGGCACGTTGACGCGTGATCTCATTCAGCGTTGCCACGCCGTCGGCCTCGACGTGAACACCTGGACGTGTGACGACCCCGAACGTATGAGCGAACTCATGGTGTGGGAGATCGACGGCATCTGCACCAACCTGCCCGATGTGGGCCTCGCCCGACTCTGAACTACGCGCTGGGCGGAAACAACAGTCGAACGGCCTCGGGCACGTGGTGGAAGTTGAGCAGGTTCGTCTCACCCAAGTAGTCGCCGTCCACCTGATACGGGAACGGCGTCTCGTGCTCGACCACCAACTCGTGCACACCGTCGAACACCGACACGTTCTCGTTGGGAGTGATTCCGCCACCGCGCAGCGCACCCGTCAACGACGACAAGATCGCCACTGCCGACATCGTGCGGAACGTGACGGCCACCAGTGGCTTGTCGAGGGTGGCGTTGGGTGAGAGATCGAGCGGACGATTGCCGAGGAAAGAATACGGATTGGTGTTCATCACGATCGTGAAGTAGCCGTCGTACACGATGCGACCACTTCCCGACGGTGTGGCGTCGGTTCCGAATCCGCCGATCGAACCGTCGGCGGCCACGCGGAAGTGCGGCTGCTCGCGGTCGTAGCGCGTGAGCCAGGTGTGCACGGCGGCGTAGATGAAGAGCGGATGGCCGGCCCATCGTTTCAAGTACGCGCGCTCTTCCACCGTGCGCACGACCGCGGCGTCGTAACCCACGCCGGTGTGGAAGCAGAAGAACCGCCCGTTCGCGCGCCCGAGCCCGATGGGCCGAATCGACTGTTCGGGGTCGCGCAATCCGGCCACAAGGAGGGGAGCCGCCGCCACCGGGTCGTTGGGCAGGCCAATGGTGCGGGCGAACACGTTGGTGCTTCCCCCGGGCAGGACCCCGAGGGCGGTGTCGGTCCCGGCCACTCCGGTGGCCACCTCATTGAGAGTGCCGTCGCCGCCGAACGAGATCACGAGGTCGAGACCCCGGTGGGCGGCGTCCTGGGCGAAGCGTGTGGCGTGGCCTCGGCGGTTGGTTTCCACCACCTGGACGTCGTGGTCGCGGGACAACTCGCGGTGGACGATCACGGTGTTGCGGGCGGTCACCGACGATGCGAACGAATTGACCACCAGCAGGATCCGCATCGGCCCCGACCGTACCAGCCGCTACCAGGCCTCGGTCGTGCGTCACGCCTGCTCGCAGCGTCCCCGACCGGTTGTGTGAACGCAAGCACAAGCGAGCAGAATGCCCACATGAAAGTGATCGTCTGTGTGAAGCAGATCCCCGACCCCGCCACCCCCGGTGCGCTCGATTCGTCCTCCAACACGTTGAAGCGCGACGGCAAGCTCATCCTCGACGAGTCCGATGCTTATGGCGTTGAGATGGCTCTGCAGTTGGTCGACGCGGCGGGCGGCGGAGAAGTGAGTCTCGTGTCCATGGCACCGAACTCCGAGACCGCTGGTCTGCGTACCGCGCTCGCCATGGGTGCGGCCAAGGCCGTGCTCGTGTCCGATCCGGCGCTGCAGGGTTCCGATGCCCTCACCACCGCCAAGGTGCTCGCCGCCGCGGTGCAGCGTCTGGGTGGAGCCGATCTCGTGATCGCCGCCACCGAGTCGAGCGATGGTTACACCGGCACCGTGCCCGAGCAGATGGCCGAAGTTCTCGGTCTTCCGTCGGTCACCTTCGCCAAGAAGGTGGCGATCGATGGTGGCACGCTCAAGGCCGATCGTCAGACCGAAGCCGGTTACGACGAAGTCACGTGCTCGTTGCCTGCGCTCATCTCGGTGACCGCTGGTGTGGTCGAGCCGCGGTACCCGTCGTTCAAGGGCATCATGGCCGCCAAGTCGAAGCCGGTCGACGAAGTGAAGGCGTCCGATCTCGGTATCACTCCGGTCGGTTGGGCTGGCGCTGGCCAGACCATCAGCAACGTCGCGCAGGCCGAAGCACGCGCCGCTGGCGAGATCATCGAAGACGACGGTGAGTCGTTCGGCAAGATCGTGGCCTTCCTCGAGGGCCTCAAGGTCATCTGAGTCGCAGGAAGGGATTCGACATGGCAATCAACAACATTTGGGTCTTCGCTCAGGCTTCCAACGGCGCTCCCACCTCGGGCTCGCTCGAACTCATCACCAAGGCGCGCAGCCTCGGTGGTTCGATCAGCGTGTGGGTGGCCGGTGACGGCAACGCCATCGCGGCTGCGGTCGGTTCGTACGGCGCCACCAAGGTGTATGGCGTCGATTACGGCTCGAACCTCGCCGGTGCGGCTGTTGCGTCGGCGATGAAGGCCACCATCGACGGTGGCGACGCTCCCGATCTCGTGCTCTTCCCGCAGACCTATGAAGGCCGAGACGTGATGGCGCGTCTGTCGGTGAAGGTCGATCGCACGGTGCTCACCAACAACATCGACATCTCGGTGTCGGGCGATTCGGTGTCGGTCACGACGCCGATCTTCGGTGGCAACACACTCGTCACGTCCACGTTCACGGGCTCGGCCCCGTATCTCGCCGCGTTCCGTCCGAAGTCGTTCGCTCCCGAAACGTCGGGTGGCGGTGCCGCATCGGTCGTTGCGGTGTCGGTGCCCGATCTCGGTGCCACCGGTGGTGCGAAGGTCACCGCCACGCACGTCGAAGAGACGAGCGGACCCAAGCTCGACGAAGCCGACATCGTGGTGTCGGGTGGTCGTGGTTTGGGCGAGAGCGCGAAGTACGAGCTCATCGAGAGCCTGGCCAAGATCCTGAAGGGTGCACCGGGTGCGTCGCGCGCGATCGTCGACGCCGGCTGGGTGCCCTACTCGTATCAGGTGGGCCAGACCGGCAAGGTCGTGAAGCCGAGCGTGTACATCGCGGCCGGCATCTCGGGTGCCACGCAGCACATGGTGGGCATGAAGGGTTCCAAGAACATCATCGCCATCAACAAGGACAAGGAAGCCCCGATCTTCGGCATTGCCGATCTCGGCATCGTGGGTGACGTGCACAAGGTTCTGCCCAAGCTCATCGAGGCTTTGCAGGGCCGCTGATCAATCGACGGCTCGTCACCGAGCCATCACATCGGTTCGATCACCCCGGGTGATCGCGAGCGAGGAGCGCAACGCTGAGAGGCGTTGCGCTCTCGTCGTTTTCGAGCACTTCCACCACGATGCTCATCTCGTAGGCGTGCGGGCGCGCTCCGTCGTGGAATCGCCACCAGGTGGCGCCGTGCAGTAATTCTCCGAGCAGTGTGCTCAGTTCGCCGGTGTCGCGCAGTTCGTCCCAGTCGTCCACCAAGCCACCGAGAGCGGCCAGCATCCACCAGGCCGAGAACCGACCCGAGGCCGTACCGCGACGGCGACCGTGTGCCCCGCCCGACGATCCGCACCACACGAGCCAGTCGAGTGCTTCCACCGGAGTGAGAGGAGCCAACTGCGCGGTGGAGAGTCCGAGGGCACCGAGGGCGGCTCCGGGTCCGCCGTCGACCACGATCGATTCGGCTCGACCATTGGAGGACGACGTCCAGGGCTCGACGAGCGATCGGAACGCATCGGACACCCACGAGTCGTCGACGATTTCGGCACTGGCGATGGTCGACACGGTCGACCATTCGTGGGTCCAGGTGTCGGCCGGTGAGGGTGCTTCCACTCCGACGTCGTGATACGTGGGCAGCGAGTACTCGGTCTCCCAATCGCACAACGCGATCGGAATGTCGAGGGCCGCGAACACGTCGTCGGTGATCGAGTCACCGCGCAGTGCACGCTCGTACGCCACGAACGATCGACGTGGACCGACCGGAAGATGCGGTGCCAGTTGCGACCACGTGTGGTTCTGTGCCACCACTTCGGTGAGCGGGCCGATGGCGAAACGGCCGCTGTCTTCGTCGAGAACGAGAGCGGCGTGTTCGGGGTCGGCCAACAAGGCGAGTCGGTGTTCGGCAAGGGTGGCCGCTGGCCAGATCTGACGACCTGATTCGAGTGCCGCGCGCGATCGATTGCGAACGCGCACGAGACTGTCCCAGTCACGCGTGGTGCAACGAGCGTCGATCAAGCGCACCAGGCCGTCGAGGTCGGCCCGTGCGATGAGCCCATCGAGTTCGTCGTCGACGATCACGACGACTTCTCTACACCATCGGCCAGGGGTAGCGGTGTCCGCTGGCGTCGATGGGGAAGGCGCCACCCTGCGCGAGCAGGGACGCTCGCTCGACGAGCGCGTCGGCTTCGTCGTTGAAGAGGAGAGTTGTCACGTCGAGGGGTGGGCTGTCGGCCACTCGTTGTACGCGGGCCCGTAGGTCGTCGCTCATCATCTCGCCGCCGAATTCCCAGATGACCGTGCGCAGTTTGAAGTCGGCCGCGAAGCAGAGTCCATTGTCGATGCCCCACACATGACTATCGGCGTCGATGAGGCAGTGTCCGCTCTTGCGGTCGGTGTTGTTGGCGATCACGTCGAACGCCGCCATGGCGCGGAATTGATCGTGCAAATCGGGCCGCGTCTCGAAGAGGGTGAAGTAGTGCTCGGCGAAGTCGGCGTCGACGAACAGCTGCAACGAACCCACACCGTACGGACCCTCGCGCTCGATGGTGGGCGGCACGTTGTCGAGACCCATGGCCAACGACAATCGGTAAGCCGCCACCTCGCGTTTGTAGAGGCCAGGCGGAAAGTCCCAGAGCGGCCGTTCGCCGCGCAACGGCTTGTAGATGGCGCGAATGTGCGCATCTCCCTGACGCACGTGAACGAGGAAGGTGGCGTTGCTCGAGTAGGGCATGCGGCCCTCGACCTCGATGTCTCCCTCGGTCAGTACGTGGATGGGGTCCATCAGTTCATGCGCGGGCAGAAGTGCCCGTCGGGGTCGACCGGCCGCTTGCAGTACTCGCAGTCGGGTCGGCCGGCGGCCACGATCTTGTCGGTGTGATCGCAGAACGCCAGGGCCTGATTGCGCGTGATCGACACGCGCACGGTGCGTCCTTCATCCACCTCGTCGTCATCACCGAACAAGTCGTCACTGTCGTCGTCACCGTCTTCGTCTTCGTCGGTCACGTCGTCGGTGTCGAACTCGCGCAACACGAGTGTGAACAGATCGGACTCCTTACGGAACTCGAGGCCCACCGATCCGAGCACGAACGGTTCGTCGTCCGGCGGAGTGAGGGCCATCGACTCGGGGAACCGGCCCCCTTCGATGATGGGAAGGTGAGCCAGGGCGCGGCGCAAGTACTGCGCGATGGCGGCGGCCTGTTGTTTCTCGCAGCGCACGCTGGCGACGCGGTTGCCCGCGCGAGCCTGCAGGTAGAAGACGCGACGACCCGGGGCACCCAGTGCTCCGGTGGTGAACACGTCGACGTGTTCGAATTCGACCGAGTCGCTCATGTCAACTCGGGCGAAGTTCGGCGAGTGACCCGCCGGTGGAGTTGACGGTGAGCACGATGGGTCCGGCGCCGGTGTAGGCCACCGCCGACACCGAACAGGTGCTGATGACGATGCGCTGGAACAAGTCGAGGTGCGTCCCCATGGCGTGGGCCACCGCAGCCTTGATGGGGTCGGCGTGCGACACGCACACGATGGTTCCGCCTGGGTGCTTGGCACACAGTGCGTGGACCGCCGACACCATGCGTGTTTGCATCTCGGTGAAACTCTCACCGTTGGGGAAGCGGAACGACGACGGCGACTTCTGCACCGTGCCCCACTCGGGTAACTTCATGAGTTTTTTGAGTTCGGCGCCGGTCCAGTCGCCGAAGTCGCATTCGAGAAGTCCGCGATCGACCGATGTGCGCAGACCAAGCGCCTTGGAGATGGGTGCCGCGGTTTCCTTGGCGCGCTCGAGCGGTGACGCGTACACCGCATCCACTTTCTTGATGGCGGCGATGCGCTCGGCGGCGGTTCGCGCTTGTTCGACACCGACCTCGGCCAGGTGAAGTCCGGCGGCGCGGCCGGGAAGCAACTTGCCGGTGGTGGGGGTTTGTCCGTGGCGGACGAACAGAACGAGCGTGGACGCCGGGGGAGCAGTGCGTGCGGACTTCCGGCTGGCCATGGCGGGTGCCAACCTAGTGGTGGCATGCCCGCATCGTCTCGTCCGTCTCAGGTTCTGGCCGCACTTCACGATGACGTGTGTTCGTGTCGACGTTGCCCGCGCTTGGTCGAGTGGCGTGAGCAGGCGGCCAGCGAGAAACGAGCCTCGTATCGCGACGAGGACTACTGGGGTCGCGGTGTCCCGGGCTTCGGCGATCCGTCAGCGCGCATTCTGGTTCTCGGCCTCGCGCCAGCGGCCCACGGTGCTAACCGCACCGGTCGCATCTTCACCGGCGATCGCAGCGGCGACTGGCTGTATCGCGCGATGCATCGCGTCGGCCTGGCCAACCAGCCCACCTCCACACATCGCGGCGACGGCTTGAAGTTGAGAGGTGCGTGGGTCACCTCGGCGGTGAAGTGTGCGCCACCCGACAACAAACCCGAGCCATCCGAGCGTGATGTCTGTCGAACGTTTCTGCGTCGCGAGATCGATGCCTTGTCGAAACTGCGCGTGGTGGTGTGTCTCGGAAACTTCGCGTACGAAGCGGCTTGCGCCGAGTTCGGCGTGCGCCCGCGTCCGAAGTTCGGGCACGGTGCCGAGGTTCGGTCACCGTCGGGCCGGTGGCTCGTGTGCTCGTTCCATCCGAGCCAGCAGAACACGTTCACGGGTCGGCTCACCGAGCCGATGTTCGATGCGGTGTTCGATCGCGCCGTCGAACTCGCTGGTCTTTAACGTTCGAGTGCTTGCTTGACCGCGAAAGCGGCGTGGGCGATCGCATGGCCGCCATCGTCGACGAACGAGCTCATCGAGAAGAAACCGTGGATCTGGCCGTAGTAGCGGGTGAGCGAGCAGTGCACGCCGTTGTCGACGAGTCGCAACGCGTACTCCTCGCCTTCGTCGCGCAGCGGGTCGTACTCGGCGGTGATCACGATGGCCGGCGGCGAGGCAGCGAGGGCCGAGTCGGCGGCGCACAACGGTGACACGCGCGGATCGTCGGGTGCGCCCTGGCCGCCGCTGAGGTAGTGATCGCAGAACCACTTCATGCCGGCCGCAGTGAGTCGGTAGCCATTGGCGTTGTCGATGTAGCTCTGCGAGCCGCGACGCGCGTCGGTGACCGGATAGATGAGCATCTGGAACTTGAGGGGCACTGGCTGCAGTTGCGCGACCACCGCGGCCAAGTTGCCACCAGCCGAATCGCCGCCCACGGCGAGACGCGACGCGTCGACACCGAGTGACGCGGCATTGGTGTGCGCCCACCGCAACGCGTTGACGCAGTCCATGAGCGGAGCCGGGAACGGATGCTCGGGTGCGAGTCGGTAGTCGACGCTCAGCACCGCGTGGCCCATGTGATTGGCCAACTTTCGACAGACGTCGTCGTGACTATCGATGTTGCCGAACACCCATCCACCACCGTGGTAGTAGACGAGCAGACCGAGATCGGTGCGATCGTTCGGGCGATACAGCCGAACCGCAACGCCGTCGGCGTCGAGATCGCGCATCTCGTGAATCGCCTCGTTCGACGGGATGGTCATGGCGTTGAAGCCCGCGCGTGCTTTGGCGGCTTCTTGCGTTTCGAGCGGAGGTGCGCCCAACGCCTCCATGGCGGCGAGCAACGACGCGGACTGCGGATGCAGCGGCATGATCAGTGCGCGGCCGGAGCCGAACCGTCCGCCTTCTTCTTGGGCGGCGGAACACCGACCGACGGATCCTTGTCGGCCCACTCGGGCCAGCGGCGACGGCTCACGATGCTGAGCGTGCGGAGCAGCTTCATGGCTACTTCGTCTTCCTGGGCCGGACGCGCTTCGATCACGCCGTCCTTGATCATGCGGTTGATCACTTCTTCACCGAGTTCGGTGCGCACGATCGTGAGCGTCCAGTCGTTGTCCTTGCCGATGCCGCCGGTGGCGATGTCGGAGTGTTCGGCCGCGAAGTCGGGGCAGCTCTTGCAGCCCTCGCGAGTCCACTGGTGGCATTCCTTCAAGTCGATCTCGTGGTACGAGCCGTCCTTCATCCAGATCTGGAACACGCCCTTGATATTCATCTTGACCATGTCCTGCTTCTTCAAGCCGTACTTGGCCTCGAACAACTCGGGGAAGATCGCGTCATCGAAGGTCTTCGAGCAGAGGAGTCCGATGTTGAACAAGAACGGCTTGCTCACCTTGCCGGCCTTGCGATCCCACATGACCGGGGGCGACGAGGTCTGGCAGCCCATACCCACCAGTGCGAGTTTGCTCAGACCCTGCTCCTTCGCGTCGCGCAACGCGAGCGGATTGGCACAATAGGTGTAGCGCGAGCCAGCGGTGGCCAACACGTCTTCTTTGGTGCGTGCGAGAACCGGCTTGGCCTTCCACGCATCGAACGGTTCGACACCGCTCACGAGCGCGGCCTCGATGTAGTTGTTCTCGATCAACCAGATGAGCATCGCCGAGACGAAGCCGCCGTCCTGGCCCTTCTCGTGGGCGGTCTTGTCGGAGGCGCGGGTGAGAAGAAGTTGACGCCAGATGCCGGCCATCTCATCGGGTTGACGGATGCGTCCGAATAGATGCATGTCGGCGGCCGACTCCCACGAACGGAAGCGTGGGCAGGCGCGGGTGCAGGTGGTGCAGCCCTTCTCGCCGTGCAGACAGTTCGATTCGCCGAGCTCTTCTTCGAGATGGAACGGCTTGTACTTGCCCTCTTCGTGTTCGTAACCGATCACGTCGTGCGGACACGTGACCACGCAACCCGCGCAACCGGTGCACAAACCCGTGGTGATGACCTCTTCGTAGAGCTCTTTCCACTGAGCGGTCCAGCGTTCGGCCTTGGGAGAAGACTCGGTCATCGTCATGAGGATCAATCTACGCTTGGGTTCGGCTCACCGGCCCAGCCGGGGCCGGGGCCGGGGAAGGGATCAGTCGTGGGGATCATCGGCGAACGAGTGCTGCGAACCGAGGACCCCGACCTGTTGACGGGCAAGGGCACCTACATCGACAACCTCGTTCTGCCCGGGGCGGCCCATGTGGTGTACGTGAGGTCCACGGTGGCCCACGCCCGCATCGTGTCGGTCGATATCGACGACGCGCGAGCCATGCCCGGTGTTCTCGGTGTGCACACGTTCGCCGACGTGGACGCCGATGGCTACGGCCTGGTCCCCAACGATCATCCGATGTTGCCCGCGCAGATTCGTCGCCCCGTGTTGGCATCCGATGTCGTGCGTTACGTGGGTGAACCCATCGTGGCCGTGGTGGCCGAGACGCGCGCGCAGGCGGTCGACGCGGTCGAGCAAGTGATCGTCGACTACGACCCGTTGCCGGTGGTGGTCGATATGGAAGAGGCCAAGTCGGACCAGGTGGTGTTGTTCCCCGACTTCGGCACCAACACGGTGGTGAAGATCCCGAATGGTCGCGACGCCGACTTCTCGGCCTGCGAGGTGGTGATCGAAGCGCGCGTCGTCAACCAACGTCTCGCGCCAAGCCCGCTCGAACCGCGGGTGGCCGCCAGTCGCTGGGAAGCATCCGACGCGAACGGCGTGCGCCGTCTCACGCATTGGCAGGCGTGTCAGGGTGCGCACTCGGTTCGCGCTCCCATCTGCGAGATGTACGGACTGCCAACCGAACAAGTGCGCGTGATCGTTCCGGACGTGGGCGGCGGTTTCGGCGCCAAGGCGTTCAACTACCCCGAAGACATCTTGTTGCCGTGGTTGGCCAAGAAGCACGACCGACCCGTGCGTTACACCGAGACGCGTACCGAGAGCATGAACGGTCTCGGTCACGGACGCGCGCAGGTTCAGTACGTGAAGCTGGGTGGTACACGCGATGGCCGTCTGCTCGCGTATTCGCTCGACGTCGTGCAGGACTCGGGGGCGTGGCCGCGCTTCGGCGCGTTTTTGCCCGTGCTCACACGGCGTATGGCCACGGGAACGTACGACATTCCGAGCGTGGCGTTTACGGCGTCGTCGGTGCTCACCAACACCGTGCCCACCATCGCGTACCGCGGAGCCGGTCGGCCCGAAGCGGCCGCCGCCATCGAGCGCGTCGTCGATCTCTTCGCGGCCGAGATCGGCATGGACGCCGCCGAAGTTCGTCGACGCAACGTGATCGCGCCCGATCGATTTCCCTTCAAGAACGCGGTGGGCACTACCTACGACAGTGGTCAGTACGCGAAGGCGCTCGACCTCGTGCTCGACGCGGCCGACTACACCGCGTTGCGAGCCGAGCAAGCCCGCCGTCGCGCCGCTGGCGACACAGTCGTGCTTGGTATCGGTGTGTGTTCGTACGTGGAGATCACAGCGGCGTCGGCTGGTGGCGAATATGGATCGGTCACGGTGCACGAAGGTGACAATGGTGCGGTGCGCGCCACTGTGGTCACGGGAACCACGCCGTACGGACAGGGCCACCGCACCGCCTGGGCCATGCTCGCCGCCGATCGACTCGGACTTCGGCTCGACGACATCACCGTGTTGCACGGTGACACCGACATCGTCCCGCACAGTGAAGTGTCGGGTGCGTCGCGGTCCTTGCAGTTGGGTGGGACCAACGTGTGGCGGGCCGCTGGCACCGTGGTCGATCGTGCTCGCGACATCGCCGCACGCTTGCTCGAGGCCGACGTGGCCGATGTGGTGGTGTCCGATGGCGTGTTCCACGTCGCGGGCACGCCCGCGGTGTCGGTCACGTGGTCGCAGGTCGTCGACAACGCCGAGCCCGAGCAGTTGAGCGCCATCGGCGACTTCGCTCAAGCCGACGGCACGTTCCCGAGTGGTGCGCACGTCGCGGTGGTGGAGGTCGACACCGAGACCGGCAAGGTGGTGCTGCGTTCTCTCGTGGCCGTCGACGACGCTGGCCGCATCCTCAATCCGCTGCTCGCCGAGGGTCAGGTGCACGGCGGCTTGGTGCAAGGTGCCGCCCAGGCGTTGTTCGAAGAAGTGGTGTACGACGACGACGGCAATCCGCTCACGGGTAACTTCGCCGACTACGGCTTTCCGTCGGCGGCCGAGTTCCCGTCGTTCGTGACGGTGCACCTCGAGTCGCCCACGCCGCTCAACGATCTCGGGGCCAAGGGAATCGGCGAGAGCGGCACCATCGGTGCCACACCTGCCGTCCAGAACGCCGTGGTGGACGCGTTGTCGCACCTCGGCGTGCGTCACGTCGACCTTCCGTGCACACCTCAGCGCGTGTGGTCGGCGATTCGCGCCGCTCGCTGAGCTCCCCGAAGTACCGACTTCCCGTAACGCAGAACGTCCCCGGACCGCCGACTCAGCGTGTGCCGCCTTCGTCGTCGATCCGGGGACTGCCCCTACCGGAGAGGAGAACCCTCCGCGCTGTCGGCGGCGATGCCGATCAGCTCATGACCCGCACGGTCAGATGGCGCTCGAGCCCTCTTCTCCCGTGCGGATGCGAACCAGGCGATCCACGGAGGTCACCCAGATCTTTCCGTCGCCGATCTTGCCGGTGGACGCCGCGGCCTTGATGGACGCGATCACCGATTCGACCACGTTGTCATCGACCACGATTTCGAAACGAACCTTCGGAACGAAGTCGATCTTGTACTCCGCACCGCGATACGTCTCGCTGTGTCCGCCCTGACGGCCGAACCCGCGCACCTCGCTGACGGTCATGCCGGTGACCCCGGCCGCCTTCAGCGCTTCCTTCACCTCGTCGAGTTTGAAGGGCTTGATGATGGCTGTGATGAGTTTCATCGTTGGTTCTCCCGATCAGTGGTACGCCGACTCGGCGTGCTGGCTGTAGTCGAGTCCGTCGGCCTCGTCTTGCGGGCTGACGCGGACTCCTATGGTCTTCTTCAGCACCAACATGATGCCAAAGGTGATGATGAACGACCACACCATGGCGGCCAGGTTGGCGAGAGCCTGCTCTCCGAGGAGACCAGCACCACCGCCGTAGAAGAGTCCTTCCCCGAACGAACCATCGAAGAACTCGGGGTTGGCGAAGAAGCCGATGAGCAGTGATCCGACGAGACCACCCACGAGGTGGACACCCACCACGTCGAGTGCGTCGTCGTAACCGGCCTTGCTCTTCAACTTCACCGCGTAGCAGCACACGAGTCCGGCGATTCCGCCAATGGCGAGCGGTGCTCCACCCGACACGTATCCAGCGGCCGGGGTGATGGCCACCAGACCGGACACGATGCCCGACGCTGCGCCGAGGTTGGTGGGCTTGCCGTCACGGAGCCATTCGGTGATGACCCACACGAGACCAGCAGCGGCCGCGGCGAGGAAGGTGTTCATGAACGCCTGCGCGGCCTGACCGCTCGCGGCGAGAGATGAGCCGGCGTTGAAGCCGAACCAACCGAACCACAGGATGCCGGTACCGATCATGACGAGCGGCATCGAGTGCGGCGGATGACCTTCCTGCGGCCAACCCTTGCGCTTGCCGAGCACGAGCACGGCGGCGAGTGCAGCGATACCTGCGTTCACGTGGATGGCGGTACCACCGGCGAAGTCGAGCGAACCGCGATCACCGAGCCAGCCCCCGTACACCCACTTGAACACGGGTACGTAGACCAGGAGCGACCACACCGGTACGAAGATCGCCCAGGCGGAGAACTTCATGCGGTCGGCCACGGCGCCGGAGATGAGAGCGGGTGTGATGGCGGCGAACATGCCAAGGAAGGCGATGGTGGCCAACTGTCCACCGTTGTCCTCGAGCACTCCGATGTCCTTCAAGAAGAACCAGTCGAAGTTGCCGATCCAGTTACCGCTACCGCCTTGCGACAGCGAGTAACCGAGGACCATCCAGACGACCGGGATGATCAACACGCAGTAGAGGTTCATCATCAGCATGTTGAGAACGTTCCGGCCGCGGTCCATACCGCCGTAGAAGAACGCGAGACCCGGTGTCATGAACAGCACGAGGGCTGCTGAGACCAGGACCCACGTGAGGGATGCAGGTTCCATGGAGGATTCCTTTCGTGTAGGGACGAAAGAACGTTCCTGGATCAATGTTTCGTGATTGTTTCGTGCGTGTGCCGAGACGCGAAAAGTACCGCCCGAAGGCGGTCCCTTCCGCGGAGACCGCCCGAAAGCGGTCCTTTCCGTTTTGACCGCCCACGGACGGTCGCTTGCCTCTCCCCCCGGAGATGGGGTCCGGCGGTGAGCCGGGACTAGATGGCGTCGGCGCCTTCTTCACCGGTTCGGATGCGCACGATGCGGTCGACGCTGGTGATCCAGATCTTCCCGTCGCCGATCTTGCCGGTGGACGCTGCGGCCTTGATGGCGTCCACCGCGGTTCTGACCGCTTCGTCGTCCACCACGAGTTCGAGCTGCACCTTGGGTACGAAGTCGATCTTGTACTCCGCGCCGCGATACGTCTCGCTGTGTCCGCCTTGGCGACCGAAGCCACGCACTTCACTGACGGTGATGCCTTGAACACCGATGGCCTTGAGCGCGTCCTTCACGTCGTCCAACTTGAACGGTTTGATGATTGCTGTGATGAGTTTCATGGTGTCTCCATAGATAGTTCGGTGATGCTCAGCGAAGCACCATGTCGTCGTTCACATACCCGGGAACGCCGTGCTCGTGCACGTCGAGACCCTCGATTTCTTCTTGCTCGCTGACACGAAGGCCGACGGTCTTCTTCATCGCGAAGAACAGAATCGCGGTGGTGATTGCGACGAAGGCCGCAATCGAGACGACACCGATCAACTGGCTGACCAACTGATCGGCGCCTCCTCCATAGAAGAGACCCTTTGCGACGACTCCGTCGGCCTCTGTTGCCGAGAACAATCCCACGGCGATTGTTCCGAATGCACCACAGACGCCGTGAACACTGACTGCGCCTACCGGGTCGTCGATCTTGACGCGATCCCAGAAGAGAACTGAGTAGACCACGAGAATTCCGGCAACGGCTCCGATGATCACGGCGCCAAGCCCGTTGACAACCCAACATCCCGCAGTCACGCCGACCAGGCCGGCGAGTAGCCCATTGCCAGTCATGGCAACATCCGGCTTTCCATCTTTCAACCACGTGACGAGCATGGCGACGACCGCGCCGGCAGCTGCTGCGAGTGTGGTGTTGAGTGCGATCTTGCCGATGACCGGGTCGGCCCCGAGCCACGAACCGGGATTGAAGCCGTACCAGCCGACGAGAAGAATGAAGCAGCCGAGGATGGCGAACGGAATGCTGTGCCCTGGAATCGCACGGGGCTTACCGTCAGGTCCGTACTTCCCCTTGCGCGGTCCGAGGAAGTAGGCGCCCATGGCGGCCGCGACGCCTCCGGTCATGTGGACAATGGCGCTTCCAGCGAAATCGTGGAAGGGCGTGTCGAGCTGGAAGAGCCAGCCCCCACCCCATTGCCAGCGCACGACAACCGGATAGATCACCGCGGAAATCAAGGCGCTGTAGATCACGTACGACTTGAACTTCGTGCGCTCAGCCATTGCCCCAGACACGATCGTGGCCGCGGTGGCTGCGAATGCGACCTGGAAGGTGAAAAACACGAACTTGTCGAGGGTGCCGTACGAGAAAATGCCGTCACCCGCGAGAAACCAGCCGTCACCGCCGATGTATTTCCCGGCACCAGTGAACTTTCCACCGAAAGCGATTGCGTAGCCAACTGCGAAAAAGAGCAGCGCACCAACACAGAAGTCCATGAGGTTCTTCATGAAGATGTTCGCCACGTTCTTGCCCCGGGTGAGACCCGCTTCGACGAGCGCGAATCCGGCCTGCATGAAGATCACCAGCACCGCAGCGATCAAGATCCATACGTTGTCGAGCGTGGCCTTGACCGAGTCGATGGCGGCGATGGGGTCGACGTCTTCGGCCAATGCAGCAGTCGGAGCGGCGATGGCAACAGCCGACGCTCCCGCGATGCTCAAGCCGAGACGTAATGCTTTCTTTCGCATTGACTTCTCCTTGGTAGGGGTGAATGAGGTCGCTGACTTCTATTCAGCGGGAGTGCGGCAGCGCTGGCGCCATCCACCTCCGAAAATAGGGATCCTTTGTTAACCAGGAGTCCTCGAATTGTTTCGGCTCGATGACCATGTTGTTCGGCGCTGACCGCCAGACGGAAGTCAGCTGTCGATCAGCCGTCGGGCCGAGTCGCGGAACCCGAGTTCCAACATCCAGCCGCGGCCTCGCACCGTCCGAATCGCCTCGGCGCCGAGGGCCCGTCGGACAGCAACGATCAGCGAGTCGGTGCGTCGATCGCCCAAGTCACGGAGGTTGGCCCGGCGAGCGATTTCCTGGCGGCTGATCACTTTGCCGTTCGCATCGAGGAGGACACGGAGAACCGACACCTCGTTCGGCCCGAGGTTCGGCCTCGATTGAGCGGTCGGATCGGTCATCGCTGGAATGGTACGAAGCCCCGGTCACGGGCCTGTTCAGGGCGTGTGAATGGTCTGTGAACGGAAACCACCGAGCGAGTTCGAAACGCCGGGTGTCGAGCGGTGAGAATGACGCTCATGGACATGAACTATTCGCCCGAAGCCGAAGCGTTCCGCGCCGAGATCCGCGAGTGGCTGGTTGCCAACTTGCCCAAGGGCTGGGGTGAACCCGGTTTCGACCTGAGCCCGGAAGCGCGCAAGGACTTCAACGAGAACTGGCCGCGCAAGCTGTACGAGGGCGGCTGGATCTGCGCGACGTGGCCCAAGGAGTACGGCGGCAAGGGCCTCAGCACGATGCATGGTGTGGTGCTGTCGGAAGAGTTCGCTCGTGTGAAGGCTCCGCTGCGCGCCGACTTCTTCGGCGACACACTCGTGGGCCCCACACTTCTGCAGTGGGGAACCGAAGAGCAGAAGAAGGAGTTCCTTCCCAACATCCTCTTGGGCAAGACCCGTTGGTGCCAGGGCTTCTCCGAGCCCAACTCGGGTTCCGACCTCGCGTCGCTGAAGACGTCGGCCATCCTCGACGGCGACGAGTGGATCATCAACGGCCAGAAGGTATGGACCACCGGTGGCCATCACGCCGACTACTGCTTCTTGCTCACGCGCACCGACGCCGAAGCCCCCAAGCACAAGGGCATCTCGTATCTCCTCGTGCCGATGCGTCAGGAAGGCGTCGAAGTTCGCGGCATCACGCAGCCCGACGGCACCGCCGAGTTCTGCGAGGTGTTCTTCACCAACGCTCGTTGCCCCAAGGATAACGTGGTGGGTGGCGTCAACAACGGTTGGAAGGTTGCCAACTCTACCCTCGCGTTCGAGCGTGGCATGAGCGCCACCACGGGCTACCGCCGTTTCGAAGAGGAGTACAAGATGATGGTGCGCGCCGCCACCGACAACGGTGCGATCAAGCGTGACGACATTCGTCAGCGTCTCATGCAGTACTACACCAAGATCCAGATCCTTCGGATCAACGGTTTGCGTTCGCTCACGGCGACTCTCAACAACACGAAGGATCTCGGCGTAGCCGCCCTCGGTGCCTCCAACAAGATGTACTGGTCGGAGATGCACAAGGCGGCCATGGAACTCGCCCTCGACATCTTCGGGGCAGCGTCGATGCTCGTCGACGCTGGTCCGACCGGCGCATCGTGGCCCGGCGTGGCGCGCGAGCGTCGTCGTGCTGGCTATCCGGTGAGCCCGATGATGTCGTCGTTCTTCTTCAGTCGCTCCGAAACCATCTGGGGCGGCACGAGCCAGATTCAGCGCAACATCGTGGGTGAGCGCGTGCTCGGTCTTCCGAAGGAGCCGTCAGTAGGTTGACCAACCGCATGGTGACGCCCCGATTCCTCTTGGTGATGGGGGCGACACTGGCGTACTACGTGTGCGTCGGCGTACTCATTCCGGTGTTGCCGGTGTTCGTCGAGAACGGCATGGGCTCGGGCGAGGCCATGGTCGGTGCCACCGCGGTCGCGTTCAGTGTCGCCGCTGTTGCCGCGCGCCCGGGCATCACCTGGATCGGCAACCGTTTCGGTCGTCGGTCGATGATGGTGTGGGGTTCGACCCTGAGCGTGGTGGCCGGACTCGGCCACTTGTTCGTGAACGAAGCTTGGCAGTTACTTCCGTTGCGCGCGCTGATGGGAATCGGCGAGGCCGGTCTGTTCGTCGGCGCGTCGACTGTGGTGGTGGAGTTGAGCCCCGACTCTCGCCGTGCCGAAGCCGCGAGTTATCTCTCGCTGTCGGTGTTCGGTGGTTTGGCGGTCGGCCCGATCATCGGTGAATTGGTGATGGGCGAAGTGGCGAGCACGGCGCGCGGTCTCGACGCCGGACGCTTCGACGCGGTGTTCTGGTTGATGACGATCTTCGCCGCCGTGGCGGCCGTGGTGTCGTTGTCGGCGCCGCGTTGGGTGGGAGAACGCCCGAACATCGAGAAGCACAAAGTATCGTGGATGCAGCGTGAAGCGGTGATCCCCGGGATGATCCTCGCCGGCGGCATCGTGTCGTGGACGGCGTTCAGTTCGTTCGTTCCGGGCTTCGCCAAACAACTCGGCCTGGGTGGTTCGGCCGCGTTCTTCACGCTCTACAGCATCTTGTGTCTGGTGATCCGTTTGGTGGGCGCGCGCTGGCCCGAACGACTCGGCCTCAAACGCACGGTGATGTTCGCGTTGGTGTGTCTCACGTTCGGCACCGGCACGGTGGCGATCATGGCGAACGAAGCCGGCATCTGGGTCGGAACCGTGCTCATGGGCTTCGGCATGTCGTTCTTGTATCCGTCGCTGTTGGCGATGAGCGTTCAGCGGGTGGACGACACTCGTCGTGTGGCCGTGGTGGCCAGTTTCACCGCGTTCTTCGAAATCGGTTCGGCCGTGGGTGGATTGTCGCTGGGCGTGCTCGGCGAAGCATTCGGTAAACGTTCGACCTTCGTGGGCGGTGCCGCGTTCGCGGCTGCTGGCTTCCTGATCTTGGTCTGGTACCGAAACCAGTCAGTGGGCCGCGCTGCTGTCGCTGCGTGATTGCTCGGCACCACGTAGCGGCTTGGCCGGAAGCAGCCAACCGGTGATCACGACGAGAGCCGCCACCGGAATCGCCGCTTTGAACACCGTCGTGATGGCCGTCGACATCACGTCGAGCGCCTGCAATTTCTGTTCGGTGGGCAGGTCGGAAATCGCGCGAGGACGTTGAACGAGACTCGGATCGATCTTGTCGTTGATCTGCGAACTGAACACCGCGCCGTACGCCCCGAGACCAACGACTCCACCGAGTGAACGCATGAAGAGCACAGTGGATGACGCGGTCCCGATCTCGCTCTGGGGAACTGCGTTCTGGGCAGCCAGCGATCCGGTGGGCATTACGCCACCCACACCGAATCCCATGAGTGCTGACCCGATGAGCGCAACGTAGAGGTAGCCGTCCTCTTTGCCAAGGGTGCTGAGCACGATCATCGCGGCGAGCATGATGAATCCACCAACGAACGGCCACGGCTTGTACGAGCCGGTCTTCGCCGTGCGGCGACCAACCCACGTGGCCGAGATGGCGACGGCCACGGCCAGCGGAGTGAGAAGGAGACCCGAGTTGGTGGCCGACACACCGGTCACGGCTTGGAGGTACAACGGCACGAACGCGTTGGCGCCGTACATGATTGCGCCCGCACAGATCATCATCGGGATCACGGCCCGGATCACGTCGTTGTTCATGAGCGACATGGGAATGATGGGTTCGGGTGCGCGGATTTCCCACCACACGAAAGCGAACCCGAGGACGACCGCTGTGGTGAGTAACGCGAGGGTGGCCACGCTGAACCAGCCGAACTCTTCGCCCGACCAACTGACTCCGAGGATGAGAGCGCTGACCGAGGTGGTGAGGAGGAAGGCCCCGCGCAGGTCGACCTGACTCGGACGTCTGGTGAACGGCAACTTGAGGCTGTAGTTGACGACCAACAGCGCTGCGGTGCCGATGGGGAGATTGATGAAGAAGATCCAACGCCAGGAGGTGTTGTCGACGATGAAGCCGCCGATGAGCGGACCGACCACACTCGCCATCGTGAACACGCTCGTGATCACGCCGACATAACGACCGCGTTCGCGCGGCGGCACGATGTCACCCACGATGGTGAACGCCATGGCGAACAATCCGCCACCACCAATGCCTTGCAGGCCGCGGGCGAGCACCAACTGCCACATGTTTTGGGCGATACCGCACAGCAACGACGCGGCGACGAACGAGATGATGGCGATTTGGAACAGCAGTCGCCGTCCGTAGAGGTCGGACAACTTGCCGAAGAGCGGCGTGGCGATGGTGGAGGTGAGGAGGTAAGCCGTGCCCACCCAGGCGTAGGCCGTGACTCCACCCAGGTCGCCGACGATCGTGGCCAGGGCGGTGTTGATGATGGTGCCGTCGAGAGCCGACAGCGAGAGGCCCGACATGATGCCGGCGAACATGATCGTGATCTGGCGCTTGGTGTAGGTGCCGGGGCCGGATGCGGGTGCGGTGTCGGTCGTCATGAGTCCCTTTGGTTATTTGTAACTTACAACCAAACCCGTGCCAAGTCGCGTGTTGGGAACGGCGAAGATGGGCCATGGCCCTGATCACACGCACGATTCCGAGCCCGCTCGGGCCCCTCACACTGGTGGCCTCATCCACCGGGCTTCGCGAAATCCGGTTCGCGGGTGAGGCCGTGGACGCACCCGAAGCCGAAGAAGGCGACTCACCGATCCTGGCGCGGGCCGTCGCCCAGTTGGCCGAATACTTCGCGGGCACGCGTCGCGAGTTCGACATTCCACTCGAACCGCAGGGCACACCGTTCCAGTTGTCGGTGTGGAAGGTCATCGAAGGAATCGGATACGGCGAGACCATTTCGTACGGCGAAGAAGCGCGCCGTCTCGGTGACGCGAAGAAGTCGCGTGCGGTCGGTTCGGCCAATGGTCGTAACCCGTTGCCGATCATCGTGCCGTGCCATCGGATCATCGGTTCGGATGGTTCGCTCACCGGCTACAGCGGCGGCATGGAGAAGAAGGTGTGGTTGCTCGATCACGAGCGCGACGTGACGGCGGCGCGGCTCCCCGTGCGCAAAGCCGCTGACGACCCACGTCTCGGTGAGTTGTTCGCCAAAGGTCTCAATGGTCCGAGTGGTGATCCGCTGAACATCTTCGGTGTGTTGGGTAATCACCCCGACATGCTCAAGCGGTGGCTGGTGTTCGCCACGCACGTGTTGTCGAAGAACTCGTTGTCGCCGCGCGATCGCGAATTGCTCATCTTGCGCACGGGCTGGAACTGCGGTTCGCGTTACGAATGGGGTCAGCACGTCGTGATTGCGCGCGATTGCGGAATCAGCGATGCCGAGATCGAGGCGGTGAAGAGTGGTGCCGACGCACCGTCCTGGTCGGCCCATGATCGTCTTCTCATGCAAGCCGCCGACGAGTTGCATCGACATCAGACTCTGAGCGATCACACGTGGGACGCGCTCACATCGGTGTATTCCACCGAGCAGGTGCTCGACGTGGTGGCCACCGTGGGCAACTACACGATGGTGGCGATGTTCTTGAACAGCACCGGAGTGCGCCTCGACGAGGGCGTACCCGACGAGCCGGCCTTGCGCCGACGCAAGAAGTAGCGGGTTGCGTCAGCCGCGGCGGCGGGCTTGGGCCGACTGCTCGCGACGACGACGCGCGGCTTCTTGTTCGGCTGCCTTGCGCGCCTTGCGCTCGGCCTTCAGCGCTTCGCGCTCGGGGCTGTCTTCTTTCTCGAGGACGACTGGTGCGGTGGTGACGGTGGGTGCCGGCGGCAACTTCCAGTCGTCGTCGTGCTTCAGGAAGCGGATGATGATGGGGGAGGCCACGGCCTCGCCGCACACGACCGACGCCAGCATCACTCGGGTGAGGGGCAGGCCGTGCTTGTCGATCACTCCGGGAAGAGCGTCGCGCAACTGACCTTCGCTCGGATCGTCGGCGGCGCTACCGAGAGCCTCGATGCAATCAGCCAAACAGGCGTCGGTGAGTACGAGGGCGATGCGCTCGAGGTCGCCGTTGATGCGGCCCTTGGCGGCGGCGGTGCGAGCCGCCGACACGATGGCAGCGTCGTCGGGGTTCTGACCCTTCACGCCGAGCAGGTGCTGGAAACCGTCCTTGGCCTCGTCGTCGAGCGCGGTGTAACGCGCGACGATGGTGGCGTCGTCGACGAGGCGAATGGCCCGATCGAGGAGTGAGATAGCGGCGAGGCGGTTCTTGACCTGATTCACAACTGAATGAGGCTAGCGGTGCGAACAGCGTCAGAATGGGGGCATGAGCCAGCCCGAATCGTTGAAGAACCGCATGCAGAACGACCTCACCGCGGCGATGAAGGCCGGCGACGATCTCGCCAAGTCGACCATTCGCATGATGTTGGCCGCCGTCATGAACGCCGAAGTAGCGGGCAAGGAAGCCGTCACGCTTTCCGACGAGCAGGTGATCGGGGTGTTGCGTTCCGAGTCGAAGAAGCGTCTCGAATCGGCCGAGGTGTTCGAGCAGGCCGGCCGCACCGAGTTGGCCGTGAAGGAGCGCGGCGAGATCGCGATTATCGAGCGCTATTTGCCGGCTGCGATGGACGAAGCACAGTTGAACGCCGTCGTGAGTGAGGAGGTGGCCAAGGCCGCCGCCAACGGTCAGACCGGTCCGAAGGCAATGGGTGTGGTCATCAAGGCCGTGAAAGAACGCGTGGGCGCGGGGGCCGACGGTGCGGCCATCGCCGCTGCCGTGAAGTCAGCGCTCTGACGCGCTCGTCGAGTTTTTCCGTACGAGGCGAATGACGGCCCGGTTGCCCGGGCCGTCATTACCTCTGGGGGAGGATCAGTTGCTGGAGTGTTCGATCAGAGTGTGATCACCCGCACCGTGGCGGGCACCGAGACGGTGCGTCCACCCTTGTTGGTGGCGGTGATCGTGACCATGGCGCCTTCTCCCACACCCATTCCATCGATCGCCCAAGTGCTGCCGGTCCCGGCGGTCGAGAGCTTGGTGCCGGTCTTCGTCATCGGCTGGAAGAGTCCCATCGAGTTGCGTGACAGGTAGCTGATCTTCACATTGTCGATCTCGGCGAGGACGGCGCTGCTCTTGGCGTTCACGAACACGCGAGCGTTGATCTTCGTGCCGCTCTTCTGGAACGTGTAGATGAGGATCTCGGGCGTAGGAACCAACGCATAGTTGGGGAGCGCACCGCCGAACGAGGCGCCACCGGGAAGTGTGACGACCGGGCCCGAACTCGAACCTGACGGGCGACCGGGTTCGGGAGCGGGTTCGGGAGCGGGAGCGGGTTCGGGAGCGGGAGCGGGCTCCGGCTCTGGCTCGCCTTCGACGACCGGTGCTGCTTCGGCGGCCGGAGCCGACGCGACGTCGTCAGCCGGAGCATCTTGCGCGGCCGGAGCGTTGTCGACGATCGGAGCGACCGGCGAGTCGACGAGACCGGCGAGCTCGGGGGCGACTTCGGCGATCATCGCCGGATCGGTGTTGGCGAGGATCTCGTCGATCGCTCCGTTGTCGCCGTTCTGAGCGGCGGAGAGGAGTGCGGCGACGATGTCGTCGGCCGACACCTCGGTTGCGGTGTCGTTCTTGCCGCCACAGGCGGCGGTTCCGGCCACGAGGGCGGCGGTCGCCACGGTGGCGAGAGCGGCCTTGCGGAGGTTGTTGAACTTGGTGGTCTTCATGGCGGTGGTTCCTTTCGGTTGGTGTGGGGCCCCGTTGGCCTCACACCGGACAAGAGGAACGACCGTCCGTGGTCTTGCACTTTTCTCGCAGAAATCCTCAAGACATTGTCGAGGACTGCCTTTGCCCTGCTCAGGGGCGGTTTTCAGGATCCGAACTGGCGCCCACGGTAGGAATCGGACCTACGACCTTCTGCTCCGGAGGCAGACGCTCTATCCACTGAGCTACGTGGGCAACGCGACCGAGCCTACCCCGGTGTGTTCGCGGTCGATTCGTGCTCGACGTGCGAGCGACGTGTTGCGATCAGGCCAATGATCAGGGCTGATCTTCTCGTGATCGGCCACAATGATTCACGTGGCCGACCCCCTCGTGACTCTCGCTGCGTGTCTCGCGCCAGCTTTCGAGGCGGTGGCCGGTCGAGCCGGCATCGATCCGGTGGTGCGTCCGTCCGATCGCGCCGACGCGCAGGCCAACGGTGCGCTGGCCCTGGCCAAAGAACTGGGCAAGTCGCCGCGTGAAGTTGCCGACGCGGTGTTGGTGCAAGCCAAGCAACTCACGGGTGTGTGCTCGTCGATCGAAGTAGCCGGTTCGGGCTTCCTCAACATCGTGTTCGACAACGCGTTCTTGGGTGACGAACTCGCCAAAGTGGCCGCCGACGAGCGACTCGGTGTGTCGACGGCGTCGCGCTCTCGAACAGTCATTGTGGATTACTCGGCGCCGAACGTGGCCAAGGAGATGCACGTCGGTCACTTGCGCAGCACGGTGATCGGCGACGCGCTCGTGCGTCTGCTCGAATTCGTGGGTCATCGTGTGATTCGTGAGAACCACATCGGCGACTGGGGCACGCCATTCGGCATGCTCATCGAACACCTCGTCGATCTCGGTGAAGACGAAGCGGCCGATCATTTGTCGTTGGGTGATCTCGACGGCTTCTATAAAGAGGCACGAGCCAAGTTCGATGCGTCCGACGAATTCAAGGAGCGGGCCCGTGCGCGCGTCGTCGCGCTTCAGAGTGGCGATGGTGAGACGCGCCGTCTGTGGCGCTTGTTGGTGCAGTTGTCCACTGAGTACTTCAACCTCGTGTATTCACTGCTCGGCGTGCGCCTCACCGACGACGACATCATGGGCGAGAGTGCGTACAACGACGGTTTGTCGTCGGTGCTCGAACGGCTCGGAAAGTTGGGCCTACTGGCCGAGAGCGATGGTGCCGAGGTCGTGTTCCCTCCCGGTTACACCAACCGTGACGGCGATCCGTTGCCGCTCATCGTGCAGAAGGGCCAGGGCGGGTTCAACTACGCCACCAGCGACCTGGCCTGTGTGATCGACCGCATCGAGCGAATCGGCGCCGACCTTCTTCTCTATGTGGTCGGCGCACCGCAGGCGCAGCACCTGTCGATGGTCTTCGACGTCGCGCGCATGGCCGGTTGGCTGAACGAGCCAGCCGAGGCCGTTCATGTGGCCTTCGGTTCGGTGCTCGGATCCGATCGCAAGATGTTGAAGAGCCGGAGTGGTGAGACCCCGAAGTTGGTCGAATTGCTCGAAGAGGCCGTGGCCCGCGCCGGGGATGCCGTGGCCGAGAAGAATCCCGAGCTGCCCGAAGGCGACAAGGCCGTCATCGCTCGGATGCTCGGGATCGGTGCGGTGAAGTACGCCGATCTGTCGACCGATCGCATTCGCGACTACGTGTTCGATTGGGAGCGCATGTTGTCGTTCGACGGCAACACCGCGCCGTACCTGCAATACGCGCACGCTCGTATTTGCAGCATCTTCCGTCGCGCCGGCGTCGATCGTGCATCGCTGCGATCGGTCACGCCCACCATCGTGGAGGCGCAAGAGAAGGCGCTCGCGCTGGCGGTACTCGGTTTCGATTCGGTGGTGGCCGACACCATCGAGAAGTACAGCCCGCATCGCTTGTGCACGTACCTGTACGACCTCGCCACTGCGTTCACCGCGTTCTACGAACATTGCCCGGTGCTGAAGGCCGACGATGCCGTTCGCGAGTCGCGGTTGGCGCTGTGCGATCTCACGGCTCGCGTGATGGAGCGCGGGTTGGGTCTGCTCGGCATTGACGCACCGGAGCAGATGTGAGTTCGCGTCCGGTTCCGATGCGGTTGCTGCCCGAGAACGC
>Ga0194133_10000132_pt1 | contig 152265 bp, 159 predicted proteins | sample TA2KigOf40mmetaG_FD_155448 | JGI IMG/M metagenome (GOLD analysis project Ga0194133, IMG submission 155448) | Freshwater microbial communities from Lake Tanganyika, Tanzania - TA2015055 Kigoma Offshore 40m | ecosystem: Environmental > Aquatic > Freshwater > Lake | place: Tanzania: Lake... | reverse complement strand
CAATCCTGTAAATAATAAAAGAATTATAAATCATAAAGTAGCTTTTTATATGCTGCCTAACAAGTATTCGATTACGGAAATGAGTGATTTATTAAATCAATCTGCAGTTAGACATTTATTAATTAACGAGGATGATTTGATAGTAGATGCACCATATGATACTCAATATAAAGGACAGTCTTATACTGATTTCTTATCAAATGCTGGATTTATATTAGGTGAAGTAAAAATAGATGAAAGATTAAATCAAAATGAAATACTTAATTTTTCGTTAATAGAAAGAGATTATGTTTCTAAAAAACATTATAAGGATTTGTTAAATAGAAATCCTACTGTATTGCAATCCTTTTTAGGATATGGAGAAGCTGGTCAAATTATAAAAAGAAATAATACTATTATGGTAAAGGTGCCATATGATTTATTTATTGAGCATGGCGGATATTATACAGAAGCTCAATTAAAAGAAATTTTAGTTAGCAGACTAGGATTAAACAGAACCTTGGTTTTACTTAAAGACTATAGAAAGCCTAAAATATTAAGTATAACTAAAGCTAACAATGTGCATACGATTATTTGCACTTGGGAAGGGCTAGGTACTTATAAGCTTTGGTTTAGAGAGACTAAGGATGCGCAAAAAGTAATACTTACTTCTATTATCTCTAATACTAGACCTGCTTTAGATATTCTAACCTTTGAAGTTAATGTTAGCACCATTGCTAGCAATAATTGTTACTATAGTATAAGCTTAGATACAGATGAATTAGAGTCAAACATATATGGAGTTGTAAAATGAGCCTTATTATTAAAAATAATAATAACATTCTTGTTAGAGATGATGTTGCACTAGATTTAAGACAAGGCTCAGCTGTTAGTTTTACAATAACTAATCCAGATAGCTTTGCTTATTCAAATGTAGGCGCATATTTAGTTGTGTCAGGTTATGTAAATGAGGAGTTTAAGGATAAAACTCCAGATGAAATGCTTAATCAAGTCTTATCTGTTGCTGGAGAAATATCTGGGCTTTTTATTAGAATTAATGCTACAGAAGGGTGGACAAGATTTACGATGAATTCAGGTTCTGGTTATGAAAATAGAATTCAATTAAAATTTGTAGATGGCAATAACCTTGATGACGTTCTATTCTACGTTGGATTAACTGTAGAGGGTACTTATGCTTAGTCAATTGCCTTTAAATAAAACTCAAATTCAAACTAATACATTCGAATATTATACTAATCTCTTTTTAATTTCTCCTAAACAAAAAGACTTTATAAAAGAACAGCTTAATTCGTATTATACTTTTTCGAGTTTATTCTTAAAAATACAGACTCCAGAGACATTGTATACAAACAGGATATTGCATTCTCATGTGTATAATAAATCAATGTTAGCTTATAAAGCGCCTATCAGATATTACAATGAGCTGCTTTCTGAATATAGTGTTTACTTTAATAATTTTATTGATTCAGTAAAAAACAATAATGATAAAATTTTATCTGATTATCGATATTTGTCTAAGCAGATTTTACAAAGTAAAATTAAAAGAGAGAAATCAGTATCTAAGGTTTTGATTATTAATGATTTTAAAGATGCAGGAAATTCTAATTTAAGGGATTTAAAGGATCCAAAAACAAATAGAAGGTTTGTCGCATCTAATACATTAGATACAAAAGATGAAACTTTAAATTTAAGAAAATTAAGTGAAAATATAATATCTATTAAACAAATAAGCATTGATTATAACCAAAGTAATTTTGATTCAAATATTACTTTGAATCAAATAGATGACGCAAGTGATTTAGTTTATACAGATAATCCTTGGAGATGCTTAGTAGCTATAGATTCTACTAAGCCTGTATGTGAGTTAACTCTTGTATTTGCATTTGATTATCATGAATACTTAAACAGTATAAACATATCTTATGCATCTATTTTAGAAATGTTTATTGAGGAGAATGGAGTTCAATATTTAGATGAAAATTCTGAATGGCAAAACATTCAGATTTTCAATGAAGAGTTTAATGATAGCTTTGATTTACATTTTGAAACTATTCGCGCTAAATACATTAAAATAAAATTCAATCAAGATAAAGCTTTAGACAATGTTAAATTCTTAAATTCATACTATAAGCTATTTGATATGTCTATTAATAAGATTGAGTTTAAATACTCCTATTACAGTAACTTCGGTTTATTTAGAAGCAATCAATATCTTATTGCTTCTAAGCCTTTGAGTTTAGATTATTATGAATCTTACATATACAAAGATGAGGACGTTTATACTGAGCTATATCTAAAACTAATAGCTTATGATGAAAATTTAAATACAAAACTAGATGAAACAATTGCTTATCCTGACAACTCTACTTTAATCAAAGAAATGGTGTCTTTTGTTAATGGAGCCTATAAGCTTAAATTTATACCAAAAGAATTAACCTTAAAATTATATTGTGTACAAGATGGAGAGATATCGATTGGCGCAAACCAAAATACAAATTATCAAATATCTTTAAATGGCGGTCAATTCTATAGAACTTCCTTATCAGATAATTCAAATCAAATCTATTCTCCCGGAGACTATTTTATTCGTTTTTTAAGAGTTAATCAAAATAAAGAATATTATATAGAATATGAATTAGCAGAGAGTTTTTACTTAGATTCAGGAAAGCATTTAATTTATTCTGAAAATCAGCTTTTATTTTTAGAGCCCTACAATAATTACTATTATCTAATCAATCCAATGATTTTATTAAAAACAAAAACCGTTAGAAATGATTCTACTAGCATAATCAATAGGCTTACTTTATTATGTGAGGAATCAGAGGACAATGAGAATACAGTCTCTTTGAATCTGCAAAATAATATAAAAGAGATTAACAAGGATAATGGTTATGTCTTCCTATAGTGATTTTTTGAGTACAAGAAGCAATGAATTATTAAGCTTTTATAAAAGCTTTTTTGATATCAACACTGATTTGGATTTTAATCAGTTTGCAAAAGCTTTTAAAAGAGAAATTGAATTCTTTCGAAGTGAATGGAATAGTCAATCTGGATTCGATTTTGTAAATTCACGATCTATTACAAGCTTATATAAAACTTTAAATTTTGAATTGCAGGAAGCAAGATTGCTAACTGATGAATATTACTCAGAGGATACGTCTAAGAATTCATTGTTATTGATGTATATAAACAAGCATCAGCTAATGCATGAGGAAATAGTAAACTTATTGCGCAGAATAAGACAGAAGCTAAATACCTTAGAGAATTTGAATCAAGGGTACCAATCAGTTTTATTAGAGAATTTTTCTAATCTAGATTATATCTTTAATAATAGTGAGAAAGAGAGCTTCTTAATAGATACTTATGCAAAGGTAGCTACATTAAATAATGATGGTAAATTTGATATTTTAAATATAACTAATATCAAGTTGGGTGGTATTAGTAATGGTTTGTCTGGAGACTATGATTTTGCAACTAATGCAGATTTGAATTCTTTAATTGATGGAGACCCAACTACTTATTATAGTTATCATAAAGTAAATGAAGGGCCTCTCTATTTAGCTTTAGTATTTGAATTTTCTCAGGTGCAAATTATAAATGAGCTTAGAGTACTTCCTCAAAGTAAATTTCAAAGCTTTGATTATGAAATAGATGATGTAATATACGAAACTAGCTCTGTACAAAAAACATCAATTAAAGACTTAATAGATATCAATGAGCAAACCTTAAGAGTAAGGATTCTAGAAAAAGAATCCTTAAATGTATATAAGCATTTACCTGTTATTGCTAATAAATGCACTATTAAGCTTGTTCAAAAAGCGCCATATATTTCTTATAATAATAATATTGAGACTCAAATCTATTCAATTGGAATCAAAGACATAAGCTTTGTTAGGAATAAATACCTATCAGAATCAATTCTAAATAGTACTAATTTTAATTTAGATCCAAATACAGTAAGCTTGACTGGAGAGATAAAAGCTTTTCCTTCTAATTTAAATTTTTATGATTTAAATTTTTCTTATTCTTTAGAGAACGCAGAATCCAATCCTTTTGTTTTAAATTCAAATTTTAAAACAAATACAGTAAGCATCGATACTAATAGTCTTCAATTTTCATATTCTTTGTTTTGTAAAAGGAATCCAGAAGGCTTTAAAAGCTTTTCTTTTTATAATTCAGAGAATATTTACGGAGTTATAAAAAAGCAAATATCTAGAGTAAATCCTAATCTTTCTCCAAATTACATATCATTTGATGCAAATTACATTCCAGATTCTTTAGTAGTTGCACAACCAAAGGTAGCTGTCATATCTAATGATGTATCTAAAGCAATTAAATTAGGTAAGCCTTTATCTGGTCCAATTAAGACATCGGTGGAATTACCTATAAATATATTTGAATATGGCTTTAGTATAGACGATTTGATTATATACGGCAATAGGATTGAATGGCAGCCTACATATAATGAAAATCAATTAACATTGAATCAATATATTTTGTCTACAACTGGCAAATCAATATTAGTTAATATTAGTACAGCTACAGTAGTTCAATTATCTTTTTCATTAAGAGAAAGAATAGAGACTGTTGAGGATATTGGTGAGCAATATATTGTATATTTAAATGAGCATTTTGATTACGATAAGGATACTATCTTTATTAAAAATTTAAGATCAGGCGCATTATATTCTGAAGTATTTCCTAGACCTTCGAATGGAGAGCTTAGATTAAATCATTCGAATATTTCAAATGTGACATTAAGAAATTTAGAAACGGATGCACCGATTGATGATTCCTTACATAGGATAATTTCAAATACATCAAATTCTATAATTAGATTATTGCAAACAAACGATTTAGCAAATGCAATACAAGTAGATTACTCTTATACTACTGAAGTAAATATAGATTCCAAAGAGATATGTTTTAAAAATAGAGTGCCAGCAGGAGTTTTAATAAGCAAATCTGATGTTCTTATTTCAAATAAAGTTAATTCTGGATTAGTAGTAAATGAATCATCTAATATCTGTCATAGCTTTGATTTTGAAGATAAGAATCTAGTTTTAAAATCAATTAAGTTTGAAGACCTATATAAAGATTATTATATAGGAGGTCCTTATAATAATGAAAATCTTATTGATGTAGATTACGAAGCAAAGAATTATAAAGAGATTCAATACATTGATGGTATTCGTGAGTTCTTAAAAATAGAGAACATAACAGATAGTATACCTTCTGAGGAATTAGGTGAGGATAATTTAATTAGTGAGTCAGATTATTATTTATTGGCGCGAATTACAAAAATTCCATTTGCAAATTCAAGATATAATTTTAAAGTAGATTTATATAATGGAATGGATGACAGATTGTATTCGCTGAATAAAAACGAAAGCTTAACCTTAGAATATATCACTCAACAAACTCCTCAAGTTTTATTACAAGGTATAGATGGACTGTATAATCCAGATAATGGTTTATGTCTATTGAAGCTAGATACGAGTCAGACAGGACTTTACATATCTAATTACAAGATAAAATATATAAGTAGGGGTTCTTATAGTGAAATTCAAGAATCTAAATTTTTATTTTCTGTAGATTATAAGAATTCTATTGTTTATTTAAATCATCCTATTCTAAAGACTACTTTACAAGCTATGCATTACAGCTATAGCTTGTCTAATATAAAAGCATCATATGAAATTTTAAAGAAATATAACAAATGGGAATATGACAAGGTGTACAAGACTATACAATTAGATAATAATGAGCTCAATGAGGATTCCTTATTTGTTAAAATTCTATATAATGAGAGTCAAAGTAATGTAAATCTAACTCAGATAGAGCCTTACTTTAGTCCTTTGTTTTATCAAATCAAGATAGGTTTAAATTAAATGAATAGAAGTAGCAATGAGCAAACTATTAAAGAGCACATTATAAAACAATATATACAAACCTATGGTCGATTACCTTCTCAAAGAGTAATCGACACAGAATATAGAGATTATGATTCAAATAGTAAATTGTACGGTCTCAGCAATTCTCACAAACCATCTGCACAAGCTAATACGACTTATTCAATTAACAAGCATTTAGAGGATGCAACTATGTTAGATTTGGATTATGAAACGATTACAAAAAGACAATTGAATCTAACAGATGATTTAGAAAGAGTTTTTAAAACGTTAGGTAACACTCAAAAAAAGCATTACGATTATTTAAAAAAGCTTGAGCTTGAATTATCTAAAGAAATTCTTTTACAGGGTAGCTCAGATGCGTTTACTTATGGTGTAGTTGAGGATTTTAAATCAAACGACAATAATATAGATTTTACTAAATCAAATATATCTCTATTAGATGATGGTAGAGTCACTTTAGCTTTAAATAGAATTGCTTCTACAGAATTTAGTAATGTTTCGTTTGATTACTTTTCTAACAGTACGACTCATGATATTGTAGATAGGAAGGATTTGTTTAATGTAAGGAATGTTTTAATTGAAGATGGCAATGTATTTCAACACGTAGCATATACGCGATATCAAGACTCTATTGTTAATTTGTCTTTAAATTTAAAGTTTAACAATGTAGATGGAGAAAACATTGATAAGTTGAAGGTAGTATGCAGGACTGGTAGTGGCGGCGCTAAAACAAATTTTACTGTTTATTATTCTACAGATTTTATAAATTATGAGAAGCTGGACTATGATTCTAATTCCGAACCAGTTAATGGTTCTAATTACATTGATGTTTATAAGGATAATGTTAAGGACTTAAGAATTGTATTTAGTAAGCGCGGCTACGATTACAAAAGAAACAATTTGTTTGGATATGCATTTGGAATTGATTTTATAGGACTTACTTATGCTGAATATAAAATTAATGAGGAATCTTATTTGTATACAAAGGCTTATGAAATAAAGGATAGCGATAACAATCCATATTATTTTAATTTTGCAACTATTAAGGATGGTACTTGTTGCGTAATTCCAGAACAGACATCAGTACAATTTTATTTAAGCAAGGATAACAGTAATTGGTATCCTTGTAGTATTGATGGTAATGGCCCTGGATATGTTCAATTTAGTAATTCAGATAGCAACCTGCATTCATTAATGATAAGTGACGCTGCATCACCTAGCTTAATTACAAATAGCTATAAGTCATCTAGTAATTTAAATATAAACTATGTGAATAATGTAAGAGATGCTTTTGGAATTATTCTAGAGGATGACGAAGCTGTATTGAATTATTATATTCCCGCAATTAATAAATCTAAATTTATATCCGATAGTCTAAAGATATTTAGAAATGTGAATGTTAGATATTCTACTAGTGGTTTTGAAAAAATAGGTGAAGCATATAAAACAAATATATTTGTTAAAGACCGAGATGGTGTATGGATTGATTTTGGTTCTCAACAAATTAACATAAATGGTCAATTAAAGTCAGGAAATACTTTCTTAAGATATGGCACGCACTCAATAGTAATAACTCAAGCATTAACTGATAATGTTAAAAGACTTTTAGAATTACGAACAAGTCTTTCTAATTTGAATTCATTGAAAAACTTTGACAATTATTACCCTTACAATCATTATCTTTTACTTACTGGATATTCTTATCCTAATACCTTTAATGGCGAAAAGATTTATACAAATCAAAATAAAGTATTTTTAAACATGCCAAAGAAAGTAAGCAATGTTAAATTCAAAGCATCTTCCGGAAGTGATTACTCAGTATATACTGTTATTGAAAATGATTTAGGATTGTTTTTCAAAATAAAGAAACAGTCTAGAGATACAAATCTCGAAGCCATTGACATAGAATACAAATCTAATTCTATGGAAAATCCTAGTAATAAGTTGTATGTTAAAGCTGTACTAAAGAGTAATAACAAAAACATAACCCCTAAAATAGATTCAATAAAAATGAGAGTTGTATAATGAGTTATCTATCAGAGCTTAATAATAAAATTCCGGTTAATACATCTGCTTCTATAAATTTAGATTCTAAACAAGCATTAGGAATCAATATATCTAATACTAGGTTTGATTTAGTTAAGTTGGCAGATTATATAAATCTAGTATTATATCCTATGCTTCAGGCATTACCTTCTGGTGGTAGTTATCCTGTTGACCCTACAATTAATGGTTTATCTGCATCGACTATAATTACTCAAACAATAGCATTAGGGAATAATGTAAATGCAGATTCTGCTTATTGGTTTGGAGGTGTAGATGGACGTCCAAAAACAATAAAAGAAACCTTTGATACTTTGATTTCTAGAATTAGAGTATTGCAAGGTCAAATAGATTCTATCGAGTTACCAGCTACGCCAGATTTAACAGAAATATATTCTACCTTAGATACACTAATGAATTATAGTAAACAGCTTTTTGTAGAGGCCTATGGCGCTCAAACAGAAGAGCATCGTTTAACTGGTTCTGACAATCCTTCAATTCCAAGCTTTACATTTAGTAGTTTATTGTATCAAGTTTATAGTCAATTAATAGAGGGCCATGCAGAGGTTGATTTAAATATTCTAGATGCCTCGTCTCACCCCGGCTTTGTTTTAAAAATTAATAAGGCCGCAATTGAATTATTGTTTGATGATTTATTAGATGTAAATGTAAGTTCTGCTCAGGCAGATCAATCATTAGTATTTAATGGTACTAATTGGATTAATCAAAAAATCCAATTAGATTCAAATACAGAGGGTGATTATGTCAAGAGTCTTTCTGTTTCTAGTGATTTAACTAGAACAGAAACTCATGCTCATGGAAATGAACATACTATTGGATTATCAGATACAGGAGTCGTATCTGGTGATTATTTTAAAGTAAGTGTAAATGCTAAAGGTAGAATTACTGCTGGAGAAAATCCTACTACTTTAGATGAATTTGGAATTACCGATGCAATAAACAGTGATTTAATTGGTGCTCCAGACGGGATTGCTCCATTAAATAGTTCTTCTAAAATAGACGCCGCATATTTACCTTCTTATGTAGACGATGTAGTTGAATACGCAAATCAAGCAGCATTCCCAGCTACAGGTGAATCAGGTAAAATATATGTGGCCTTAGATACTAATAAAATATACAGATGGGCTACTACTGTTTATGTTGAAGTAAGTCCTGGTAGTACTGATGTTTTGACTGGGATTACTGCTGCTAGTCCTTTATATAAAGATGGACCAGCGTTAAGTCCTACAGTAAGAATACAATCATCAAGTGCTAATACTTTTAATTATGTTGTACAAAGAGATGCTTCTGGTAATTTTGCTGCAACTAATGCAAGCTTAAACTCTGTAATTTTAGGACAAACTATTATTAATGGTAGTTCGATGTATAGAAATAATCAAAGTGATTTAATTTTTCAACAAACTGGAGGCTACTCTGTTTTTTATGGATTGATTTCAGCATATGCAGGGTTGGGTTTAGTTGGAGGTAGTTCGAATATTATATTTAACAATCCGCCAGCATATATTGGTTTTAATACTTATGATAATTCTCAAAATGAATACGAAGCAATTCAATTCAATATGGATGCAGTGAGTCCTGCATCAAAGAGTGTCACTGCATTTAAAATATATCGTCCTGGACTAGGTAATATAAATGCTACTTTAAGATGGGATGAGCTAGCTAATTATTGGCAATTTAATCAAAAAACAAGAATGGGGAACATATTATTGGCAGACCAAACTGGTGGTAGTCATGTAAATACAATTACAACTAACACAGGAGGTTTAACTTTAGATTCTCAAAGTGGAACAGTATCTGTTAATGACAATCTATATGTGCAAGGATATATAAGCTTAGGAGTGCCTTCTATTGATAATATTAGCAATGATTTGTTATTGAGTTCACCAGGTTTATCTGGAACTGGTGGAGGAGAAATATCTTTAAAGGCGGATACAATAAATATTTCTCCTACTGTTTTTAATAAAAGTCCTGCGCTTACTTTTTATAATGAAAATGAAAAAAAATTTATATTCAAACCTCAAACTAAAACGATTCAAAACTTAGGAGTAGAACTACCTAGTGAATTAGGTAGCGTAGGTCAAGTCTTTCAAATTAGTAGTGTTGACGGATACATGATGATTTTGGAGCCTGCTACATTAAGTATAAAAAATCATTATACTTCATATGTAGGTACTACTCTAACAGTATTTCCAGAATTAACATTCACAGGTAATACATTAGATTCTACAGTAAGTTCTGGATTGCCAGGTTCAGGAAGTGCATTTGTTTGTGCTTGGAAGAATAATACTGGTAGAACCATTGTTGTTAAAAATACAACAGTAAGCTGTTTTCAGCAAAGAAGTTTAAATTTAATATTAGCTTTAGCATATGTAACTGGTGGTGATTTAAACTTTAGAGATAACATTTCAATAAAGCATACAGGCGTTCAAATTACTTTAGTAAATAATAGTGGTTTTGACAATTCTCTAGGATGTGGAATAGCTAGCAGCGCTACTAATTTTACTTTAAATAATGGAGATTGGTTAGGATTTGTAAGAATAGATTCTGCTCATACTGACTATTTAACAAACTTCCAAGTAGATTATTATGAAGTCATAGAATAGTTATAATAGAATTTATATTTAGGGATTTGCTATAAATATTAGTATTACTAACAAGGAGTAGCAAAATGTCTGATAATCAGAAATACACAGATCCTACACAGGTTTTATTAGATTATAGAGTAGGACAATTAGAAAATAAAATTGACTCACAGATTACTGATATTAAAAATATGTTGAATCTCATGCACAAGGATATTCAAACGATTAATAATCGAGGCGTAAATCTAGAAGCTAGATTAAAACATTTAGAGGATGATGTAGAGGATTTACAATCCTCTGAAGAAGCTCAAAATGAAAAGATTAATGATTTAAAAGTAAGCATTGCGGAACGTTTTGCATTTACTTCTATTGGTGGTATTATTGGTAGTGTTATTACTAAATTATTTTAAGGAGATTATATGTTAGACCCTAACAATCAATACGATGCTATTGTATTGAATAGAATTGCAAATTTAGAGGAAAGAGTTAAAGATTTAACTATTGCTTATCAAAAATTTGTAACTATGACTCAAGTACAGCAAATATATACTGGATTAGTAACTGAGGTAGCTCATTTACGTGGCGTCGTATCATCACTGGAGAATAGAATAAAAATATTAGAGGACTTGCCTCCTATCGACTAGCCTTCATAATATTCTCTATTACTCTTGCGTCATCTCTTGTTATTAATTTGTAGGTTTCAAGCAATGGTATTTCTGCTAGCTTTGCATTACATCCAGTAGTTTTATAAACTATTTCAGTATATTCTTTGAAGTTTTCATTTTCATTATCTAATAAGCTAGAGAATAAAAGCTCCTTATCAAATAACTGAATTGGTTGAGCTAGAAAAGCATCGTTGGTAGAATCATAGCTTTTAGTATGCGCATTATATACGCTTTCATTTAAAAAGTATCCTAGAGTTACAGATTTAAATCTTTGTAAGCTTAGAATTCTTTCAATAGATGTATTTGATACAAGCGGCATACTAATATCAATTACCAGTACTTTTTCAGTTTTTACTAATTTCAATGCCTCTAATAAAGAGGCATTTCTAGTAGCTCTTGAATCTGTATCTAAGCCAACAATAATTACTTCTTTGGTATATTCAATAAATTTATCATACATTATAGACCATAATGGTTTACCTCTAAATTGATAATAAATTTTAGGAATACCTAATCTAGTACCTTTGCCTCCACCCATAATAATTGTAGTAACGTTATCTTCTATCATTGAATTTTAATAAGTCTTTTGAATCTAGTTTTGGTTTGATTGCATTAAATTTACTTTCTAGTTCTTGAAGTTTTCTAGAAAGATTTTCAATAGCAGACTCTAGGTTTTGAGATTTGTCTTTAGGTTGTTCTTCAACCTTTGATTTGCAATTGCAACTCATGACTGACTTTTACGTCCTTTTTTAGCTTTAGGAGCAACAACTTCATCAGAAGATAAGCTTAGAGCTTCTTCATCTGTAGCTTCAACTTCTACAACTTCCTCAGATACTGGTTTTTGCAAAGCGTTTAAAACTTCCTTTAAGGAAATAATCATTGCTGATTGAGTTGCGATTTCATTTTGTAACTCAACACGTTCTGTTTTTAACTTTGCATTCTCAGTACTAAACTCTGTTAATTGAAGCTGTAGGTTTTCAATTCTATTGCTTAGTTCGATGATTTTTGTTTTTTCTGTACGTGGTGAAAAGTACATATTAAGCTCCTGGTTTAAATGGTGTAAAGAGTAAATGAGGTTCCCACATTTCATGACTTGGATTGAACTTTCCATCAACGTCTTGAATTGCAGTGATACCATTCTTATTTACTAGCAATGCTACAATATTTTGTTCTCGAAGTACATCTGCCATGCGTTCGGACAACCAACGTTTTCCTTGAATTTCCCACTCAGGTTGCTTTTGTTTAGTATCAAAATCTACGATTTGAGCTTGTCTAGTGTTTAACTTAGTATAATCAGAACACATAGAAAGAGTAACATCTTTAAAATGATTTACTCTTCTTAACCAAGTAAAAATAGCTGTTGGTAATTCATCCTTAGCAACATGTTCTGTTAAGTGTGCGCCGCCTGGAATTACATGCTTGATTTGCTTTTGCAGTTGAGTGCCACTTAATTTCTTAACTAGAGCCTGTTGATTTGCTACGTTTGCTCCAGATCCTTCAAGCTGTCTGATTGCCTCTGTCTTAGATATTGCCATATTATATTTTCCTCGTTTGCGAGTTGCCTTCTGGTTAAGTACAATAGTTTACATCTATCCTCTGCTGTGTATCCGTCAGCAATTAGCATAAATAAATACTTTTCATAATTTGAAAATTCATTTATTTTATCTAAGAAAATCTTTAATTCAAAATTCTCTTCATAACTGTTTATTGGATTAGTTTCTAGAGAATCCAAATGATAACTGGATTCTCTAAAATACAGAGAAACGATTTTTCGTATGTGAATAAAGATAGCATATTTCATTTCCATTGCAATATGAAAATATAGATTGCGTTCACTTTTGTATTCTCCTCTTTCAAAGATAGTTCTTTTATGTAAGAATTCTAAGAATAACAAAACTAAATCATCGTATATACTTACCTCTTGTTCCTTTATTATCATTTTATAAATAGAGAGCTTGCTTTCTACAGTACCTACAGGTTTATTGTCTTTGTCTAAAAATCTACATACTGAATAAATTAAAAAATCCTCATAAAAATTATTGGCCTCTAATAGTTTAGCCCAATAAATCAAATTGTGGTTAAAGCATTCAAGTATCTTTTCGTTTAAATAAATTTCGCCATCACTATATCTTTGTAACAAATCTAATGTATATTCAAAGCTTTTAGTTGAGGTTATAGGTTCCTTGTTTGTAGCAAACTTCTTTTCTATCATTTCTTTTTATATTCTATATAAGCTTTAAAGAATTCAATCCAGTCATCTAATCGCATAGTGACTAGAGGTTCCTCTCTATCGTCTTTTGTTATAACTACTGGTGGCTTATTCTTTTCTTTGCTATCATCAATAGCTTGTCTCATTGCAGCTTTAATATTACATTTTATTTGTCTTTTAGCTTCAATGTGAATGTATTCTACTTCTACATCAGCAATTTCAGAGCCACCAACTCTCGCTTGTCCTAAACCACGTTTAGCTTCTAATCCAGTCTTTTCAGATATGTATTTTGCTAATTCGCGTTCAAACATTGCGCCTTTTATTCTAGCACCACGACCTCTAGTAGTCATTTCTTTTTAATCCTTTTAATTTTAATCTTTTGAGTTTTTGGAGGAGGTATGTCAATCAAATCTATAAGCCCAAAGTCTAAAGCTTGATTTGCATCAAAATAGAAAGATGTCTTGCCTTCAAAGCTTTCAGACCATTTCTTTTTATTCATTTTAGACTTGTCTTTAAGTATTTGATCTAATTTGATTTGGTAATAAGTGTAAAGAGTATCTACCGATTTAATTTCACTAGTAGAGGTTACATCTATACTAGACATTATTGGCTGATGATAAAAGAATAAACAGTTTTCTGTTGCAATTCTGTAATCACAAGCAGAAAGTACTATCAATCCACCAGAAGCACAAATCCCAGTAGCTAAACAAATTACTGGAGAGTTTAAGCCTTTAATACAATCTAGTATTGCTAAGGACGAATCTACGTCTCCACCTTCTGTATTTAGAATTAGATAGATAGGTTCGTCAGAAAACTTATCTAATTCATATAACTGAGATATTAAAACTAATGCTGATTCTTTTTCGATACCTTCAAAAAAAGCAATTGTTCGATTACTAGAACCAAAGTACTTAATATCTGCAGGTCCCCAAAAATGTTTAAATTCAGATTCATCAGATTTTAATAAATCCTCTAAAGCTTTTAAATCGCTCATGTCATTCTCCATAGCTATAGATTAATTCTTTTATAAATTCAGCAGTCAATTTAGATTTTAACTTATACGGAATTTCTATATAAGTATATCCACTTTCTATTAACGCTGTCTTCTTTTTATTATCTCTATAACGTATATTATTGAAATTAACAAGCTTTTCATTATACGACTCGTTACCAAATCCTGTAGCTTTGTAATGTTGCTCGCCATGCAGCTCGATTACTACATTTAAAGAATCGATATACCAGTCAACCGCTTCCATATTGTTTTTATAATCTGAAACTAAATTTGATACAGGTACTTCTTGAAAGCATTGGATTTGCTTAAAATAATTATCTGTGGCAAATATCTCTCTGACTTTATTATGAAAGTCAGAAGCAGATTCATATATATGGAATTGATTTTTCCAGGTAGACCTATTGCTCCCAGGCGCCAACTACAATCTCTTTATCTTTAATAAATGCAACAATACCTTTAGCTACAAAAAATTGTAATAGCTCCTGCCATTCCTTTTCATCTGCTACTTTATTGAATTGACCCAATGCAGTAATTTCCTCCAAATAGATTTCTTGAGTAGGCGCATGTAGTAGAGCTACATATTCCTTAAAGCCTCTTGTACAAGTTGCTAGATGTGTCCAAGGACCACCTTTGAATTTATCTGCAGGTAGATTAATTCTTGTTTTACTTGTTAATTTAAAATCACCGTGATTCATCTTTCATACACTCTTTTCGTTTAGGACATTCTCTCCACTTGCATGCAGGAAGTCTAAGTGACATTGTTATTTGTTCAAGTCTTTTTATATTTGTAAGTAAATACTCTTTAGCTTTTTCATCTAAATCTGTACTAGATATTTTTTGATGTATCATTCCGTGCATAATTAAATATCTTGAATCATACCAAGTATCAAATAAATGCACTGTGGTTTTACAATTAGTAAAACCCTTTAATCGTTTACCAAATAATATCTTACATAAGGTAGGTATATCGTATAGCGGATTCGTATATTTCAAATCTCCTAAATAAGCTATGATGTGTACGGTTTTAGTACTTTCACATTTATAGATTCCAGAGATGTCTAATATAATTACGGTTTCAGATATTTGAATTCTAGCTTTATATGGGCCCATGACAGGTATATATTTTTGGCTAGGAAATAACTCAAACCATTTAGACATCCAAAGGAATACCTTACGTTTGTAATTATCAAATGTTTCTGAATAATTTACTATGTTTTCCTTACGGTATTTACAGATTCTTTCTACAGCTGTATCAATTGTTTTAAGCAAGAATTGGTCATAATCTGCATTTGCTCCATTTTTAAGTTGAAATATAATGAACTTCTCCATCACCTCTTTACAAGCAATTTGTAATTCACTTCTAAATTCAACAGAACCATCTATAGTGTATAGATGGTTACAGAATAAAGCAGTTCTGATATCCTCTTCTTCTAACTCTCTTGGTATCATTTAAAAGAATAACCCTTTGAGGTGCTTTGCTTTTGAAAGCTTTCTTTTACATTTTCACTAATAAAAATAGGCGCCATATCAAGTTCTTTTAACTTAGCTTGAAGGCAGCTCATTATTTCGTAACCTGGATTAGCATAAGAGCCAATTGTAGGTGTTTTTATAGTGCCTCTAGCCATTAGAGCTTTCTTGATTCTATCAACTGTATTTGAGATATAATTATCTCCAGATTCAAGATAATAGAATTTCTTTTCACTCAATACATAAATACCTAATGATTTATCGTTCATTAGTCCTCGCTTTCTTCTTCGTAATCTTCTGCTTCTACGTAGTTTACTCTTTTACCATCAGACTCTACAATACCTTGATCCTTTAAATCACGATATCTTTCTGTTTGTTGTTGTGCAAACTTAGAATCTACTGGTTTGAGAGTTACACTTGTAATATCTAAATCTAAAAACATTTTCTCTTTAAATGAAGATATCTTATTCTTAGTAAAATGCAAGAGCAATCTAGGACGCATATTACCTTCTTCATCATTCCAAAATATTTCTGCATGCTCCTTACGGTCATGAATATCATTATATACGTGGAAGATTACATTTGGTCTATACATCAATGCACGTGCATCAGCCAAATCATCATCTACTGGCAATCTAAATTTAGAATAATCTGCATTCATATTCTTGCGATACTCTGCAGTTGCAATCATAGTGCATTTGTATTTTACTGTTAAATTCTTTTGCATATTACTAATTTGAGTAATTCTTGCAGTTTGGTCTAGATTAAGAAAATCCATGTAATTCATAGTATTGTCACATACTAAAAGAATCTTTTTATTAGGATAACGTTGTCTATAATATCTTAGATTTCTTTCTAGTACAGATAGAGTTGCGCCATCCTCAGAGTCAATAACTACCAGTCTTTCCTCTTCGATTAGTTCTCTAAATCTTTCATTAGCTAACTCCCAAGCCTTTTGATAATCATTTGATTTACCTCTAAGATTGATATTAGGTTGAACCATCATACCAATTGATAGCTTAGGTCCATCAGGTGCAATCATTCTATATAGATTTGTTTTAATACGCGGCTCAATTTGTTCATATGAATCATCTGTACTATGAATCAAAACTACAGCATTTTCATCACTATTTGCAATGTCAGTACCAATCATCAAACAGGTTGCAGTCTTACCACTGTTAGCTCTACCGCCTACATACATCAAACAACCAGAAGCCCAATTCATACCACCAGCTAAATTAGATTCAAAGTCCTTGAACCAATTCATTTTAAAGCTAGTAGCTTGCTCATCACTTACAGATTCCTCTCTTTGCTGTTGTATTGCATCAAATCTAGATAATTGATAGTTAATCCCGATAGTATTGTTTCGATATTCTTTCTCGATATTCTCAATGGCTAATTCGTGATTAGCCATATGTGAACGAATACCATCTGGATCTTCCTCTACATCTTTAATGTATTTGTCTGCGGCGTTCTTTAATCTATCTAGCTTTTCATTAAATTTATTATTTCTAATAGAGTTTACGTCAGTTCCAATAGATGACTCGCTGATACCAGTAAATGTAGATAAAGACTTAATCAATAGCTCACGTTTGATTGCTGCATCCTCAGCAGCAATCACAGGAATCATCTTTTGACAAATTACATCTGGAGATTCAGTATCGCTAAATGTTTTCATAAGCCAATTAAAGCTGCTAATCTTTTCTAAGCTTAGATAGTCACTTGCAGATGTTTTATCCTTTAGATATTCGTCTGGGTCTTTTGCTTGAGAGCCTTTAGGAGGCATTACTACATAACAAGAAACACCACTAGTAGCCTTTAAGATTGATTCAAATACTCTTTGAGTTGCAGTATATCCTGCTTTATCCCAATCGAAATTAAAGAAAATCTTTTTGATGCCTAAGGTTTTTAAATATAATAGATGTGATTCTGTGAAAGCAGTTCCACAAACAGCAACTGCATTAGTAATTCCTAAACGATACAATTGCATAAGGTCACCAGGACCTTCAAGTACATACAAGCCATCCTTCTTAGCTTGTAACAATGCAACATCAATACCCATTAAGGCTTGAGATTTCTTGTAAATAAGAGTTTCAGGATTATTCACATATTTAGGTTGGTCTTCTGTAATATTTAAATTGCGGCAAATAAAGCCTACTGTTCTTTTTACATGGTCTTTGATTGCAAAGGTAACTTTGTCTTTTCCAAAATATGTATGGAATTTTGTTTTAATAAAATTACTTTGATTAATAAATCCGGCATCCCATCCCTTTGCTACTAAAAGATTAATTAGTTCTTGTGAATCAATAGAACCAATCACAGAGAATTGTTGAATCCAATTTCTTTCTACAAGATAAGGAATGTCTACATTTCTTTGATTAGACATAATATCTGAAATGTCTTGTGCAAGCTTATATAGATTAATCTTTTCTTTATCCATTAAGCTTAGCTCTCCTGGAGAATAAGCAATATCTAGATAGTCACATAATGTAGGAATGGTTACATGTAACCATTCTGGACCATTCAACGGTAGATTTTCTAAATGGTTTGCGCAAGTAAAGATATCTCCAGTGAATCCACATGAAAAACATTTTACAGTTTCATTGCCTGTTTTTGGATTAAAATGCATAGATGGATCATTATCATCATGTGCAAAGCATTTAAGCTTATTAGAACTAGCGTCTAAATTTAATTTCTTTGTTAAGTAGTCCTTTAACTTTGATCTTAATATCCCAACTACTTCTTCAATATTAGTAATATACATGTTTTATTCCTTACAAGTTTGAGGGGATTCTATAAATACGATTCCCGAAATGAAAATACAAGTGAAATAAATGTCAATTTTAGGCTATAAAAAAGTGTCATTTTTGACAGAAATATTCATGTCAATTTTGACATTAATTTTTAACCAATTTTTGACATTAAGGAAGGTTGGTGTTTGATTCTGACCAGCCGTTTTGAGTAATTCTTCTAAATTCTACTGAATGAGGGTTTAAGTCCATAGTGTTAGTTACTCCAAGGTAACTAACAGCAGAGCTTAGACCGCTATTCAATTCTTCTAATAAATCTGATAATCTGTATTTAGGGTTGAAATAGTTAGAGGATGCACCTTCTACATTCTTTGCAGCACCATATTGTTGAATCTGAAATTCTTTAGACGCTTGACCTCTAAACCGTTTCACCTTTTCTCTACTCTTTAATTTAATTGCAGTAACTAAATCAGGTAGCTCCCATCCAGCAGATTCATTTGTGTAGGATAGCATTTTTCCTAACATTACATGAGTTGCACCAGCAGATAGATATTTAGCAATATCACCGCTGTTGTTAATTCCCCCATCAGCAATAATCATAACTTCATCAAGCAATGAAGCATCTACTTGATATAGCATTGAATATACATCAAAAACTGCTGAGAGCTGTGGTACTCCAACTCCTGTAACAAGTCTTGTTGTACATGCTGCTCCAGGGCCAATGCCTACTCTCAATACATTGCATCCAGAGTCAATGCACCTTAATGCTGCTTCACCAGTTGCAATGCTTCCTGACATTAAATTTCTAACATAGGATAATTCTTTCCAGCTTTGATATACTTGATGTAGCTGGTCTGTGTCTCCATGTGCGACATCTACACAGATATTAATTTTAATATTATCTGTTTTTTCAATAGGTAAACATTTTAAGAAAGTTTCTATTTGTTTAGACTCCTCCTCAAAATTGACACCTACAGACCACCAAAAACGATGATGATGTGCAAATCTAACAAAGGCTTCAATTCTTTCTGGTAGTGGCAAGAAACGACTAATTACTGCATTTTGATTTTGTGCAATTAAGCCCTCACATAAATCTAATCCAGTAACTGTATCCATCGGCGCAGAGAATAGATAACTATGAATATCTGCTTCACTTCTAGAAACCAAAAGTCCTTTATTGGGTACAAGCAGTACATCTTTAGTTGATAGAGATAGGTCTTTGAAGGTTTCTAAATTGTATTCATAAACCATTGTTTACTCCAATTAATGTCAGGTTTTGTTTTAAAACAACTTTTCTATTTGAATTTGTTATGCAATACATAACAGCTTTATAGTAATAGGATTTTTCTTTTCTTTTTGCAATATTAAAAAAATTATCCATTGCAGAAGTTAACGAATTTATATCTGTTATAATATATTTTTCATTATTAATTTTGTACTCTATTTCATAGTACTCTTGGCTTTGCATTTGAGTCATAGCATATATCTTTATATTGGCACAGTTCACATTGCCAATCACCTTTTTCGATTGGCTTATTTAATTTTTCCTTACCCGATTCAATTTGAGCTTTACGTTTTTCATAACGTTCAGTTTCTGCTTTATTCAATAATCCGCGCTCATATAATAAATCAATTTTTTCAGCGCTATAAAATAAATCATAATCTCTAGGGGGCACTTCAAATTCTTTTATACATTTTTGTATATAAGCATATTGCTCACAAATAGATTGAATAGATATTCCAGAATTTATTTTATCAGTATAATTAGGACAATTACCTTGATAAAAAATCCAATCTTTATCGTCTACTCTTTCTACAGTAACCTTATATTCACCATATCTACCTGTATCTCTTGAGCCATAAACTAATAATCCCTCTGCAAAATTATCAGTTACGTTTCCATACCACCATTGATACAATCCGATTTGCATTAAATGTGAATCTCTAGGCTTGCCTAGCTCACCCTTTTTACGTTCACCTGGAGTACCTATTACAGAGTTCGCGTTAAATCCATATACTGATTTAACTTCTACGATATGATATTTATGAGTTTCTGGATCAATAACTACCAAGTCTATTTTACCTGATACATTTAGCTTAGGTATGTATATACTTACTTGAGTTGCAATAAACACCCCAGACTCTTTAGCTAAGTCAACACAGTATTGCTCATACAATTCCCCTTGTCTCCAAATCCATTTTAAATATGAATCTGCAGGCTTAGTATTCTTGTATATCTGCTTTATAATTTCTTGTTGTTGGATTAGCTCTGATTCATCCTGTTGAAAATTCCACAAATCCATTAAATATCTAAAATAATTAGCTCTTCGGCATTTACCAATCATTTCTGATTCATTGTATTCGTTTAATATACAGGCGCTAGCTTCAGAAGGCCATTGAGTAGGATGCTTCTGTTCGCTTAAACCAGGTCTTTCTAGGTGTTTGGTAATATGGTTAATAAAAGACCACGGCATATTATAGCTTGATTCTTTCTTTTACTTGCTTTTGAAACTCTTCTACAGATTCTGCAATCTTAGCTTCTACCTCTGGATTTGCTTTTAAGGTGTCATATGACTTTTCAATTTCGCTCATACGTTCCTTTTGGAATTCCTCGAATGGTTCCATTGGAATTTCAATTCCTTTTTCTGCAAGCTGTACAAATAAATATTCTACGAGCATAGAGACTTGTAGGATTGCGCTGAAGTTATATTCCAAACGCATTTCATGTCCTTGTAAAACCTTTACCAATTCCATTAACTTTTGTTGTTGTTCGTTATCCATTATAACGCCTCTTTCTTTACGGGCAAATGTGTACCTAAGTACACTGGTGTTGAGTAATTGAAGTCTGTATTTCCTTCAGAATCTTGGTAAATGATTGCATAACCATTTACCGCATTTTTAAATTTTAAGTCTGCTTTAAATTGATAAGGCAAGCTTTGAGACATTGCACCTTGTTCAATTAAAAGCTTGTTACCTACAATACCTTTGTATTGTTTATGAGTATGTCCTACTACAATTGAATCAAAATCTTCAAAGCCTAATCTTGCGCTAAAATGGTCTAAAAGCTTAACTGCAGTATTACCTGGATAAGCATTACCAAAACCATCTGGATGGCAAAATATAGTTTTGCCAATCCTTACATACCAAGAATCAAATCTTTGATAGGTTACATTTTGGAAATCATGTTTTTTAATCAAGTCTCCATATTTGTTTAATTCCTCTCCAGCAGCAATTCTTGCAAGTAAATCTGGTCTAAAAACCTGAGTTGCTTCTTGCTCGAAGCCATTAGATGCTAAAGCTCTAGAGGTTCTAGCATCATGATTACCAGATACTATTACGATTTGTTTAAAGCTATTAGCTAGGAAATAAACTAAATCAAATGCAGCCATATACTCTTTAATAGCTGCGACTCGTTTTGATTTACTATAAGTACTGAATATATATCCGTCAAGAATATCTCCATTTAAGACTATAATATCTGCGTCTGAATGTACTTGACATGCTCTTTTTATATCATCGTATAAAAAGAATGGAATATGTAAATCGCTAAAGCTAACTATTTTTCGACTTTGATGGTCTGTAATACCTAATGTTAACCTAGATGATGTAGATTCATATTCCTTTACACATTCTTTAATATGCTCCCATCTTTCAGTATATGGATCCTTTCGTTTAGGGGAGATTACTGGGTAATCAGTTACTCTCCCCCGATTCAATCTGTTTCTTACTGCATCATAAGAGCGTTGAGTATTAAATCCTACTATATTTTTAGCATGATATTGATTTATAATTTCAGCAATTTCAGCAATAGTTTTTTGATTTTGATATTTGAAAAGAATTTGATCCTCTTCATTTGTCCAAGGGTAATATATTTTGCTCATTTGTTTTCCATGTATGCTTTAGGAATTTATTTCCTATAAGTTTTAAATCTGGTTCAGTTTCGTCTACTTTAACATCTGCAATTATTATGTCACCTTCCTCGAATTGTAAAGAAAAAAACCCTTCAAACATATGCGGAAAAACTACAAGTTCTGCAGAACTTGTAGAATCATCTATTTCTAATACAGCCATCTTTTTACCAGCCTTTGTATTTATAATTCTTTGAGATAAAATAATGCCGGCGATTCTATAACGAAACGAATCCTCTACTTCATCTAAATTTGTTCTTTCAATACTTGTAAGATTAATAGGATGTCCGCCTATATAACAGCCAATATAATCAGCTTGGTCTAAAACCTCAGTGATACTAATAGGCACTTCCTTGACTCTGTTAAACTCAGGTTTGACAGGAAGTTCTTTTTCCTTTAGCTCTACTAATTTTTTCATTTCCATATCTTCTAATGGTTGTAGCTCTTGTTCATATTGATTTAATTTTGTTTGTATTTCTAAGTCATTTGGAGCTTTAATTACTTTCTTTTTGAGTTTTACAATTTCGTTACGTAAAAAGTTTCTATGTTCTATTAAAGGTAATAAACGTTCATTCTCTTTATTTCTTTCTATAATATCTAATTTTCTTTGATTGTACTCATCTGTATCTCTTAAGTAAGAGTATATTAAATCTATATTTTGTATTAATTCTGAACGTATATAGCCTAACTTATCAAATGCACCTGCTTTAACTAGACCTTGGAAAACCTTAGTGTTAACTTTTTGAGTATTTACTCTATTGATAAAATCCCAGACATCTTTGAATGGTGTATTTCCGCGCGCACTAATAATATATTTTGCAGCGGTACTACCAACATCTCTAATAGCATTTAATCCAAAATAAATTTCGTTATCATGAATGGTAAACTCAAAGCTACTCCGATTAATATCGGGTGGGAATATATCAACTCCAAAATGCTTTGCCTCATTTATATACTCTGGAGCTTTGACAGCCCATGTTTTTGGTTGTAAGGTTTTAGATCTAGTACTCATTAACGCAGTGAAAAATTCTACTGGATAATTTGCTTTTAAATAAGCAGTTACATAAGTAAGTACAGAATAAGAAACTGAGTGTGCTTTGTTAAAGCAATTTGAAACTACAACACCATTCTCTAATTGAAAGTCATGATGTGGCGAATCAACGCTAATATCGTATACAGGTTCTTGACCTATAAAGGTTTTTGATTTTATTTGCATATTTTTTACTCTTAAAATATTTTTAACTGCATATATTTCAGCCTGTATATAAAATAGTTATTGATGAATTTGCAATATATCCATTTGCATTATCTTTATAGATAAAAGTTCAACTGGATTTGCGACTAGCTCAGGCAGGATGGGATCGCTAAATTCAAGCTCTGAGAGCTTAAAATTTTTAGTTACTTGCATTATTTCCATGCCTTTATCAATAAATGTGACTTAAAATTGGAAGCTCCAGCATCAGTATTTCCATTGATGGTCACTGTGCCAGTTGAATTGACCTTTTGAGCCCTGATTTTTATAGTCTGTTGTGCTGATGTTGCGTCAATATAAACTATGCAATTTTCTTGACCTACCGTTGCGTTAGTATCTCTATATATAATCTGTAGTCCTGTTGATGATAATGGATTGTTTGATGTATCGGATACAAAAAAGCGCAAATATTCTGTTGTGGTCTGGGTTGCATCATCAACCTTGATTCTGACAGATAACAGATAGTACCATCCCGCCTCAAGAGTGATCTGCTGAGATGCTGATGATATACTGGGATAGCCGATAGATGATACCAGTTGTGTCAAGCTCTGTCCATTAAAGACGGTGACATCAGTTTCAGTTAATCCAATTGCTTGAGTTGCCGTTGATGATAGAGCCGATATTGATAGGAGTAGCCTTTTTTCTGATCCAAAGTAGCTCATAAAATCCTCCAATATGATCTAAAGGTAGTTGAGGTTAAAGTCCCCGACCCTTGACTCGTTTCCACATTAGTTAAATTTTGGTTTCTGGTATTTACCCCACAAAATAAACTATCGGTTATCGTACTTAATCCAGTAACCGCATTTGATCTAGTGATTCCCCCCATAAAGCCAAATCCAGATAAACTTGTGTATACGATCTTACCTGCACTGGAACTACTGGTAGTATAAAAATATCGGTGATCTATAAAATAAACTGATGATGCATTGAATGTAGTTTTTGTATGAGTTGCTATATCATCACTCACAATCGATGCCCCATCTATATCAACTTGAATTGACCTTATACCTGCGTTCGCACTGGGGTCGTGACTCATAAAGGCATCCTCCAAACTTCGAGCCTTGAGTTGCTCGATGTGGCTTGACTGCAATGCAAAGAAAAAGTTGTCGTTGAGTCACTTTGAATGGATTCAATCTGTTGATCTAGTCCGCTTGTAACGCTCGTGGATACTATGCTATATGAAGTCCTATTGACCCCATTGACTATATGATAAAATGTTGCGCCCGTTGCTGATGCAGTGACCGGCGATGATATCAGAAAATACTCATACCCTGCTTCCAGTTGTAGCGTACTAGTACCGATTCCAGTAGTGGAGAATTGGCCGTTTACCGATGCAAAATCGACATTTCCCGCCCCTGCAGATGAGAATGACAGGATGGCAACCTGTGGGCTGACCTGTCTAGCGACATTATATGACATTATTCTATCCTCCACCCTGCAGAGGTAGCGATCAAATTGACCGATGAATTTTGCAGGGATAGTGCAAAAGTCAATGCCCCATCGATAGTCTCGCTTGCGTTTGCGTCAATGGTAGCAGTGCCAGTGCCAAGCAATTTGATGACAACCTCTAGGCCATCGCATGAGGCGACAGCGGGCAGATTGACAGTGACTGCACTGGTACCATTATTGAGATAGTATCTTGCTTTTACCACGCTAGAAGCAGGGGCAGAGATGGTCAATGGGAATGAGCTAACAGTAGTATATGATGGGCGACTGCCACCTGTGATCGATGTGGGGACCCACTTGCTTGTCTCATCCCACGCCAAGGCTTGACCGCTAGTCGGAGGCGTTGTGCTTGTGTCGACATCGCTCAAGGCATCAATGCTAAAACCTGCTAGAGAGACGGTAGAATCGATCCTATCTGATCCGTCCACATAGGAGTAACTGATGCCTGTATGAGTGCCCGTAGTGAGCAGAGATGCTGAGGCGTCCTGAGCGAGCTCATCAGTGTACTGCGTGATACTAGAAGCTATTTCTCCATTTATTATGGTAATTCCAGTGCTAGCAGAAATTTGATTTCTAACAGCATTAGTGAAGTCATTTATTTGTTTTGTTTTAATTTTAGACATTTTAATTTATTCTCATTAAAGTGTATAATTTTTTAGTGTAATTTGTGGTGGCTTCAATAACTGAATGAGAGACTGTATTTGAAATATTAGACTGTGTTGTTCCGTAATCTCCTACTCCCACAGTGTAAAGCTCTCCATTTGCTTTTACATATGTATTCGTTCCATTGAAAAATGTTTTACTTCCATTGTTATTTTGAATTACATCTAAGGTTGTATTTGTTGCTGGTGTTGCTTCAAACCTTCTAATTATAAGAAATTTTTGATTAGCAGATGTAACGTTAAAATTATATGCTGTTGTGTCCCAAGTTAATTCATTTGACACTTCATCTGAAGTAGTTGTATTTACTTCAATAATTTGAAATGGAGATTTTTCATAAGTTTTATTTACGAATGTCATTTATATACTCACTGCATAGATAACAATCCATTCATGAGGAATGATTGCATTAAGTCTGGTTATTATTAGAGTGCTGGAGCTAAGTAATTCAAATGAACAACAAGAATATCCTGCATCTAAGGACTGCTTAAAAACTAAATTTTTACCACCTATAGTTCCTGATGTTACAGAAACATTTTGTGCATGATGAAACTCTACAAAATAATAATAATTTCCAGGCAAAGCAGCTACAGTATTACCCCCTGTAGTATCAGTAATTGCAAGAGGAATATTGTTGTAGGCTTGCATTGTTGTTGGCGTTAAATTATTTCTATGTATAACTAATATTTTTGGATTAACGGAAGTATCTTTTACTTCTCTTTCATTTATAAATGTCATACTTTTGCTATCCTTTTTATTATCATTTCTACATTTGCAATTTTATGCCCGGTAGGATTGAGAGATGTTGTTGAAGATAATACTGGTCTTACAACAATTGCACCAAATCCAGTCAAAGCATATGCAGCAACACCTTCATGAATAATAAGATTTCCTCTAGTGCTTTCTGCATTTGATAAATCTGCAGTATAATTTGTTGTTCCCGAAGATACAAAAAAATTAGTAGATCGAATTGGGCCTGTTGTTGAATTGTAAAATCCTACAGTTCTTATGGTAGAGGGGAATGCTCCTACATTGAAACAATTTAGTAAAGTCGACGACCTAACTAGGTTTACATAATAACCATTGAGTTCGTTTGCAGAATGTCCAAAATATCCAAAACTATAATCAATTAAATATATGTAATTTGCATGATCGAAATTTGGTAAATTAAAAGCTTGAACAGTAACTCCATTTGAAACAGCAGTAGACAAGGTAAGAAAATCAGTTCCACATATAACAGTTTTATTAGGTAGTAGTAAAGGACAATATCCTTTGTCAAATGCATGAGTTCCACCATTTGCATTGCTTACTGTATATGCAGGTCCATCATAACTAAATTTAATTATATCTATATTTATTTTTTTTTGAGTTTTTTCAGAATCAAGTATATTCAGCCATGTCATTTTATAAAACCATCCATTGATTGTTGTATTTTATTAATCCTAATGAACTATAATATCCATTTAAATTAAAGGTTCCAGACGGGGCTTCTAACATATAAGTAGATGTAGTTATTACAATATTATTTTGAGTAGAATTTTTTATAAATAGAATCTGCCCTACAGAAGCTATATTTGGATTAGGTAAGGTTACATTTCCATTAATTACCCAAACAACAGTATTTGTTGTTGAAAAATCATTTGCAACTGGAGCTACCGTAACGAATGCTGGTACCGAACCACTGCCACCACTAGCTGTAGAAGCAATCACACCATTAACAACTGATATACCTGTTCCGCCTGTATAATAAGCCTTTACTGAGGAAACTGAAGCAGCTTGATCCTGTTGAGATCCAGCCATTGAATTAACTACAGCTGCAGTTTTTGCTAAAACATCAGTGTACTGTGTGATAGTTGATGCAATCGCGCCAGAATTAATAGAAATTCCAGCTCCAGGAGTAAATTGACTTCGAACATCGGATGTAAAATTATTGATTTGTTTTGTTTTAATTTTAGACATAATTAACCATTCCATCTGGCTTTAACGCCACGAGTATCATAGTGAATCCAACCACCTTCTCTAGGATATAAACCTAGACCACCTTGTTTCATTTTACCCTCTTTAATTAATTTTTCAACAAGATCATACATTTGTTGTGGAGTCATACCTTTTATTTGAATATCTGCTGCATTAGCAAACATATGCTGAGACATAGTACTCCCACCAACAGCTTTGTTGCGTTCAGGAGATCTATATCCTGAAATAATAGTAATAGGCTTTCCACATGCATCCCTTAATACTTGAAGATTTTGTAATAGCTCTGTTGCATTTGCTACAAGTGTAGTAGGTACAGCATCATAATATTCTAATTCTGAAATATTAAAGTTTTTTGTAACTTGAAGATTTGTTTTCTGTTCTTTTTTTAACATAAAAATCTTTAATCCTTTGTTTCTAATTCTGATTCGCAAATATCACAATCATCACAGCTGCATTCACCTTCTTCACAGCAAGTACATGTTATAAATAAAGGTATTGTGCATGAGCAATTTTCTAATTCACAATCATGTTCGAGCATTTTGAGACTCCTGAATTTTTTTAACCATTTCTCTTAAAGCCTTTACTTCTTCTTCTAGCTCTTCGCGTTCCTTTTGTTCAAGCTTAATTGCTAGCTCCATAGACTTTTCTACAGCAGCTTGATTCTTTCTCTTTAATAGCTTTAATGCAGCTTCTGCAAACATACCAGATAAGAAAGCAAGTAGTCCTGCTTTAAGCACAAAGCTTTGATTAGTAAATATGTATACAGTTAAAGCTACAAGGCCACTACATACATGTAAGAATAACTGTTTTTTGGCTGCACTTAAGGCATTAATTGAAAGCTTAAAGCTTTCTTCTACGATTTGAGTACCGAATTGACCTGCAGTAGCAGACATAATGATAGCTTCTATTAATTGTTCATTTATTTCCATGATATACTCCACGTTAGGCATGTATGTAATATATCATTTGATTTTTATATAATTCAATTATGCTTCTAAATTAAAAAGATATATCTTGCTTGCTTGAGTAGATATTCCTCCGCCAGACGGAGTAACAGAAACAATCTTTAAATAAAACGATGTATTTGCATCTAAAATTGCATCTGCAGAATTATGATACTGATGTAATGCTCCACCATTTGGTGATGCATATGAATTGCTTAAATACCCATATCCTCCTTGACAACCTAATTGCAAATTAGTAGTGCTATCAAAAATCCCATAAAGATATCCCTGATTTTGAGCCGCTGTTGCTTGCCTTAATGTAGCTCTAATTAAGGTTTTCTTAGTTACTGTTATTACGGAGGTATCAAGATTATTTATTGAATAATTGGTGTTTTGTTCTAAATCAAAAAATTTATAGTTGGGATTTGTACTTGCATTAGTGAAGGTGGCTTTGGTATTTGCACCACCTGTATTTAATTGGTCAGGAAAAAGTAGAACACTAGGCATTCTAATGATATTTGAAGGTATGTACATTTATTTATTCTCAGCTATGGGTAACATAAAAATATGACTATTAAGATTTCTTGAGGTTGATCTAGCGGCGCCAACAGAGTTCTTAGTTCCCGAACTATTTATACCATATTTAGGAGCACCTAAAGCAACAATACTATTCCACCAGGGTGCAACAGAGTAAATCTGTGTCATACTACCGACATAGGCATTTTTATAAGATTGATTTCCTGTATAATTTGATACAGTGATATTATCTCCAAGTGTGTTATAAAACACATTATATTGATAATCTAATGAGAATGCTCCAATATTGAAATGCCAATTAGAAAAATATAAACCTTTAAGTTTAGTGTTATCGTAACTAGCGGTAGCTTTTCTACAAAATTCTGCATCTTGATTAGACGCAAAGTCCCACAAATGAGTCCCAAAGCCGGTAGCGGTGGCTGTTGAATCTGCCTTCACATATTTAATAGGTGTGCTAGGAATATAAGTCATTTTTAAAGTCTCCAAATTAGCATAGTGCCGTTGTTGGTGTTATAGGTGACCGTTCCGGAAACAGCATTTGCTCTGACTTGAATAGTTTTTGTAGCGCCTTCGTTTACTGTCAAATCGTATTGAAAACCGTCTTGAGTAGTCCCATAAGGATATCCCGTAATAAATCCCCGACCTTTAGGTGCTACGGCATCTACACCATCAATCACTAGATTATACCATACATAATTATTGAAAGCATTCTTTACACCACCTAAATAACATTCAATAAAATAATCTCCAGGTTGTAAGATTATTCCATTTCCTGATATAGATGCATAGCTGGTGAATGTGCTAGTTCCATTATTATATATTGGTGTGTAGATGTGATTTAAAACAGCAGTACTTGCGGGATAGCTGAACAGATATTGACCTAATACGGGTTGAATAATAGTTTTAGCTAAATAACTCATTTTTAATCCTTTCTATTACATGATGTACCAAGCACCGTCAGCCTCATTTGCGACAAGTGTTAGCGTTGTACCTGTAATAGACAATATAAAAGAAGTGGTGCCACTAAAATCTATGAACTTCCCTGTATCACTACTATTTACATTAACTGCAACATAAGCCGTACCGAGTCTCTTTATGTGCACCTTTTTTGTATTTTTACCAGATATAGGAGGCAGGTACACGTTAAACGCTGTGCTTCCATTTTTTACTAATACAAAGGTCTCTGCATCTGTTAGAGTCAACACAGTATTGTTGCTTGTTACGTTTACGTGGAAATTTAAAGAGCTCCCTCCACCCCCTCCAGAAATCGTGGTAGGAGTCCAATTAGACCCATTCCACGCTAAGGCCTGCCCGTTTGTAGGCGTAGTGGTTACTGTGTTTACATCTAATAAAGCATTAATTGATGTTTCATTTATTATACTTGTAATAGTAGAACTTATATCTGATATTTGTTTTGATTTAATTTTAGACATTATTTTTCTTCTTTCTTAGTTGCGTATAAATACCCAGTTAGTACACCTAGTCCAGCAACTCCAACATTAACAATTGCATCAGCGATCCATTTATGATCATTATTGCATTTTTCTAAGTCTACTTGTTTTTTATACATTTCCATTTGACATAATTGCAATTCATTTTTACAAGCAGAATTAGAGTAATTATAATCTAATTTTAATGGTTTATTACATGTTGGTTTTGTTCCTAAAGAAGAACATCCAATTAAAATACTTAATAAAATAAATAAAATAGGTTTCATGATATACCTCCTAAAAAGAGGTATATCACATATTAAGCTTGATATACAATCTGAATTACATCATCAATTTCTAAAGAATGCCCAGAAGTAGTTCCTGAGAAAAATAGTGTATCGCCGGAAGCAATATTAACAATTGTTTTAGCTGTAGTGCCGTTATCATTACTAAAGAACACTTCAGAATTAGTTGCAGAACCTATATTATATGACAATCCATTAATAAATACTTGTACATGGCCATCTGAGGATGGAGTAGAACTAATAGTTAAACCTGTAGAACCGGTTGCACTAGCAGCAACAGCAGTTGGATTTGTAGAAATATCTCTCTTTAAGGTTCCACCAGTGGCAGTAGAGGTTAACTTTCCATTAGTTGCAGTAACTGTGCTTCCATCTGCCAAGAAAGTAGCGAGATCAGCAACACTTACTAACTTACCAACACTTGAATCGCTTGCATCTGTTAAACTAAGTTTATCTTCTTTAGCTAAAGCATCTACATCAGCTAAATTGCTAAGGTTCAAAGAAATTGAAAGACCAGAAATAGCAATACCAGAACCAGCTTGATATGCAGCACCTGAAGAGAATTGTACAAATTCGAGATTATCTGTACCGAAAACCACACCACCAGCTGGCGAATTTAATACCCAAGATGTACCTGCAAGATTACCAGCTTCAATAAATGTAAGCATACCGCCGGTTACTTCACCATCAGGATCATCGTCACTGTCTGGACTTCTTGTTAAAGGAACAGCGACGCCATTCCAATTATAGATACCATTTTGTTTTGCATCATCTTGATTCTTTAACAACACCCTTTCGCCACCAGCAGTAAATGTAAAACCATTAATTGATGCGCCTGGAGTAGCTAAGTTTACATTATCAGTACTTGCAGTTTTACATGCAGCACGAAAATCTAAACCTTGTACTGCTGTTTCGAATTTTCCATCAACATATGATTTAATTGCAGAAACAGAGGGAGCTTGTGTAGTTTCAGAACCTGCAGTTGAATCAACTACTGCTGCTGCTTGAGCTCTAGCATTTGTAAAATATAAATTAGTATTACCTTCTGCTAAAGCATCTGTATTAGCTAACGCAGTAGTATTATTAGTAATATATGTTTTAACAGCAAGAGATGTAGGAAGTTTATCATTATTGCTAAGGTCAACAGCATCAGACCAAACATCAGCATTCAATTTTGCAAAATTAACAGAGTTATTTATTAGCTTACCTGTAGAAACTGATAGGTCTTGTAGTTTATTTGCGCTTACACTTAGGTTTGCAATTTTGTTTTCAGTTACAGCGTTGTCTGCAATTTGAAGCTCTTGAACAGCGTTGTCTGCAATTTTAGAGTTATCAATTGCATCATTTTGTATTTTTGCAGTAGAGATAGCATCGTTTGCGATTTTACTTTCAATAATTGCATTTGCTGCAATACTTAAAGCACCTGTATCTGCAAGTGTAGCATCACCAGAAAGTGTTTTAAAATCAATATCTGCGAGTGCGCCTTGACCAACAAGAATTTTGCCAGAGTCTTGTTTTGGAAGTCTGTTTAATGCAATGCTATTAGCTGCGATTTGTTTGCCTTTAATAAGAGCCATATTGATTCTCCTTATTCTTTTACATACCAGATTTTAAGTTCATCTGTGTTGTCAATAGTTAATCCGTTTGGAAGATTTAGTGTAACTGTACGTTTATTTACATTGATTGTAAATTCATCTGAATCTAATTCTATACCATTCATTAAAATTCTTATAAGCCAATGATTTTGGTCATCTTTCTTTATATTTTCAGAATTAATAAATGAATATGGATTGATAATTGGATTGGTAGGATTTATGGTATATGTTTTCCATAGTTGAGAAGGAAGGTCTATATTGCCTGGGTCGATTGAAACCGTTTCGTCACCAGTAACACTGTTAGTAACATATAATGTATTATCTACTGATTTTACGAAACCATCAAATACAATAGCATCTATAGAACTTCTGTCAATTCCGCTTTTTCTAACATCTGCTCCTGTTGCCATATTAGTTTTCTCCTAGGTTTGTTGATAGTTTACTTGAATATACTTTATCAATTATTTCTAATTCAAGGCTTGATGTTAATATTTTATGTTCTTTAGTAGATTTTATATATGCGCCGTTTTCAAATACATATTTGTATGTGTCTTTTATTCCTTTATTAAAATAATCAATAACTTTAGAAGGCTTTAAATCTCTATCGTAGGTGTAGACTTCAATTCCTTTAAGTAGTAAATCTTTTATTTCAAGAATAGTAAGTGAGCCTAAATTGGTTTTTACTTTAGTATCGCCAGATAAACAATAATCTGCAAAGCCTACTAGCTCTTCCCAAAGCTTCTCTGCATATTCTTTAGTAAGCTGATTAGAATCAATAGCACCTTTTAAGAATTGTTCCTTGTAAGCATTAAGTACATCATGCTTTTTCTTACCCATCGCACGTCTTACATCATCTGCCTCCTTAGGAGTAAAACCTGCAATCTTAGAACATATTTCCATTACTTGCTCTTGATATAGTAAAGTCCAATAAGAAGCCTTTAAAATTTCAGCTAATGATTCTGGTAAATCAATTGGCGCAAAATTATTCTTTTTATTAGTAATGTATTGTATATCGAAGCCAGCTTGTAAAGGACCTGGTCGATTAAGTGCTGTAATAGCACTTAAGTCTTCAATAGATTCTGGTTTACATTCTACAATAAGCTTCTTTGCCATACCAGAAGTCTCCATTTGAAACACACCAGTAAGATGTCCTTTATTCATTTGATCATAGGTAAGCTTATCACCATCTGGAATTTTATAAGGTTCAATATCTAAGCCTTTTTCTTGTTTAATTAATTTTGTACATTCTTTAATTACTGACAAAGAGTCAATGCCTAAGAAGTCAAACTTAAGCAAACCAAGCTCTTCACATTCATCTTTATCAAATTGAGTAATACGATCTGCTTTACCATTTTTCCATAATGGAATTACATCATGTATAGGAAAGTCAGATATAATAACGCCGGCTGCATGAATACCATAGGTCGAAACCATATCCTCAATTTTAGACGCAAAGTCTAAGAACTTTTCATATTTAGGTTCTTCCTTTAAATCTTGATTCAATTCCAGGATTTCAGTAAGTGTAGCTTCTTTACCAAATTTAGGTGGCGGAATTTTTTTTAGCAAATCATCAAGGTCATCCATATTGCCTTCAGTAATGCGATAATAGGATCTAGCTAATGATTTAGGTTTAAACGTACCATGAGTGATAATATTTGCTACATTATCTCTGCCCCAATAATCTACACACCATTCAATTGCTTTTTCTCTATCTAAAGCGTCATGGTCAATGTCTACGTCTGGCGCGCTACCATTAATCATATTAGACCTAGCTTTAGTAAAATCAAATTGGTCAGTACATTCTGTTACATAGAGCAGAATAGAATTATGAGGATTTTCTTTAAATTTAATCCTATTATGATTGTCATCTTGCATCAAACATGCGCCAAATAATAAGTCTAGCTCATTTTCAGATAAAGTAGAAATTTCATACATTAAGAAATCATAATCTACTTGTTCTACTCTTTCATCAGAAACATATTTTCTTATTTCCTCTAATAACCATTTTTTTCTATCAAACATTAGGAGTACCTATGATTACATTTAAATTATTTTTTAAATACATGTTAAGACCTATTGCTCATTGCAAAGGAGGCTGTTAAGTATCTTTAGTATTTCTTGAGTTTGTTCTTTGTATCTAGAAGTCATCTTATCTAAATATAAAATCTTGTTTTCTAGAAAGATTTTATGTTTTAAGGCTTCTTGTGTTTTTTCTTTTAAAAGATTTAATAATACCTGTACATTAAGTTCTACTAAATCATACTCTTCTTCCATTAAGCTTACATCAATCTGATGCAAAAGCTTTTTTGCTCTATCAATAAATACAATCATTTTAATTCCTTTTAAACAAATAAGGGTTTTATATACATAAGCATTATAGTACTACCTGTGGTGTAGCCTAATGCATTACATATACTAAATTTTATTCTTTCTTTAGTAGTATCCATACCCATAAGTATAATACCATTTGTAGTCCATATTGCAGATGCAAGTAGTCCTGAAAATATTTGAGTAGTTATCCAATCATGTGTAACTGCATAATGGTCAAATGAGTTTACCATATCTCCTATAAATGAAAGCGTAAATGATATTAGCATCATTTTTATAAACGGCATTTCCTTTTTAGAGGATTTGTTTTCAGGCATAGAATCAATTAAATTAAGATACGATTCTGTATATTTTTCATCATCCATATTTTTATAGAAGTTCGATAGTATCTTTTCTATCAAGTAAAATATGCTCTACTTTTGTTGGTTTGAATTGCTGTAAAGCTTGTAAAACAATTTCTGGATTAAAGGTTTTACACGAATAGACATCTAGCTCAATTAAGCCTGGATTTGTTTCATCCCAGACATGCATTGCCATATGAGATGTTTCGATTACACAAACACCAGTAAGTCCACGGTTTCCTTCTTTGTCTAAGTAAACGACGTGGGGACCCATAAGAATTTTCATATCAATTGCTTCCACTAGGTCTTTAAACCATTGCGCGGTTTTAACAACATCAGAGGGTGGTTCTTCTACCTCTGCACGAATAATAATATGTTTATGCTCTAGCATGATTGCTCCTATTTTAAAATGGCATAATAAACTTACTAGCTTCTATACTCATTTCTGGTGTAAAAATCAAGGGAGTTGCACCACGTCCCTCATTTAAAAATCTAGAAAATATCAAATTGTATTTAACTGGGTCTACTTCAGTAATCTTAAGTGCCCAGGCTACAAGACTGCCTGCAGCAGAACCTCGACCTGGACCATGTAAAACTCCACGTTCTCTTGCACCATCCATAAATTGAGCAACTACTAGCATGTAATCTGAGAACCCCATGCGTTTAATTGCAGTAAGTTCATGGTCAAGTCTATCTCTGTATTCTTGAGGAGGCATACTTTGAAATCTTTCCCATAAGCCTTGTTTAGCTTCAACCTCTAAATACTCAAAGCTTTGCATACCGTTAAGCTCTTTAAACTTTGGATAGCGATTCATTCTATCTGAAAAATAGTCGTCAGAATTAATCATTTTAGCAACCTCTACAGTATTAGAGATAGCATCATATGGTAACCCTAGGTGCTGTGCTTCCTGCCACATCCAGTCATGGTCAGCGACATGTACTTTGATTTCACCAAAAGTAAATCTTTTAGGATCTGAAAGTTTTGTTTTTGTTTGTAAGCATAACGCCGCCTCATGATGATGCTTATCATGCTCATGCGTATAATGACAATCGTTAGTACAAATAATAGGATAATCATATCGGTTGGCAATTTTAATTAGTTCTTGGTTAACTAATCTTTGTTCCTCGTTATGATGAAGCTGTAGCTCGATAAGTAGTCTGTTATTAAAGATAGCCCTATGATGATCAATAAGTTTGGCTGCATCATTTGATCTACCACGCAATATGAGTTGACCAACCCTACCACCCAAGCATGCAGTAGTAGCAATAATGCCTTCACTATATTGAGCAAGTAAATCATCATCAACTCTAGGTTTGTGATACATTCCTTCTGTATAAGAGAATGTAGATAATTTATATAAGTTGTGTAGACCTTTATTGTTCATTGCAAGCAAAACAAGATGATAATAATTTTCTTCTAAATCATCTTTTTCTCTTACAGTTCTGTCAGCGCAAGTATAATATGCTTCCATTCCAATAATTGGCTGTACGCCATTACTTTTACAATGTTTAAAAAATTTGTACGAACCACTGACACTACCATGATCAGTCATAGCAATTGCTGTTTGGTTAATATCTTTAACATGTTTTGGTAATGTATCTACTCTATTGATACCATCCAATAATGAATATTCGGTGTGTACATGTAAATGAACAAAACTCATTTTAATCCTTTAATAAGTATTCTAATTGATCTAAATAATTACGCCATGTTTGAATATCGTCTAAGCTTTTAGGAGATGACAATGGCATTTCTGGGACGCAAAATATAGGAAAGTCATCCTTTATTTCTTGCACACATTTTTCTTTGTATTCAAATTTAGAGCATAAAGAATGCTCATAATAAACTTTATTGCAGTTTTTACATCTTCCATAATTGGCATCTATAAATGCATTTAGCTCCAAATAATGTCTTTGAAGCATATGCATTAAATAATCAGCTAATAATGGTTCGTATATTGCAGCACTAATCATATAAGGTAGGATATCAGATATCTTTTGATAATATAATCTAGCACCATCAGTATACGGATTACTCTTCACTGTCGCTGGTTGGTTCAGATTCAGTGCTTGATATATCGCCTGTTTCTCTTCTTTTGTTAGCATTTAATATTTGATCCTTTAGCTTTTCAAAGAATTCGGGATTAGATACAAGATAATCTCTCATACCCATTCTCCCGCCATTACAAAGACTTGTTTCTTCTCCAGTGTTTGGATTTGTATACTTAACACTAGAGCCTGCAAATCTAACGAGCCCATTATCCTTACAATAGTTAACTGCGTCAAGAAATTTATCAGTACCAATACCTGGTACAAAATCAAAGCTAGCCTCTTTACTTAATGCTGGTGCGCATTTATTCTTTACTACTTTAACACGCATTGTCAAAGCATTTTCTTGATCTTGTGATGGCTTTGATGAAACCCTTAAGCGTACAGAAGCATAGAATGGAATTGCATTACCACCGCTTGTTGTTTCTGGCTTTTTACCCATAAATTTATCATTTCTATGGAAAGGACTATATCTTCATCTCATTTTACTGAGAGCCTTGCGCTTGGAGATTGTGTCTATCTCAATCTCTACTCTACTCACTTCTATTATTCATAGGTTTTCGATAGTCTCTACACCTTACTCTAAAGAGTCTTGGCACGGTATTGCCCAATTATTGAAGGGTTTCACCGTTAGCTATGTTTTTACATAACACCCATGGACATGGTTCACAAGGTTTTTTACTCAATATCACTATTGAGGGAAACCGATTAGAAATTGTTCGATTTTTTGTTTAGCATTACTTAATTCTGATTCATGAATTACTAAATATTTGTATCCGTTTTCTTTGAGAAAAATTTCTTTCCTTGAATCTCTTTCCTTTTGTTTTTCAAAAGAATGAGACCAAACTCCATGAACATCTATACATATTTTTTGACCTAAATAAAAATCAATAGACCATTGAGCTATTCTTTTTTCATAAATATAAGCATAGTCTAATTCATCTAATATTTTAGATACTTTTTCTTCTATTAAGTTCATTGAGAAATTTCTTCTTACAGAAACATTTAAAGATTTTCTAAGGTGACCTACGGCAGATTCACTAACTCCAAATATTTCTGCAGCCTTTACATGACTTATGTAAGGATCTTTTAAAATATTTAAAGCTTCTTCTGTCTTTGGTATTTTGTGATACCACATTCGCTCGCGTTTTAATTTTAAAGCTTTTAATAAACGATAAAACGTTTCATCACAAATGCCTGCTTGTTCACAAATATCTTTCATTTTCATTGTTGAAAAGTTTTCTTTAACAAAATCAACTTGTTCCATTGTCATCTTGTTAAAAGTCATTCCATTTATAGTTAATGCCATTTTTAAATCCTTGTATTTGATCTAAAAATATTTTACATAAAATCGTTGTAACTTCAAGTTAATTTCCATACATGACGCCAATATTAGTACGCACTTGATTAATAAACAAATAACAGACTTTATTATCTACACTGATTTTACTAATAGAACGTAAGGCTTTAGACAGTAGTCTTGGCAAATCAGCAACGCCAACCTCGTTCATATTACGTTTGGTTTCTTTTTCTGATTGTGCGGCATCAATACTATCAAATACTACAACACCAACTTTACCAGTCTTGCCTAAGTCTTGTGCTAGTTGTAATGCTTCCTCTGCCGTATCTGGATAAACAAAAATCATTTTATCTGGATCTAAACCCATAGATTCTACAAGATCTAAACCTGTAGTTCTTTCTAAGTCGATCCATACTGGTGGCTTTGTATATCCTTTTGCTTGAACATAATTACGTACAATCTGCAAACATAAGGATGTTTTACCAGCAGAAGGTGGACCGAATATTTCAATTACTCTATCATCTGGTACGCCACCAATACCAAGTACAGCATCTAAAGATACAGAGCCAGTAGAAATAGGCTCTACTTTCTCGTACTTAGGGCCCATAGATAGAATTTCTTCTTTACCATATTTCTTAGTAAAGGCTGATGCAATTGCATCAATTTCTGGAATACCAGTTAGTTTTTTAATTGCCATTTTTAATCCTTTGTTTCATTAAGCTTATTTCTAAGTTTAATAGTTTCTTCGATTGCATTAATCATTTTTAGAAAATGCAAAAACTCTTCAAATGTAATTTCTTCATTTACTCTAGCTTTAATCCAGTTCTTTAAAATCTGACAGGCACCAATCTTGAATTCCCAAATGTCATTTTTTAATTGAAAATTAATGTCATTAATGACATTAATTTCTAGCTTATTATTGACATTTATTTTGCATGGAAACTTTACATTTGCAAACACAGTCGTTTCTATTTCAAAAGAGTCTATTTCGAAAGAGAACAAATGATGTTGTCTTAGTTGCGCGCCAATATTAGCTATTCTATAAAACTCATCATAGTCTTTTGGATATGGTACTCTTGGATAATTCTGTTTAAGTAAACCATTGAACTTCTCTACATAACTAGGCATATTTAAATAACCATATATATAGTCCATAATATGTTTTGCTTCTATTTCTGTATCGCCTAGACAATCATTTATTTCTTTTATAAATGATTCTTTTATATTAGATTCTACTTTATTTTGTTCGTTATAGATATATAGTGGTGCAGAATGCGTGTTTGCTTTTCCTGTAAAAAAAGCAAACTCTGGAGTACCTTTTGTAAGTACAACATGTTTAAAATCACTACTATCTCTTACTGATGCAGTGAAATTAAAATAGAAATTATCTTGAATTGATTCATGCTTTACAAGCTCTAATCTTTTTCCTTCTGTCATCTTTGAATCATAATAATAACGATTATCAAATGGTCTATAAGCAAAAGTCTTGTAGGTACCATTTGCGTCTTTTTCTTTTTTGTTTAGAGAGACTCCTTTAAATGGACTATTCTGTGATTCTAAATGAAGCTTGATATTTGATTTTAATTTATCGAGTTTAGTATTTACTAATAATTCATCAGTTGCTGTTAGTACTCCAGCACCTTTAACTTTAAATATATCTCCTAGCGAAAATCCTTCATTATAAATTTTTAATAATTCATTATCTAAAGGAATAAAGAAATAATTAGGTGCTTCAAGTGTTAGCTTTTGAAAATGAATATCTTTATTTTGTAAACATTGAAATTTGAACCACTTACTACCAATTAAATCTGCATAGAATACTTCTCCAAAATCATACTTTTCTTTTAATCCTGTTTTGATTAAAAAAGTGATACATACATTCGTTTTGATATCAAAAACGTTTTTATCTTCTTTTGTTTTATCACCGTTTAAATTTAAAATATAAATTTCATCAAAATCTTTCAGAAGCGAAACTCTCATTTGTTGACAAGCCTGAGATTTGATAAAGCTATTACTAGTAATAAATGAAATTAAACCTGTTTCTTGCCTACTAATTAAATCATGAGCGTATCTAAAGAATTTAATATAATCGTCATTTAAACCACCAGCGGTATTGAAATCTGCTTTATACGTTTGCATTAAATCAGTAATAAATTTAGAGTTGTTTTTACTATTACGGTTGTATGGTGGGTTACCAATTACAACAAATACTGGTTTATTTTCTTTTACTTGATTAGCTCCTTCAGTTTCTCTTGCAAGTAAACCTACAAAGTTATCTTTTTCAAGTAAAATTTCATTTACTGAAACTTTATCTAAGGTATTAGTTAAGTATATGTTTGTTCTTTGGCGACCATTACTAGTTTTTACTTTGTAACCATAGTGTCTAAATAACTGATCTAATTTAAAATTAGCAATAGTATAAGACGTCATTAATAATTCAAAGCCATTTAGTTTATTAATTAAATGATCTCTAATATATTCAAAACGTTTTTTACTATTTTCAATTGAATCGCAAATTCTTGTTGCAATTCTTACTAGAAAATTACCAGTACCAGTTGCAGGATCTAATACTTGAACTTTACTATATTTTTCGTCACAATATTCATTGTTTAAAAAACCACCATTAATATTTAATTTATCTTTTAAAAACAATTGTGACATATCAATCATGTAATCTACGATTGGTTCTGGAGTGTACCATACTCCAAGATTCTTTCTTGTTTCAGGTGAATAGTATTGTAAAAAATCTTCATAAAAATGAATTAGCAAATCACCACGTTGATGTTCTGTAATTGATAAATCATTTTCTTTAACTAAATTAAATATCTGATTAATTGAATCAAAAATATTTTGATTTAAGATTTTACTATTCTCTTCTAAAATATAAAAGAATTGTTTTAAGAATGGATTAGATTGAGGCATATAAAAAATAATATCCTCAAATGTAAATTTATCTGAATCTTTATTTGATTCGTTATAAATCTGTTTTGCAGCAAACATTGAATAAGAAATGGTTTGCGCAAATAAATCAGAAAACGATTCGTCATTAATATCTGCAATTAAATTCTTTTGAATACTATCTCTAAGCTCACTTAAAGTTTCAGATTCATTTAAATCTTTAATTAGATTTTGTTTTAATACTTTTGTTTGTTCTGCAAGTCTTTGTGCAAACTCATCTATATTCATTTATTAACTTTCTAAATAAAAGCAATCTACAGTTTCATTAGCGCTATTTAAATAATCTTTCAATGCAATAATTAACTTTAGTTTTGTTTGTGTTGCTGAATGTGTACTTAAAAATCCACCTTTAATTTGTTTAATAGATGAATCTAGTACATAGTCTTTTTGTAATGTTTGTTTGTTTGTAGAAATATATTGTTTAAGATTTTCATTTGAATAAAGCATTTGAAGTTTATCATATCTGTCGAACAAGAAAGATACAGTATTCTCTAGTGCTTGTGTCCAATTCTTAAAATCAAATACATAATCATCATCTTTTGTTTTTACTCTTAAAGAAGTTAATTTAGTATTTGGATCTAATTCTTGAGTTACTCTTTGCCAATTCAATATTTTAACTGGTGCAGCTTGTTTCTTTTTTAATTCGACGCAATAATCTTTTAATATTTCTTTTACAGAATCTACTTTATATTTAGTTTGATTACTAATGAACTCGCTGAATAAGTTTAAATGTAAATCTAAATCAAAGAATGATTCTACAGTTGCTTTGATCTTTTGATTTTGAATGATTTGTTCTAATGATTCTATTTTTGTTTTTGAAATTAAATCTACGTTATTCATTTCAGATCTATTTTCAATAAAATCTAAAATGTTAACTTGAAATAATAATCTATCTGTTAATTCATCTTTTGATAGGTCTAACGCGTCATAGACCTTCCATTCTAATCCGTTTGTCAAAATAGCCCAACGCACATTAGCAGAGATACAATACGAGATTGCCTGACTAACTGGTTTACCTACTAGCTTTTCATTTAATCTTTTAGCTTCTACTAAAGCAATTGGTTTAGTTTGATTAGGTACAAATAAAGCAAAGTCTACAGGGTTTTCTCTTTCACCATCTGTAAGCTTTCGCCATTGTGCTTTTACTTCTTCTGGGTCTTCACGATCCCATTCAAATAAATCTCTTAACATTGGTGCAATTAGCCAATCAATTGTTTGAGATTCATTAATGTTTTCGTATGTTTTGTCAGTTAGAAGTTTTAAATATTTATTAAAGTTTTTATTTTGCATCAATTTACAATTACATAAAGGATTATTGTTAAAAAAAATATTACAGAGAATAAGTCATCATCTTGATCCATATTACCCCTTAGAGCGTTGAGTCAATAAATAAATATTGTCCTCTACTTCGCTTGATGTGGACATTATCAAATCGTCTAATCCTAATGTTAGATTATCAGATTGCTTTAATTCTTCATATAGTTCATCTAATTCGGAAACGATATATTCTTCAATAGATAAAGAGGTTTTAATTACATCTGTTGTCACATTTTGATTTTGATAGCACATCATTTGCATTTTCAAAATGATTTCTAAATTTACTACTTCTTCTCCATATATTACAATTCCTTTTTCCGCAAAAGAATCAAAATACTTTGTATAGGATTCGTAAATTTCACCTAGCAAAAGGTGATCTGAATAATTTCCTTTAGCAATTAAATGATTGCGATGATGTATTAATTCTGCGCATTTAAATGCGCCAAGAAGATATTGATAAGATTCTATTGCCATAATTAATCTCCTATCTTTATAAAGGTTATGTTTTTGTTTTTAGTTAAGTATTCTTTAATGTAGACATTACTTGAGTTTGGATAATCACTTTCATAGTAGATATTAATAACGCCGCTACTAATTAAACTTTTAAAGCATTCCCAACATGGTTCTACATTAACATATGCAGTAGAATCTTTCAAACTTACGCCATTTTTAGCAGCTTGGAATACTGCATTTCTTTCTGCATGCACTGTACGAATACAATGATTATCTACTATTAAATGTCCAGCATCATCGCAATGATCATCTTTAGTAAGAGAACCATTATACCCAGTAGCAAGAATATTGTTATCACGAACAATAACGCAGCCAACATGCTTTCTATCGCAAGTACTTCTAGTTGATACATGCTTTGTTAATTCTATAAAGTAATTGTTCCAGGTTCGCATTGTTTTTTATTTATTTCTTCTTCTACGGCTTGATAGTTTTCTAGAATAGCCTGCATATTAATATAATGCAGACCATCTATTACGCTTGTTTGCCAATAATTGTCAATATTACGAAATGCCTTTTTTTTAGAGAAACCTGTTTCCTCGTCTATTATAAACAAAGAAATTTCTAAATTTTTATAACGAGGGTACTCTGTAATCATCATTCTTTTTGCTGGATTAAAATTATTAACAAACCAAAGTCTAAATAGACCAGAGCTTTGATAAAGGGTAGAAAAAGTGTAATTGAATTGTTTCATCATTTCTAAAAGTGGATTTATATTGTATCCATGGTAAAATTTATACATGACTTTGCCAGCATGTAAATGTTTGTTTTCAATCATGGCTTTTAAAAAATCCTTCAAAATCGATTTCATTTGTAGATTCTTTTAAGGTTTGTATATCCTCAGCAATCTGAATAAAGATTTCTGGCACTGATTCAAAGAATGTAACCAAATCAGATACATCATCTGATGACGCTACTAGATAAATTGCATCTAAAGGAATGTCACATACAAATTTGTTTTGATTAAATGATAAATCAATTTTTAAAAATTCATCTGTTAATAGAAAAACGTTATGAGGATACTTGTAGCTTAAGGATAGCTTTACTTGAATCAGCCCCATTAAATAATCAGGTAGCATTACATTTTCTTTTCTTGAATCTACATAAATTATAGTCTTTCCTTTTTGCAAAAAGGATTCGATAGTTTCTTTCTTACTTTGCATATTAGCAGCTTTCTGGAATGTATCCAATTGAATAACAAAAGGAATCTATTGGTAACTTCATAAATAAATATTGATCTATACTTAAGCTATCATTCCATAAATGATAATCTAATAGATAAGTATAGAAGCTATTGCAAATCTCAAGGCTAGCTTCAAGCATTTTGAAGCTCATCTAATTTTGTTTTATAGAATTGAATCAATGGATTACACCACATAAGGAAGCTAATCGTATCTGGTTCTGATAGGATTTTTTCTGCTACTTCCTTTAATAATGTTAATTCGTGCAATCTCATTTCATATTCAAGAATAAAGGATTCACTCTGTTCCATATTCGTCTATTCTCTTTTGTATTTCGGGGTCTAAATCTTCTGACTTATTAGAAAAGCAACCATTTACTTTCAAAAATAAATATATATATTTTTGGAGCTCGATTACTTCACTTCTATTAATCTCTATATTTGCTTGGTATAAAATTAAATCAATAACATGTTTAACAAAATACCTATCATTGTCTTTTGAATTCTTAACAAGCACTATTAAGAATTTTTCTTTATCTATATAAGACTTTTCTACTTCTAAATATCTTATAAAGTAAACGTATCCACATACGTTTACTGTTTTTGGTATTACTAAATCTTGAAAGTGTTTTTCAGTCCAATACTCTACTGTTTCTGATACTACATGCTGTCTAGTTTTAGGAATTGAAGCTAATTGTCCATCCATGAGCATTGCTAATGCTTCATCTAATTTTAATAAATCTCCAGTATACTGAGATGAAAAATCAAATTTAAATGAGCTATCAAAAAGTAATGCTATGGAATTTATATATGCGTTTTGTAAAAATTTCTTTTTTCTATTGTTTGGATGCTGTAGCTTTACGTAATCTACTAAAGCATTGTCTATAATTGCTTTAACTATAGCTTTGTATTCAGATTTGTCATTTGACATGTTTCCTCGCATTAATCAGGTATTAGCTACGAGTTTTATGTCTTTTAATTAATCTGTCAACAAATATTACACAGTTTTGTTTCCGTGTCTATAGCTACGAGTTTTATTATATTCTAGTTTAATGTCAATTGCTTCTTGAAGATTAATTCCATGTAGTCCACAGAAATCTGCAATTCTAATGATTGTATCTGCAAGCTCTACTGGAATTCCTTCTGGCTTCCCATCTTTTTCATAGATTTCATCTACAGCGTGTCCAGCACGATGTTCCTCAAATGCTTCACTTAATTCGCTATGCATAAGACAAATAAGCTCACCGATTGTTCTTGGTTTATCATGCCAACCCTTTGATTTTGCGTTTTCATATGCTGTTTGTACTAATTCATTAATTTGCATTTTCTGCTCTTTCTACGATTTTCTGAATCAAACCGTCTTCTATAATATATTGTCCAGTAGTACATCTACCCCATAAGCTTGCAGTAGATAGTTTAATTACCGGTTGATTTAAGTTTAGCAGTTTGTTTCCAAGCCAATTAGAAACAAGATAAAATTCTAATGGTTCTTTAAAGGTTTTGTCTCGTGAATCTTCTTCTAAATCTGCCGTTTCATCTACTACTGTATATAACTCTGAAAAAAGCTTTGTGCCTTCTAAAGCGTCAATCAGTTCTTTTGGTGCGCGACATAAAAGCTCTGTTTGGAGAATACTTGATGTTTTTTCAAGTATTTGTTCTTCAGTTAACATAATTTTACTCCCAACCCCAGTCGCCAGTCATACCAGATGCATTGTAATCAGTGACTACTCCTTCAAAGAAATTCTTAAAGGAGTCTCCACTTACAATCCAATCTAACCATGGTAAAGGGTTGTCTTTTTGTTTAAATTGTGGCTTTAAGCCTAATTGCAATAAGCGTCTATCAGCTAAATATCTTACATAGGTTTTGATATCTTTTTTTGATAGCTCACAGATTGAATCTTTGTCTTGGTATACTAAGTCAATCAAAGCATCTTCGAGTTCAACTGCTTTAGTATAATTAGTATAAATATGCGCCTTTAAATCATTATTTACAACATCTGGATGTTCCTCACAGAAGGTAGAAAATAATTTAGTCATTGCATTTACGTGACTAGTTTCATCACGAATAGACCACTCAACAATTTCACACATACCTTTCATCTTACCAAAACGTTGATAATTTAAAAGCATTACAAATGCAGAGAATAAACTCATGCCTTCATTACAAACTGATTGAGCTAATAATACTGCTGTTTTTCTATTAGCGCCTCTCATGTTTTCAATGTTTTGAGATTGCATAAAGTCTAATTTATTGCGCATTTGATCATATTGCAGGAACGCTGAATATTCTTGTTCTGCTAAACCAAGAGTATCATTCAATAAAGCATAAGCTCTTTGATGAGTACCTTCTCTATTGGCAAATGAAAGAAGCATATTTCTAATTTCATTGTTTTTAAATACAGGTAAGAATTGGTCAATATAATTACTTGCAACTACACAATCACTTTGAGTAAAAATTCTTAGAATTTGTGTAATATGAGCTTTTTCCTCAGGCAGCAATCCTGAGTTTTTCCATTGATTAACATCATCCTGTAATTTAGCTTCCCAGGTTCCCCAATGCATTTTTTCATGTTCCTCTGCTAATTCCATAGCCCATGGATATGAAAAAGGTTTGTATGCTTTATTAGGCTCTAATAAACTCATTTTGTTTTCCATTTGTCTTTTAAATAGTCTGTTGCTTTTTGTCTAGCTTCATCTACACTCTTGCAATTTTTAAAGCTTTCAGTCCAAGGTGCAATTGAAATCATATCATTTAATCTAAGCTTTAATGATTCCCAATTAAATGGAATAGTTTCAATTACATTAAACGAAGCACCCTCATAATCTACTAAAATACTAGATTCAATTTCCATAGCGTCTACATCACATACAATAATGAATTCATCATTTGCAAAATGAAATGAAACGCAACCGCCATTATTATACAAATCTGACATATGCAGGTTCACTTCTGGGTAAACCTGAGCAAATTCAATAAAATCTTGTTGAGTTTGATATCTTGGATGATCTTTTTTTAAAGCTCTTTCAAACATCATGTCTATGATTCTATTTTCATTACTAGTATAATAAGAGTTACTCATTTTGTCCTTTATTCTATTACTTGGTAATAGAGGTTTATAAAAGAATTTGAATCTAAAACGTATTTTAATGTTTCCCAGCCTTCAATAATTTTACCTGAGCTTTTAATGAATACAGGTTTATTTAAATCAGCTTTTGTTACATCTAATTTATCTTCAAGCTTTAAATATTCATCTTTATTTAAAGTAAATAAATGTAGCGCAGAAACAATATATACGTCAGAAATTATTTTCATTTGATTATCCTTGGCAAGAAACACATTCGTCATAATCCTTAAGTGCTTTTCGTTCGATTTTTTCAGAAATCTTTTCTAATTTAGCACCAGAATTTGTTCGAAGGTAATATAATCCTTTTAATCCTTTTTTCCAAGCTAAAATATGTACGTAATTAACATACGCTTTATCACTTCCAGCTGGAAAGAAAAGATTTAAGGATTGTCCTTGACAGATAAATTCTTGTCTATCCGCAGCATGTTCAATTAACCAAGCTTGATTAATTTCAAACGCTGTTTTAAATACTCCCTTTTGGTATTCGTTTAAACAATCTAAGTGTTGTACAGAGCCTTGATTCAAAACAATTGATTGCCATGCTTCGTTATATTTTGTTTCGTCATTTGCGAATACCTTTAAAAGAAGTCCATCTAGATATTTGTTTTTTTGTAAGAAGCTACCTGCTCTAGTACGGTGTGTAAAGGCATTTGATTTCCAAGGTTCAATACTAGGAGATGTATCTAAGATAATACTACTATTAGCATTAGGTGCTATTGCAAGTAGATGACTATTCCTTCTACCATATCCAATACCATCTAAGTATTCCCCACGTTCAGCAGCTAACAATTCTGTTTGTTTAATTGCGCGCTCTTGAATTAGCTTAAACACTCTTCTATTTAAACCTTTAGCCATAGGAGATTCCCAGGCTATATTATTTCTTTGAAGTAACGAATGGAAACCCATTGCTCCTAGTCCTAGTGAGCGTTCTTGAATTGCAGAGTAAATAGCTCTGTGTAATTGCTTTGGTGCGTTCTCGATAAAGTATTGTAGTACATTATCTAAGAAGGTAATGCAGTCCTCAACAATTGTTGTATTTTTCCATTCGTCAAAATACTCAAGATTTAACGATGATAAACAGCATACAGCAGATCTATTTTCATCTGTGCAAAGAAAAATCTCATTACACAAATTTGAACCATGAATTTTAAGACCTTTTTCTTTGAGTGATTGTGGTAAATGCTTGTTAGCAGTGTCTGTAAAGAAGAAATATGGTTCTCCAGTTCTAAATCTAACTTCAAGGATTCTTTGCCAAAGCTCTCTAGCTGGCATAGTTTCCTTCACTTCATTTGATGCAGGATCTATTAATTGCCAGTCTAAGCCATCGGCAACTGCATTCATGAATTTGTCCGTAAGACAGACAGCATTATTAATAGTAAAGCACTTTCTATTCGTATCACCACCAGTAGGCACCCTAATATTAATAAATTCAATAATATCAGGATGACTAACGTCAATGTAAGCAGCATAGCTACCCTTTCTAGTGACTCCTTGCTTCCAGGCTTGCATGTCACTGTCTACAGTTTTAATAAATGGAATTGGACCAGGAGCTTTATTAGATACAGACCTAACGTCAGACCAATGTCCGCCTACTCCGCCACCCATTACGCTCATCCATCTTAATTCAGTTGAATGCTCGATTAAGCCTTCAACAGTATCAGGTACATAAGTTAAAAAACAGCTAATAGGTAATCCTGTTTTAGAATTATCCAGTCTTGCATTACTTAATATTGGACTTGAAAACATAAACCAACCATCAAGAGCGTATTGAAATATACGCTCTGCTAATTCATTGTCTCCCGCAGAATATGCATATGCAGCTCTTTTTAACGCTTCCTCTGGTTTTGTCTCGTCATTTAACATGTAGAAATTTTTTAATAAACTAATTGCATGTTCTGAATATTGATAAGTCATTTTAATCCTTGATGTCTAAACTCAAAAGTGAGTTTTGCAATTCTATCTTTTTCTTTTTTTTCTTTCAATTTGTATTTTGAGGGCTCATTGCAGTATAGATTCTATAACTAATGTTAATCATCATACTGCAAATCCCGCTTGCAAAAGCACCTGCAATAGATTGAGTGATGCCAGTAATATTAATAATGTTAAGCACTAGTAAGATTAGCTCTAACCAAACAAAATATTTTTTTTGTAATAGAAGTGCTTTCCAATTTATTTTAGATTCAAACAACGTAACAGTTCCAGGTAGGTTTGACCATAAAAACATATAGCCAATCCATACAATTAATCCTAATGCAACTCCTTCTGCCATATTAATATCCTTATGTTGAAGTTATTTTTAATTCCACATGTAAGGACATCCCTATCTGTTCAAAAACTTTTCTAATATCTAATAATGTATCCAACCTTTGTTTCCAAAAGTTTTTTACTATTTTAGCAGCAATGCTAGCAGAAACAGTATTGTTTAGATAGCTATCTGCCATCTGTTCAATTACTGTAGCTGCAGGTCTTTTAGCGCCTTTTTTAGCATAATTATTTACAATCTCATTTATCAATGAAGACCGTTTTACATCACTGCCTCCGCTAATAGCATCAACCATACTACTTGCAACAGATAAATAATTTGATGCAATTTGTATGTTTCTAGCTAGGGTCAGAAGAATTTCTCTATATTTATCCGGGTCTAAGTTTTTACTAGATGGAATGTCTACCATCATTTCAGAAGCCCATTCGTAAAGAGTTTTATCATAAAAGATAAACTCTTTAATAAATGATTCTGTTGCTTGAGTGTAAAGCTCGGCACCTTCAATAATTGAATCCATTACTTCTGAGTTAGAAAAAGAGACGATTGGTTCTTTTTCTTCTTGCTGTTCTTCAATCATTTATTTACCAAAGTGGCTTTTTTGGTTTTGGAGGTGTAGATGTAGGTTCTTGAGCTTTTACAGTAGTAGTTTGTTTTGCAGTAACTGCAGCTGCTGCATTACCTCTAGTATTTACAGATTGTTGTCTTGCAGCTTGAGGTGAGTTAGTGAGTCCTGCATATTGTTTGAGCATCTCTTGTTTAATCTCTTCTAAAAGCTCTTCGCCTTGGTCACCAACTGCTCTGACGTCATCGTAATATTTTTCGATTTCATTACCTTGCTCGTCCTTGCCCTTACCTTTATGAGATGGGTTAGATACGAATAGCCCTTTAGAGCCTTCATAAATCTTGAAGCCTTCTACTTCAATTAAACCATCCACGACTACGCTAGCAACACCCTTCATCTTACCAGCATTTACTTGTCTAACTTTCACTTCGTAACTGAACATACTTTTTTTCCTCTTGTTTTGCTTGGTTGTAAATAATAATTGTTCTTACTGTTAAATCTAATAATCCATCACAGAAAAAATTAAATGCCTTCTGTGCCGGTGTCTGTTGAATCTGAATCATTGAGCTTTGCTTCATTTTTATCCTTAAACTTTGAATATTGATATCCAAGTATAAAAAATAGATTCATGATTTTGATTAAGGGAGAGTTGAATAAAGCTGACTCATCAAATAGGTTGAAAAAATGCTTTTCTAATTTTTCTACTTCATTTAACAGTTCTGGTTTGTTTTCATTTACATCCTTTAGAAAAAGTGTGAATAGCATTTGAGGTTCAATTTTAATAACGGAGCCGTCTTTACTTTTAACTTCAAACATTATTCCCATCCGATAATTTTTGGAATTGCGCAGCTAAATAATCTAGAAACAACTGCATATTCTCCACCTGATAAAGGTACAGAGATTTTATTTGTTCCATCTGCTAGACTTAACATATAAGTACCAGCGTATTGATTTTCACCTTGCTTGAATTCTAAGCTTTTAGTAACTTCATCTAGCTTATGAATTAACCTAGGAGGATTCTCTGGATTATCAAAGAACTGACAAAGGTCATTCATTCCAAAAGCAAATACAATCTTTTTAGACCAATCATATTGCTTTTCTCCAGAAGCTTTAGTTACTTCAATTAGAACTGCACCTTCTTTTTCTACACGACCTTTTTCATTACGACGTGGTAAAATTAGGTTAAATTGTGCTGCTGCACTTTTCTTATATACTGAAAATGATGTAGGATAGCTCATCAAATTATTCTTTCTGTCAACTGTTTATCGACCTGATAAACTAACTCTGGTATAGGACCTCTGTAGCATTTTGTCAAATGAATGCTACCTGATATATAAGAATTTTTGAATGCATCTGAATTTAACAGTGTGCATAAACCAGTATCTCTCCAATGTAAATTAGCATCAATCTGATGTGGGTCGCCGCATATAATTAATTTACTATTTTCACCTACTCGACTCATCAAGGTTTTTAATTCATGCCAGGTTAAATTTTGTGCCTCATCTAGAATGATTGTACAATTTTCAAAGGTACATCCTCTAGTAAATTCAATTGGTAAGAATTTTATCTTTTCTTTATCTAGTAGTAATTGTAAATAGGATTTACTTTCATCTCCACCTAAAATTTTAGTTAGAGCTATTTGAAAGGAATCTATATATGGTGCATACTTTTCTTTTACATCTCCAGGAACTGGACCAAACGCATTACTATCCTTGCCCTGTACCATGTTAGTAGATTTTGTTAGTATTATGTTTCTTTTTAATTTAGACATATCTTCAACAGCTTGAGCAATAGCTATTGTGGTCTTTCCTGTACCTGCTGGACCTAAAGCACAAACGATTATGAAATCTTCATCCTTTAATAAATTCATATAAACACTTTGGTTAATATCTTTAGGATAGAAACCACTAGCGCTTATCTTTTTATTATTTATAAGCTTCAATTGACCTTTACATGAATACATGACGGCAGTTTTCTTTTCATCCTCCTCGGATTGAAAAATAACATATTCACCATTAGGCACATTTGATTCAAATAGCTCTTCAATGGGAACTTGTTTTTTGAAATAGAGCTCATCAATTGAATAATCGTCTAGCTTGTACTCTTTAGAATCCAGCATAAATACTCCGTTATCTTAGTAAATAGTTAAGTAATTCACAAAATACTTTTGAATTGTATACCGTGTAGTTTGCTGGAATAATTTGATCATCAATTGCTTGTAGATCATACTCGTTGTAAACTTCACCTCTACTTTGCAATTGTTTTTTATGATTAAACTTTTTCTGTTTAATTAATATAACTATAGAAGGTTCAATATCAATGCCGCAAGCTGATTCAATAATATATTTTGTTTGTTTATTACAGATGCTATTGATTAGTTTTTCTTCTCTATTTGGAGCATGAAAGCTTCTAATGTCTAGTGTTTTGAAATCTACAGTTGATTGATTTTTAAATTTATTTATAAGCGTTGTTTTACCTACACCTGGCAGTCCAACGATTTGAATAAGCATTAACAGGCAGCCCAACCATAAAAGACAAAGCCTCTTTTGTTATTTTCTACAAAGCTTACTGCTCTGCATTCTCTTTTCTCTAAGTCCTCGATTTTATCATCTGCATAAGCCAATGCAGCTTCTTCATTTTGAAACTCTGTTTCTTCAAGTTTAAAGCTTGATACAGTAGCAATAGTACCGCTATAAGGATTATGACCATGCTTGTAAATAGCTGTATCTACTAAGCTCTTAAAGCAAGTTTTTGCATCATTTCCATAAGTCACTTCAATAAACCCTTCAGCGCCATTACCTTTAACAGAACCTGTAGCAAAGATTTCTACAGTGTCATTTAGTGTTGTCTGATTCCATTGCTGTGGAGCTACACCTACGCCATTAAGAATAATGTCACGTCCATGTAAGTTCTCACGACATACAAAATCAGCTACAGTCATTTCTGTATCAATTTGTACCTGTCTTGCACCAGTACCTGGCACAACAACTAATGTTGCAGTACGAGTAGCATTACCCTTCACACTGCCGGTTGCAAAGATTTCTCTTGCTTGACCTAATTGAGTACTATTCCATTGTGTAGGACTAACGCCAACGCCATCTAAAATGATATCTCTACCATGTAGATTATTAGCACATACGAAATCAGCAATTGTAGATTCTGAATCAAAGCTTACTTGTCTTGCTCCAGTTCCAGGAACTACAACAAGTACTCCAGTTTGTGGAACATTACCTTTCACAGAGCCTGTTGCGAAAATCTCAACAGCTTCATCTAAAGTTGTAGTATTCCATTGTGTTGGTGCGCAACCTACACCGTTAATAATAATATCACGGCCATGGAGATTCTCTCTACAAACAAAATCTGCTACGGTCATTTGAGAAGGAATTGTTGTTTGTCTAGCACCTGTACCTGGAACTACTACTAAAGTTACAGTTCTATCAACATTACCTTTAACACTACCAGTTGCAAATACTTCTACTGCATCTTGAAGTGTTGTGGTATTCCAGGATTGTGGATTGACACCAACACCGTTAATAATGATATCTCTACCGTGTAAATTCTCACGACAAACTAGATCAGCAACGGTCATAGTAGTATCTACAGAGATAGAACGTGCGCCAGTACCAGGGACAACAACGAGGGTAAGATTACGTGTAGTCATATAAATTCTCCTAAAATTTGTTAGACTCTTACAATTCTTTAGATTTTTGTTCTTATTATCTTTAAAAGTGTTATTTTTTGGTTAAAAATTAATGTCAAAAATGACATGAAAAAAAGTGTCAAAAATGACAGAAATATTTAACTATTTTCTGACATTTTTTACAATCCAGGTATGCTTTCTGGTTATTGAATCGATACTACAGGTAGCATTAAACTTTGTTAAACAAATTTTTAAATCTCTGAAATATACCTTTTCATATCCTGCATTCCTTAAAAAGTTACAGACTTGATTAAAAGTAAAGCTTGGGTTCTTATTGATAAACGCCCTTACTAGCTTTTCTTGATTTGAATCAAATCTATAAGTCATTTCATGCTTTTTGCGTTCTTTTTTATTTTCTTCTGTTTTTAATTGAGTTGCATCTGAAAAAGCTCTTACTAGATTTTGTTTGATTTCTGTAGTTTGAGCATTTCTATCTTCATCTGTTAAAGCTTGTGCAATTCTATTTAATAAGCTTTGAGAAGAGTTGCCTTTGATAACAATTACTGTTGTAGACATAAGATTATCCTTTTGTATTAGGTAATCGATTAAATCTTTTTATTTTTTATCTTTTAAATCAAATAGTAAATTATAGTTAATAAGCAATAAATAATAAGATATAGCGGATTATATAGGCTTACAATGATTGCATAGATAATAAATCCAACACCTACTATTAGATTAATAATTGGATCGTCAGAATTTTTATTCCACCAATCCATTTAATTGCCCTTAACACTCCCTGTAGCAAATACTTCAATTGCACCTGCTAAGGTTTGAGTATTAAATTGTGTGGCTTGTACTCCAACACCATTTACAATGATGTCTCTACCAAATAGAGATTCACGAGCAACAAGCTCTGCTACGGTCATTGTGTCTTCTACCTGGATTTGTTTTGCGCCTGTGCCTGGCACGATTACTAATGTAATGTTTCTCATTTTATTTCCTTATTCAGTAACTTGGGTTTTCTTTTGTGCAATTCTTTGATTTTTTACTTCTTGAATCTTGAAACGCAATGACTGCATACTTGTTCTTAAACTTGCTAAGTAAGACCTAGCACGTCTACCAGCCGCACCATTACCATCATCAAACTTCTGAGCATCAATTTGCAAGGCTGCTAATGTTTGACTCAATTGAGTTAATTCATCTTGTAATTTGAACTCTTGTTCTTGCATTTGTTTCTCCTACATACCAAACACGGAAAGTGTGGGTGTATTTGTAAAAATAGTTTTGTTTCTAATTTGTACTTCGTTCTTGTTTCTATCTTTGGTAACTAAAGCACATAAATAATGTACCACAGTTGCTGCAACTTGGCAAGTGAGAGTTGTGATAATTCTTTCATTACATGCAGCTTCAGTTACTTCAGAATCGCTTTTAAGTAAGTTTTGAAAGTTTTCTACTGATTGGATGTTTAAACAATCTAGGTAATTGATTTCTGCATGAGTAAATCCCATACGAGTTTCAAATGCATGCATGACATTCCAATTACCTTTAATTGCTTCTGCAATATCCTTTCTTGCAGATAGTGAATCAACAGTAATGATAACTGGCCCGTCTAGTAATTCTTTATGCTTTTCTGATTCAAAGAAATAATCATGTGTTTCAATTTCAATTTCTGGATTGAATCTAAGTAGTTGTTCCTTAAGCGCGATTACTTTTTTCTTACCAATATCATCATGGGTATATGCTTGATTAGGTAAATTGTGAGATTCTACAATATCTAAATCCCATACTCTAAACTTGTGCCAACCCATTCTGGCAGCTAGCATAGCAATCCAAGAGCCTGTTGCACCTACTCCAATGATATTTAATACATATTGATTTGCATCCTCTGGCCCAAAGAATGCACTGTGTCTAAGAAATGATACAGACATTTTTATCCTTTATTTAGAGAACAAGGTATATTGAGGTTTTGGTTCTGTTAGTGTTTCTTCCATCATATCGATAACATCTGTTGTCCAGACATCAAAGCTTTCTTTATCCTCTATTAATAATTGGTCATACATTTCAAATACATTTGTCAAAATGCATTCTAGTAATCCAATTGTCATTTTATTAGAGGTAATAGCTTTGATAATTGTTTCTTTGAATGGTTTAGGAGCGATTTTCTTATTCTTTGCTTCTAAAGCTTTATTGTAAAAGTTTTTATCTTTTCTTAATAACGAAGCCAAAATATATTTTTCTTGAGATTCTAATTCATCTGAAACATAGCTTGCAAATTCATCTGCCATTGGTTGGGTGATTACATTGAATTCATTGTAAGTCACTCCAAAACAATCTGAAATAGCCATTTTTGATGATGTGCTTGCAGTTAAATGATTGCCATTTGCTTTTCCAGTATAGCTATATGCTGGTACATCTTTTAATGGATTCGTCCAATAATAAGATGTTGCTTTTGTATTTGCTGGAGTTGTACCTAAAAAACTCTTAGGTACGATTGGTGGTTCTTTAAATTTCTTTTTAGCTTCTGCGTCAATCCAAGACATATCGTAATGAGTATAAACGATATCTAAGCCTTCATATACTAAATTAGTTTTTGGATCCCATAATCTAGAATAATATTCATTACGTTTATTAAAGATAAACATAAGTACTGGTTTATTAGTCCCAGCATCCTTCTGTTGTTTAACTAATTGATAGAATTGAGTATTATCTTGAGCGCTAGGACTAGGCGCCATATTGTGATGACTGTGACACCAAACAGTCATTACAGTTAACTTATTAGAGGCTTCTACTACGCCATATTTTTCTTTTAGTTCATTCCAAAAGCGTACCATCATTTGACTATCAGTATCTACTTCTACGGAACTACAGATTTGTTCTGGAATAAACATCTCTGAGATTCTAAATTCTGCTGAATCAATTTGTTCCATTAGATGAAACCATTGAGCTTCTTTTGGTGCGATTTCAACAATATGTTGAATTTGTTGCATTAAATCATAATCCATAGAGATAAAAGGTTCTACAGATGATTGTGTTAAGATTTTAAATGAATTTACAGATTTCATATCTTTAATCCTTAGTTATTATTGTTTGTTAATGGAGAGTAGGGTGTATATACATTTGGAGCTGTATTTACTTGTTCTGGTGTTATCTCTTCGTCATAGATTTCATCTTCTTCATCTGAATCATCATAACGTGAATTGTAATGCCCACATATAGTACAAATACCATCGTAATCGTAATTATGGTCAACACATTCTAATCCACAATGAATACATATAGAATTTTCATATTCATGTTCACATTGTTTTTTAGGTTTTAATAATGGTTCCTCTGATTCAATATATTCATTGATGGTAATTAAGTTAATTGCTTCCTCTTCTAGGTTAACTAGTGATGTACTGCCATATCTTGGGAAGAATTTGTAATTTCTGCCCCAATGATCTGAACTATTTGCACTAGATAACCAAATGAATGCATTTACTAAAACATTCTTTAAAGGAGACGTAGAGCTAAATGCATTGTAAATATATGGTGATGATTCGCCTAAGCATCCCCTTCTATATGAAAAGAATTCGGTTGCTACAAAATTGCTACTCAAATTCATAGGAGATGAATGTGGATGTACCATTGCGTTTCTATTATCAAGAAAGCCTAAGATAGTAGATGAATTTAAAGCACCAACAGAGATACTTGAATTTGTTATTTGAACCTTCATTGGTCCTGCGTAAATGATATTTGCAGCATCTCCATCTACTTTAATCTTAAATGGTTTGTTAACGATAAAACTTAAAGAGCTTAGAGTGAAATCTTGAATGTTATCAAGACTCAACTTATTAAAGTTCTTAGCGTTAAATTTAAAAGTATTTTGATTTTGATCCAGATACTCAATTTCTTGAATGTAAATACCTCTTGTTTTTAACCCAGTAAAAAAACTATCGGGAATATAATTTTTATTTTCAATTGCATCTCTTTTAGCTTCTATTTGAATTTCATTTAGCTTTTGTACTTCTTTAGAGATTGATTCGAATAAAGCTCTTTGGTCACTGGATACTTTTTCTTGTAATTGAATTTTTGTAGGAAATGTTTCCTTTAGTTGAAGTCTTTCATTCAATCTAGCTGTAATTGATTGTAATTGAATTTTATCATCTTCAATATATCTGTCATTTAAAATGCTTGAATCAATTAAATCAGTAAGTCTTTTATCTTCTTCAGTGTATTTAGCTAAGATTATATCTTGTTTATCTTTTAAGGCTTTGAATTTAGTAATTAACTTTTCATCTATATTCAAACTACCATTTAAAAAAGCTAGTTTTTCATTATCAATAACCTGCATTTCTTTTACGTCTTGCTCAGTTATTTTCATAACGAAATCCTCTCCAAAGCTTTCGTATACTTCTTGATTTGCTAAATTGTATTTAATTGTATTTCCAAATCTTTTAACAAGAATTTGGTCATAAATAGATGGGTCTTGAATAGAATCATACTCAATCAAATTATTCAGATATTGGAGATATCTTTGAGATTTTGTATATTTTCTAAAGCTACTTAATGGCTGGAAGTTAACTAAGCTTACAAAATAAATTTCTTCTTTTTCGCCTGTGAATTGATTTATCTTTGTTGTTTTGAATGCAATTGGTACGAATGCATTGTTTGATTGAATCAATTGATTTTTTGTTAGTTGTTTTACTTCCATATTGAATGGTTGAGAACCAGAAGTAAAATTGTTAAGCACTAATGCTTTAATCTTATTATTAGTAAATGTGAGTGTTTGTAAAAATGCTTCCTTTAAATTAATCTTTTCAACTTCGAAGTTGAAAGCACTTTCAACTATTTCAATTACGGATTTTTGACTATCGTTTACAAGATTAACGATTTCATTTTTAGCTTTAACCTTAGATAAGGTATAATCTCCTACAAATGAAAAATCACCTAAGGTAGATGTCTCTGTAACATTAAACATATAATTGTCGAGCTTAGTGTATACAAAGCCTATAGGTAGAGAGGGTTCTACCTTGATATTATTTTCAAAATAATTAATTCCAATAGAATCTAGCCACTCTTTTGGAAAGCATGAAAATACTGGAAGTTCATTCTGAGTTGCAATTTGCTTTGCATTGCTGACTTTATATTGATGATATTTTTTAATAAGCTTGTACTGTTTTTCTTCTGTGCTTGAAATTGGACTATATTTAAATCCGTCAAAGTTCATAGAAGTAATAGAGAATTGGTCACCCATAATTGTATTTTGATTCATTCCAGAAAAATCAAAAAGTAAATTTATAAAATTATACTCTCCATTATTAGTAGTCAGCAATTCATTTTCTACATCTAGTAATAACGAATCTTTAGTGATACATAATAAATATGCATAAATAAAATTAGAGAGATATTTTAAACCAAGCACCCCACTATTTATGATACTCTTTACATCTGAAGTGCTGATTGTATCTGATCTCATATTAGATTTTGTAACTGAATTTGATTCGTCAATTAATTGACGAATCGTTTCCTCACTTGCATTAGCATAAATATAAAATGGATTAATTTTATTTTCATTTGCTAATTGCTTAAGCACTTCATTGAATTCATCTGGGGAATCAGAGGCACGCCACATATTATAGATGTCTTTAATTTCTAAGCCATTACAATTAGCATATTGATCTGATAGATGATTAGGCAATCTCATTAAGTTAGATTCATTAAAGTTACGAATGAAAGGATTTTTAAATGGGGTACAAGAGTTAGCAACTATATTTTCAATTAAGTATGTTTGGTTTTTGTCATGCCAATTTTCAACTATAAAAACAGTCAAGAATTTATTTAAATAGGCATTATTCTGTTGATAAAACAATTGATTTCTAAGTCTTGATTTATAAGTCAAATTGTTAAATAAGTTTTTTGATAGAGCATATCTTCTGTCAATTGAACTGATAACAGAGTTTACATTATCGATTTTGTAAACCTTTTGTTGCTCTAATTCATTTAAGAATTCGTTGCTAAGTGAACCATAGCTATTAAGGCTTGTTAATAGCTCATATTTTTCCTTTGGCATACAGGTAGTTTTGTTTGGAATGGAGATAATCATAATGATTTCCTTTACAATTTAAAGCTGAGTTTTAGTTATAATCCAGTTGCTTTCTTTTACATATTCTTTAAAGAATGCAATAAAGAAGCTAGTCCATTCTTCAAAAAGATTTTTTGTAATCTCTTCTTCTGATTCTCCGGATGTTGTAATCACACATGTTATAGTTTTATCTTTTGTTATCTCTTGAGAATAATCTTGTTCTATTTGTTCTATTATCTTAATGGTAGATTCATTTAAATTTATTAAATTATATCTCCATTGATATTTTTTAAATCTATTCAGTAAGGTAAATAGATAACCAGGGCCGCGTTCCTCTAAATATTTGATTACAAGCTTGTTTACTCTTAATTCTTTTCGCCAATAAAGATTCTCAAAATCTTTATTCATACATAGTTCGCCTTTATTATCTAAAGCAATTTGACAATTTTGTAAATCAAAGGAAGCTATGGTTTTTTCCTTTGATTCAAAAATACTTTGAATTAATTGAAGCTTGACATCCTTGGAATCAATTTGAAAGGAATAAGTGTTTGCATTGTTTGTTTTGTATTCTGTGTATACAATTTGTTTGTTAGCGAAAGACTCTAATAAATATGAATTTAATTTATTGAAGTCTTCTTTTGATTCGAAAAATAAATCTATATCGTTGTATTTACGATTTTCGTTATGTGTTTCAAGCATATGAAAAATTAAAAATCCGCCAGATAATATAAATTTATAATTCATAATTTTATCATCTATTTTGTTTAATAATGATACTATTTTTTTATACGAGTTTATATGGTTCTCATCATACGCTTCGTCAAGGCTAAAGCTTTCAAATTCCAAAGCTAATTCTCCTTTTAGTTTTTATTACAATTTTATTTTTTCCTCTAAGGCTTTTACAAATTCTAAAATTTGAATTCTTTTTCTTTCTGCTGGATGTAGAGTATCAAAATGAAAGAAATCATCTACTAACATAGCTAAACTGTCTTTACATTCAGGGCACATTTGAACGTTTTGGTTTATATCTATATTGTATTCTAAATTATCTGTTATTGACATTGTGGAATATCCACAGTTATCTACATCTAAGCATATTAATTTCATAAGTAAAAACCGATTTTCTTTTTATTTGAATTATGTTTTTGAATAGGTATATCCTCTGTATCCATGTCATCATAATCATCCATAGTTACTAAGCTAACGGATTTTCCTGATAGGATTTTAGAGGCACTTTTTCTAAAAATACGTTCTATCTCTCTATTAATTTTACGCAAATTATACTCACAAGCAAGAAAATTAATTAGCTTTTCCTCTAGTTCGATATCGTATTTTGACATATTATAATTGGTTTTAATTTTATTGAATATGTAATTCTTAATAATGTGCGTTTTTTGTTCAGATGTATAATCAACAAATTTTATTTCATCTAATCTGTCCATCACTGCTAATGGAATATAATTTGTATCATTTGCAGTACAAAAGAATGTACATTTAGATAAATCGATAGGAATTTCTAAGAATCTATCAATGAATGCTTTGTTTTGTTCTGGGTCTAGAATTTCCAACAAAGCACCAAATGGGTCTCCTTTGTTTCCGTTAGTAGAAATTTTATCAATTTCGTCTAGTAGGATAATAGGATTCATTGATTTACATTTTGATAGTGCGCTAATAATTCTACCAGGTCTAGCGCCTACATATGTGCGTCTATGTCCACGAAATTCTGATTCGTCAGATACACCACCCAAAGCAATAGAGATAAAGTCTCTACCTGTAGCCTTTGCAATAGCTTTAACTATTGTAGTTTTACCAGTACCTGGAGGCCCACTTAAGAGAAAAGGACTAGAGGCTTCTACACCTGTCAATTGCTTTAAGGCATAGAAATCTAGTATTTCGTCTTTAATTTTTTCCAAACCATAATGAGATTCATTAAGTTCTTTCTTAATATTTTCTACATTAATAGTTTCTTCATTTTCTTTACCGAATGGTAAGCTTTCTAATATTTGCAAGTAATCTTGAGTCGCTGCATGTTCTGCAGATGATTGAGGTATAGAGCTCAATCTTTTCTTTTCCATTAGTATCTTTTCAGATACAGGAGAATCTTGTTTGATTACTTTTTTGTACGTTGTATTTGTTTCGAATTTTAAGTTGTATTCTGAAAGAATATATTCGGCAACACATAGCTTTTCGAACCATGAAGAACTACTTAAATACCTAATTAATAAATCTTTATCAGGTTCCATGATATCTAGGCAGCGATTGACATTTACAATATCTGAGAATATTGAACCGTTTGTGTCAATCACGTCTTTTAAATTGGGATTTTTCTGCGCATTCTCTAAAAATAATTTAACAAATTGATAGGAGTCCTTTTTAAGAGTTGTTTTTGACATATAAAAAGTACATTTACTATCAGATTTCTTTTCTATTGATTCAATTTTTCTTATACAGCTAAAGTATAAGCTTAGTTTCCCGTCGCACAGTTTTTGTTCATTTACGGAGCATATAACACCGAAAGGAAGTACAGATGATCCATCTTTAAAACAATAAGCGAATATATTTGTATAAATTTCTTGCTCTGTTACCAAGCCAGCAGTTTCTACTAATGTACTTTTATTAATTTCTAGATGATAAGAATTGCCAGGAAGAGGAACTAATTGAGATTTATCTATAAGTATATATGGTAGTTCATGCATAAAGTTAAACCTTGATTCGCTATTACTATCATAATTTACATTACTCATAGATAAACTCTCAACTCCTATCTTTTATTGCTTGCTAAGGGTCTATAACCGTTAGGCAATACTTCTGGCTCTTGAGTTGCTCTTAGCTCCTCAACCTTTGCAGCGCAATCCTCAATAGTTCTTAGTAGGGTTGCAATTTGAGCTAGCAAATCATTGTCTTGATTAGAGACAGCAACCATAGGTACATAACCATTATCGAGTTCTGGTTGAGGTTGTTGTGCGTTTAATGCACTCATAGGAGTATAACCGCTTTGTTGAGCTTCAATTGGTTCTTCAGATTCATCGTAAACTTCGATTGTTTCGTCATCCACATCGATTTCTTTATCATTGATTCTATCCCAAACTAAAGACAATGCTTCATCTCTATCATCTGCGATTACCTCTACGTGATTATAAGAAGAGGTCAAACGTAGACTAAATGTATACTTATTCATAATTTTTTCCTTTAAGTTGTTCAATCATTTGCTCAAAGATTTCTTCTTGTTGAGCTTCATGTTGAGATATTTTTTGTTTTAGGATTTTATTTTCCTCTAGAATATTTATGTATTTGTATTCTATAGGGTGTAATGGGTATTGTTTGAACTTTAAGTAATGAGTTATCACTTCAAAGCTTTTTACCAATATTACGCCGCTAGAATAGAATCCAATTATAAATACTGTAGTTGCTAACCAGTTTGGTAGATAATAAACTATGTCCATATTTGCACCAGTGTTACTATAAACATGTATAATGCTATAGTAGTCTTGTAAATCTTTTGAATGTTTGTAAACATAATCTTCTCTCTTAGTTTAAGGGTTGCAGCTGGACCAAAATGATTAAATCAATTTGGCACTTTATACTTTCTATTGCTAGTAGCAATAATTTGTATTTTTTATAGAAAAATATTTATTAAGAGTATCTAATAGCTGATTTAAACTAAAATTTTGTTTGTGGTTCATTTGTATTTTATTTTTGTATATCTCTCTAGGAATATCGTTTTTTTCATACCATGAAAGCATAGCTGGAATTACTATATTTGCAATAGATATAGTAATTCTTTCATCTACTGTTAAGTATGGCATTCTGTTAAAGGGTATACAATGTAAATCTAAATTTTGATAAATAGAACCATCGTTATCAATTTGAAAGTGCGTTGAATGCTTCAAGTGTAAAGACAAATAAGTGTCTATTTCTGTATTTAAACAGTAATCATATATTACATTTATTTGACTTATATCTCTTTGCTTATGGTCGTCATAAGGGTCAAAGCTTGATGCATTCGGTTTTAAGCAAGTATTATAAACATGATTATATACTAATATTCTAGAATTCAATGGTTTAGAATTATAAAATAAATGTTTACTTGCTTCTAATTCTTTTTTGTTTTTTGATGCTGAATGTTTTTTAATTCCATACAAGTTATAAAGTATTCTATATGTAACAGAATCTATTATTCCTGTAGGCTCTAGAAAATGCTGTGATTGAAAGTCTTTTATGGCGTTTATTAATCCGTCATCTACTTTCTTACAGTTCAACCAATTAGGATCCCATTTTAATTCTCTTAAAGATGTTAAAAGCTCACTAATTTCATTCAGATTCTTTGTCGTCATTTTTGTTTGTTTTTCTCGAGATAAGAGTTGCTTCTGACGCAATAATCTCAAATGAACTAAAGGTAATGTTTTGTTTATCTTTAATCAATTTGGTTCTTATTGCGCCTTTTAAGCGCACTTTATCACCTTTTACTAGTGTGTTGCAAATATTTTCTGCAACACCAGTCCAAGCAGTCACAGGAATCTTTTCTACTCGTTTTTTAATTACTGTTTCTTCTTGTCCCTTTTTAGCCTTGTAAGGCATATCAATTAGAAATACAAAATTAGTTACAGACCTTGCAGAATCTGTAGTATGTCTAAGTAATAAATCTGTAGCGATATAACCTTCTCCAACCCATTCATTTACAGTTTTGCTCATTGCTTTAACCTTTATTTGTTAATTGATAATTGAGTAGTTCTTGTTTTACTCTTTTTTCTACTTCTAATTGAATTCTTTTTTCTTCTTCTAGTTTTCTTTGCTCTGGAGTCTTATAGTTTTTCATGGTTTCTGGCCATAGCATATTTGCAAATTCATGCACTGCAATGGCTACTTGAGAAATTTCCCATTGAGCATCTCCACCTTCTCTTAAATCTAAAAACTTTACTAAATTGTTAAGGTCGATAGTACCCCAATAAGTAGTGTAAAGCATTTCTGGAAGTAATGCTCTGGCTTGTTCTCTGGCTACTCCAGCATCGATTAATGCATTATATCTTTCTAATGAATCTTTAGCATGCTGTAATTGTAGCTCAGATGCTTTACATTCATAGGAATTAAATTCTCCATGAGTTATATGTACTACTGGATTGAAATCATTTGTATTAATTGATTGTTGTCTGTTCTTTGGGTCTGGGACTCTATATTTATTTGGAGTCCAGAATTCAATATTTTCTGATGTATGGCGTCGAGACATTTCGTTAAATGACCATGTTCTATGACGCATATGTTGCTTAGCTACAAACAATGGCACCTTGAATCGAAATGTAGCGATATTATGTTCTAAGGTACTAGTATGTTTGTGACTAATTAAATATTTAATTAGTCTTTTATCTTCATCGGGAAGCTGTTCATCTGTAATTGGTTTGTACTTATCATATGTAGCGCGCGCCGCATTAACAATTGTTAAGTCAGTACCCATGCTTTGAATTAAATCTACATAGCCAATTTCATCACCTTGTTCTAGGTAGATTTGCTTTCTAAGTCCTGTATATTCCATACTAATACCTTATCTGTTGTTGTTGAATAGAGATATATTCCATCTCTAATATTAGGTTCTTGATTAATAAATATGATTAAAAATACTTTAAAATAAAAATTTATCATCTGTAGTAGCCACTGTTTGTGTATGCGTTTCTTTTGCAAGAAACGTTTTGATTACTTGTTTTTCTTCTTTTTTAGCAAACTCAGGAAGGTATGGATTAGGACCTGATTTTGTTATTAAGATTTTATTACTTTCATCCCAGCAAGATAAACCTTTAATTTTGGAATCTGAGCGATTTGGAAAAATTAAATTTTCCATGCATTCTACGAATATTTTATATAGTGGATTCGTAAGAGGATTGTTACTTATTTCCAAGCCAATTTGATATTGATTTGGTTCTAGTGTTAGCTTTACTCCTAATGCTTCAAAGTTAGTCTTAGGCATCATGCTATCGAAAAAACCTTTAGTAGGCTTATAAAACTTTTTAGGATTGCTGATGTTAAAGCAATTGATATTAATTAACATTTTTTTAAATTCATTAATATTGTGCTTCTCACATATTTCGTTAAAGTTAGCTGATGTTATTGAATCTAAGCTGTAAATCTCTGGATTGTTATACATTGCTAATCCAATTCTATAAGCATCTTCTACCTCTTCATAGATTATGCTTTGATACATTTGTCTATAAGTAGCCCAGGTTGTTCTGGTTAGATTAATTTGAGCTTTGTACATTTGGTTTCACTTTCGAATAGTATCTTTTTAATTTATTGGCAAAGCCAACAATTATGTTTCCATATTTTTTGTAGGTGCATTTTGGTCCGCTTGCATAGCAAGCTAATGCTTTGTAGTAGTCCTTACTTTTGGAATAATAACTAGCTATTATTTTAGCTGAAGTATTTAGGTTTATTTTAGGTTCTAAAAGTTTATTACATTTTTTTCTACTTTCGTTTTCAGGATTATACTTATATACAACCTGAGCCAATCCACATGCGCCTTCTTTGTTTTTAATATCTTTAGTCCATCTAGATTCGTTATACACTATTGCAGATAGAATAAATGGGTCTATTGCATATTTATTGGCTGACTCAATTATATCAATGCTATGTTCACAGGCAGCATTTACTTGATAGTCATACAATTGCACTGATGGGTCTTCAGCCACAATTAGCTGCCACATTAAGCATAAGGATTTTGAATCAATCATTATTTTCCTTTGTTTAGTTAATCAAATATTAGAAATTTAACATAAAAAATAAATGTTTACAAGATTAAGATAAAATGCCACATTCGCAGTACACCTGTGGCGGGTGCGGAAGAACTGTTGACAGTAACAGCAACTGCTTAAGTCTAAGAGTAGGAGTTGCACCTACATCGCCTATAAAAGGATAAATTTGGCATTTTACTATTAAAATATCTTAGACAAATTTCATGGGCCCGAACGGGCTTGAACCGTTGACCCGCGGTTTATGAGACCGCTGCTCTAACCAACTGAGCTACAGGCCCTTAGTTCTATTTATTTATATCCTGTAAATTATTTGTTTGCAAATGAATTTTCTAGATATTTTTTAATTGCATCTGTAGCAAGCTTGTCACAGATTTCATTTCCTTCAACTCCAGAATGACCCTTCACCCAGTGCCATTCTATGTTGTGCTTTTTAACGACGTCATCAAGTCTTAACCATAGGTCTTTATTTAATACGTCTTTTCTATTTGCGGTTTTCCAATTGTTAATTTTCCATTTGTTAATCCAATTAGAAATACCTTCTTTTACATAAACAGAATCGGTATAAAGATTTATATTGCAGCTTTCCTTTAATGTTTCTAAAGCCACAATAACACCCATTAATTCCATTCTGTTATTAGTAGTATCTGTTTCGTATCCAGATAGCTTTAATTCATTTGAATCATGCTTTAGATAAGCACCGTAACCACCAATTCTTTGTTTGTTACATGCACCATCTGTATAAATAATTACATTATAGCTCATCATATACTTTGATATGTGAATCTAGTGAATTTAAAATTTGATTATATACTTCCTCTGTTTCTGCAGTTACTTCTGTTAATTCAATTCTTTCTTTTAGCATTTTGATTGAATATAAATCATATAAATTATTTAATACTAGATTCAAAGCAATAGTAGGAGTAAAGTTTAGTTCTCTAAAGCTAAGTTGAATTTTATCATTTTGAGAAAGCGCGAGATTAATATCTTCAAACAGATTCATGATACTTCTCATTGAAGCAACATCTTGTTGAGTTAATTCTAATTGAAACATATTAGCTCCTATCAGTTGTATTTATAGTAATTGCTATTTGCATAGCTTGTTATTGCTTTTCTAAATGTAAGTGAAATTCTCTCGCCTACATTTTCTTTTGTTTTTAATACCGCATGCTCGTAGTCTGATTGACAGTTGTTTTTCATTACAATCATATCCCCAGAATGCATATTAAAGGTTTCTTTTTCTTTTGTTGTTTTGTTTCTTAATAAAAACTCTCTAGGTTCTCCAAATGATACACCTGCGATAGTACTATTTGGACCTAAAAAGTTTTCATCATCTGAATGCCAGGTTATAGAATCGTTTCCATCTCTATAATATCCATATAATATAAAATTAAATTCTGTTTGAGTTTGTATCTCTACATTTTCTTTTAGCTTTAATATCCATTCAGGATGAGGAGTACCTTGGTTATAATAATAATTACCAGTTACATAGGTTAATCTTGGAGTAACCACATTACTGCGGTCTTTTTTAGAATAGATAATTTGTCGCCAAGGTATTTGCGATTTGAGTAGATTAAATAAATTGTTAGCATATTCTACAGGTACAAAGCTTTCGTAGTAATCTACGTGTGATTTCATTCTAAAGATAATCCTAGTTGTTCTTTTACTAGTTCTTTTAATGGTTTGTTTTCGTTTTGAGCTCTAAGTGCAAGCTCTTGAGCTTTCTTATAAGCGTTTTTATAATTCAAAAAGCTTAATTGATGATGTAGCTTTTGAGATAGTTCAATATCATTGCAATTGTTTTTAATTGCCTCTTCATTGATTACTAGCTTAGATAATACATTATTTAAAGTAGTTAACATATGTACTACTAAATGAAAGCTATCAGGGATAATGATTCTTTCTACGCTAGAATGACTCATGTCTCTTTGCTGCCATAAGCAAATGTTTTCATATGCAGCACCTGCATTGCTTCTTACTAATCTAGATAGTCCGCATAGTTTTTCTGAATCAATTGGATTCTTTTTATGTGGCATCGCAGATGAACCTACCTGATTCATATTAAAGCTTTCAGATAACTCATTGATTTCGGTCTGTTGATAAAGCCTAATATTTAAGGCTAATCTTTCAACAGCACAAGCAGTAAGTGCTAATGCATTTAGAATTCTTGCAATTTTATCTCTAGGAATAATTTGTGTAGCAAACTCTTCTCTTTGTAAAAAGAATTTTTCTAAAATTGATGCTTCGATATCTGGACTGATAAAAGTATTGTTACCGACTGCACCAGAAAGCTTTCCAGTCAAGGATTTGCCTAGTTCATCTAAGTCATTAAATGCTCTTTCAAATTCTAACAAATGATTCATAAAAAAGCTTTTTAGATTAATTACTTGAGCATGTTGTCCATGAGTTCTACCCATGATTTTTAAATCTGTATTAGATAAATCCTTTAATCGTTTTGAGATTCTATCGACATTAATTTTAGTATAGTTTAACGCACCCTTTAATTGTACACTTAATGTAGTATCTAAAAGGTCACTACTAGTTAAGCCATAATGTAAGTATTTGTTTGTTTCAATTAACTTACCTAGGTATTGTACAAATGCTGCTGTTTCATGTTTAGTTGTTTTTTCTAGATTTCTAATATTTACTACGTCTGAATCAGTAATTTGTAGATATTTAATGTTAGGGTTTTTTTCTAACGCTCTTATTAGTTCAATTTCAATGTTTGCATGAATTTGAAATTTTTGAGTATCGGAAAATAAATAACTAATAAAAGCATCGGAATAACGTTCAATCATTTTGAATCCTTATTGTTTGATTTCTGTCTGGTCCGACAGAAATTATTGTTACAGGTAATTTAGTTTGGCTTTCGATAAACTCTATAATTTGAATTACTTGTTTAGGTAATTCATGTTTAGATTTGCAGCTAGAGATTTCATCGTTCCAACCATCAAAAGTCCACCAATTATTCTCTTTGTCTAGGATTGCTACAGTATCTAATCCGGTTAACACATCTATCTTTACTAGAGCTAATTCATTAAAGTTATTTAACTCACATGCTTCTATTAAATTTGGTATGTTTAACCAGCCTACTCTACGAGTACGTCCTGTATTTGTTCCTATTTCTTTTCCTTTAGATTGAAGGTGTTCTTTAACACTACCTTCTAATAGCTCTGTTCTAAATTCTCCATTACCGACTCTAGTAACATAGGCTTTAAAAACGCCTATATTTTTATCTATTCTTAGATTTCCAATTCCAGTTACATAAGGAATTGCTGAAGCCAGGCAGGGGGTACTAGTACAGAAGGGATATGTGCCATGGTTTATATCTAGTAGTGAACCTTGTGCACCTTCAAAGATTACATTGCTTGATTGCTTAATTAATTTAATCACTTCTTTTCTAGATAGCAGTGTAACATTTGAGTATATTTTTAAGGCGTGTATTAAATTTAGTTCCTTTAGATTTTCATCTAAATCGCCAATACCATGTAGCTTAATTACGTTTAATAATCTCTCCACATGTTCTTCATTTAATACATCTCTAATTGAGATTCCTAATCTGTTTACATAATCACTTGCAGTAGGACCGATTCCTGATTTTGTAGTACCAATATTTAGTACGGAATCATTTTTAACGTCTAATTCTTTATGTAGAGGTAATGTTAATATACATTCCTTATCAATAATTAGCTTTGGTTCGAGCCATTTGTTCTTCAAATATTCCAACTCGTTTATTAACTTAGTCAGGTCAATTAAACAGCTGCCAGTAATAATCAGTGTGGCATTTTTATTTAAAGCTCCAGATGGCACTAGCTTTAATTTGTATTCGCGCTCATATACTTGAATAGTATGTCCAGCATTTGAACCACCAGACCATCTAACTACAGTGGGATTGTTTAATTCACTAGCTAAATAATCTGTAATTTTACCTTTGCCTTCATCTCCAAATTGAGCGCCTACTATAGATGTAATCATTCTAATTCTAATTCCTCTTTTTTATCTGTAATCATTTTCAATAGAGTGTATGCATTTACTGGATCTATATAATCATCAACGAAATATACATCATCTAATCTTTCTGTTTTAATGATTGCAGAGTCCTTATACATAATGTTTGGTTCGAATAAATAGCTAGTAACAGTATTGGTAGACCTATCGTGTATAACAATAGTTGGTTCAAATGAATTCATTTGAAGCTCTATTGAGATATTATTCTGAATATAAAGTGTATCTGAAATTTTATTGTAGCCTAAAGACTCAAGGTGGTCTTGAAAGGCAAGCTTAAGTAACGCAAGTGGTGTTAATTGTTTCAAATATGCTTTAAAATTCATGCTAGTCCTTTATTGCTTTGGCCATTTATTCAATGGACATTCAGAGATTTTTAAAAATGCTTTTAATAGAAGTAGGCAGCCACATTCTTTACATTGATGTAATGTAGCATTGTAGCTTTCACATTCTGTACAGATTTTTATTCTTTGTTTGTATACTTCTTTTGATATCGGTACCATTTGCTATCCTAGTAGATGATTTAAAAGCTCTTCGTCGCTTAAAAATCCTACTTCAATTGATTCTAATCTTTCGATGTTTTTTCTCAATTGATTCAAGTATTTCTTAGCTACTCTAGACTTTCTAAATGTATCTACTTTTCTTCTGGTTTTAGTAATCGTCAATTCGTCTGATTTATAATCAAACTTAATTTCGTATCTCATGCTTATTCTTTTACAGGTTTGATGTTGGAAGTGTCAATAATTGGTCAAAAATTAATGTCATTTTTGACAGTTTTTTTAGTGTTATTTTTGACATTAATTTTTAAGCTAAAAATGACATTTATTCTTCTGATAATTCAATAATCAATGCAGTTAGTCCAGATACTGCAAATGGTAAATATAAATACATTAATGAGTATTCATAATTAAATACATATTGTGGGAATCCAGTAGCTAGACTTACTAATCCAACCCACCACGATGTGCATACTACACATTTTGTTAGCTCGTATAGAAAGAAGCAAGCTACATTATCTTTTTGCGCATATAAATATTCTCTAAATGGTAGTGTTATTTTACCATAGCTAATAATCCATGCTAAACCATAACAGGCTAGGAAAAACACAAATGCATTCATTGATACCTCTTCTTTTTAGGTGGCGCATCATTGTCTTCATCATCATCTTGTATATTACTAAAGAATTCATTAATGGTTTCAGACATAATGCTTGATAGATATACATCCTTTAAATCGTTTGTATATCTAGAATATAGCTTGTTAAGATATCTAAAGACTTCTTCTTCGTATTGCATATAGGATTCGGTATACCATTGTAAATCTGAATCCTGGAGTAGTATAATTTGCTCTCTTAATAGAAAGGTTTGAGCGATTACCTTTTGCTCGTATTCCTTTTGCTTAGACCAAAAGAATGCTTCGAACTTTTCTTGAAGCTCTCTTATATTTGTTTCATCATTAAAGAGATGCTTGTTTTCTTGAAAGAATCTTTTTGAATAATCGCTATCGTAGCTTACATTTATCTTTAAATCATCAGCAAGCTTATGAAACATTGTTTGTATTTTTTGTTTAGCATCAAGATTAAAAAATCCGCGCGCAATATTAATATACTTTCTAAGATTCATTCTTTTTCTTTCTTAATTTAAGATTTTCTGTTTGAGCTAATATAGAATATCCACAAATATCCATCCATGGATCCTCTCCAAATGGATCATTATTCTGTGCAATTCTACTTAGCTTATCTAATACTCTAACTATTACATGTACATCCTTATATGAATCCAATGGAATCCCTTTAGGATATAATAGCTTTAGTATTTCTGTAGATTTTTCAAACGCACTACCATAAGCTGCATTCTTTTGTTGTAGTAACGTAGCAATATCCATTGCTAGCTTTTGATAGGTTGCCATTTCAGGAAATGGAGGAGCTGGCTTCTTTTCAGTCATTCTCTTAACTCTTCAAGTGGTATTTTATGTACTTCATGTGCCTCTATCCTTTGAAAGATAAGGTCATCTAAAATCTCAGGGTTAGTATATCTGCGTTGCCAAATAGGATATAACAATCTATTTGAAATCGGCTCACCTAGCTCTTGCATAAGCTTAGCAAGGTAGCTGTTATATATAACATAATATTGATTTGAGTCAAAGCATAAATCCTTTTGAATATCTAACCTAGTACTCTCCTCTAAATGTGATAATAGGAATGGAGTTCTATGTACATATTTTTCTATTAAGCTTTGCGCCGCTAAATATAATCTATAATTATCATATTCATTTATTTTAGGATGGATACTTCTGTATTGCATTCATCATCCTTAGTTGGTGGAATGTATTTTTCCTTAGTAATACTTAAGGGTAATACAGTTTCAAAATCAGTGCATAATCTAACAGCTAAATTAAGCTGATATTTATGCTCTAGGTATATAAGAAAGTCTTGTGCTGGGATATCGTTGATATCATTCTCTAAATTCATATAGCCTGTTGTCTGTAGATTCTGACTGAGCATGTCATCTATAATTCTCGCGGCGGATAATAGTATTTCCTTATCAGAATTAAAGCATTCTCTAGTCAAATGAAGTCTGTAAATGTCATTCTCTAAAAGGAATGATATTTCATTATAAATATATTTCATTGTATATCCTTAATTAAGTAGGAATAGTTTCTCTTTACCAATTAGTGTTTTAAACGCGCCTAATATATTTGAATCAATAACATCTACATACTCATAGCTATTAATAAGATATGAATCAGCAATACCTAAATTAGTATTATCTAATAATCTAAATCTAAATAGCACAGCTTGATTCATTTCAATATTAAAGTCGTAAAGAATGTTATCTCTATTTTTTTCCGCGCCACAATATATTACATTATATCCAGGCTTTAATAATCCCTGTATACAACTAATATCATATACATATCTATTAGACATATTCTTTATTTTCCTTATCTTGGATTTGTTCATCCCACCCCCCTGGTGGGGGAACAAAATCATCACAATATCTAACATCACTAGCACCTAATAGATTAATTACTTCTAAATCAGTAAAGCCTCTATTAAGTAATCTAGCTAATGTAGATGGAAACATTCTTGACTCTGAGTCAAAGTCAGTACGGGTAAAATAATGTGTTTTACCGTTGATTGTAAGCTCGGATAGCATAGTGTATTACTCGCTTGCTTGGTTATTGGGAATAGTGTGGTATTGTCGACGTTACAGAGCATCTTGGGATTAACGGATTTCTGGGGATTAAGCAACGACGTAAAAAATAGTATAAAGGCTACGTTCGATTTGAATGGCTTGATTCGAGTTTGACTTAGTGTTTGCCTTAGTAGACTAGGGTTTGATTTGAGTTTGACTCAATAGAGTGAGCTCTAGTCGAGCTGAGTTTTGGCCTTAGTGTTTGCTAATAGACTAGAGTTTGATTTGACCTAATAGACTAGGGCCGTCTCGTCATCTTATCTCTTTTCTTTTTTTCTTTTATAGTCAGAAGGACTTACCCCCTGTCGGGGGTATATAACTTATATATACATATATTATGTATACTAAGTCAAGAGGCAATCCTAAAGTATCGATAAAATCGATAAATTAGGACTGAACACAAACAACCCAAGCAACTGCAACGTTGCGACCTCATCTCACATATTTGAGATTACACAAGTAACAACGGAAAATCAAGAAAAATATTTAAATATTTTTAAAAATTATATTCTTCTTGTGTGGATTCACATTTCCTTTCTGCCAATACCATCTCTACTAGTTGCATATGATGCTTGACTAGTACCTCTGTATCTCTAGCAGCAATACCATTAATTCCTTGAATCTCCTCATATTGTTCCTGTAGTGCATCAAGCCTTCTCTCGAGACTACCAGTATCTAAAGCCTTGTAAACATTGATAATTTTTCTTGGATTCACATCGTCGATTGCTGATTCTAGCTTATTAATTACCCTGCTATCAATCTCAGAATCTGATTCAATAATTGCCTTTACTGCTTTACCAATCTTTGTATTCTTATATGTAGCTACATCTGTTACATGTAGGTTCCATCTTTCCTCAATAAGATTAACAGTATCCTCTAATTTAGATAAAGTCTCGATTACCTTATGTCTTTCATCAATTACTGCACTATATACAGTGATGAGATTCATTGAGCTTTCTACTACTTTCTTTCTTAAGCTGTCCATCAATTCTCCTTGAATGCTTGGATTGTGGCAAAATGCTTTAAAAACTGTGATTACATTTGATACTTTACTAAACATTTGTTAAGTACTTTCTCTCTTTTCGAGATAGGGGGGATTAGGTTTTCTAGGGGTAAAAGACTGTAGTTGTGTTCAGTACACGCACTACGATGCATTCTGAGGAGCTTGTGTTTTTTCTTCTTCTAGCTTTGTTTTGACGGCTTTCTTAATACCAGTGATTCCATCACAAATGGAATCATAGGTCTCACTACTAATAACGCCTAACATAAATAGAAATACTACTGGAACCATTACAGCCCAGAAAAACAATGTCAATAGCTCCACAATTGGGACGAACTTATAAATTGCACTAATTACTACTAACGAGAGTAATATCTTAGACCATCTAGGTAAGTCCTTATAGATTTCATTAAAGCTTTTTACTTCTGTCTTAGGAGTCTCCACTTTGGGAGTTTCTTCTTTTGGAGCTTCTACCTTAGGTGTATCTACCTTAGGAGTCTCTGTTGTTGTGTCTTGATTGCTCATTTTTTGTGTTCCTTTATTTTGAGTAGTTTTGGACTGATTTCTTAATTTCATTATCAAATCCTTTTGGGTCTGTGACTAATAGAGCCACTAGCATATGCCAGGTAAAGAATGACATGAAGTAAAAGCCTATTACCGATTTAATAAATTCTAAATCAAACGGCACATTAACAGCTTCTATCTCATCTCTCTTTACCAATATATAACCAATAAAAAAGATACTGCTGAATATCCAACAGCTAATATACAAATCTAACATGTAGTGTTTATCTCACTCTTTGGGTCGATATGTACTACATATAAATCTGGATGTCTTTTATCCTTCTTAAATTTAATATCCATGTCTAGGTTCTTAGCAAATTGAATTTGTTCTGCATAGACCATGACCCTATCCTCAAATAGTGGGATATTTGAGGGATTGAACATTACCAAGAACGATGAGGTTTTCTTATAATATCTTTCGACATACTCAATTACCTTATCATCTCTAGTAATAAATTTGTTTGTTTGACAATACATTTCATTGTCAGTGGTTTGGCATTCTCTAAATGCTGAGCCTTGATAGTGTTCTTCTAACATTACAGTTATCCTTTGTAGATGATATAGGTTATGATAGCTACTACTCCGAATAGAGTGTAGCTTTGTGGCATGGATAGCATCATTGATGCATTCATTGAAAGTACAGTTAAGGTAATCATATGCATTAGAATCTTTATATCGAGTCTAAGCGTTTGGTTAAGTGTTGCGTTTAAGAATTGCATTTCGTCTACGAACAACCAGGATGAAAAGATACATAAAGCAATATTAAAGCTCATTTGCATTCAACTCCTCTGATATGCTATTTAATCCTACAATAATATAGGATATAGCACAGATTAGGAATAGTCCTGGCAAATACATAAATACTACTACATTCACTACTTGGTTAAGAACGAATGCAATAATATTACCGCTCCAATGGTACTCTCTTTTGAATCCCAGCACTTCTAATATAGACCATGCTACTACAGCTACATCATTGAATCGTTTAAAATCAGTGAGTAGGTTATATATTGTTGCGATACATATACAAATAATCGCCGCAATAATATTTATTTCTACAATACTCATAATGAGTCTCCTTCTTGTTACGGTTAAAGCTACCAAGACCATCGAATCACTTCTAGGTTTCGACCATGCTAAAGGTCTCATCAGTTGGCTAGTTATATAAATTATAAATTAATAATGCTTTTCTATTTTCAGTATCTACAATTTGATAAACTGTCTTATTAATAAATACTTTTCCATATTCTAATGGATCAGGGGAAATTTGATATATAGCATGATGATCCTTTAATAGATGTGTAATGTTTGCTTCAAGTAGCTTGGCAACATTCTCAACAATGCTATTTGTAGAGTTTCTGTTTCTTGTTACTTGTTTTTGGCTCTCAACAAAACTTAAAAATTCTTGCATATTAAAAATCTCCTATTGTACAGCGACGTCTCGTCAGGTGACGTCTCGTCGGAAAAGAAAGGGTTTTAAAAAAAGATTGGTTTTAAAAAACCAATTCAATAATAGCAACATACTACTATTAAACTACCAAGACCATCGGGTTTCCCCTAGGTTTCGACCTTGTTCAAGGGTCTAAGTTTAACGTCCTCATCAGTTGGCTGGACGGCATTAATTTTTGCTCTTGTTAACAAAGAAAGGTTTAATGCGACCTTTCACTGTCTACGGCGTATAATTTCGCTTGGATGCCGATCCAAGATATTAAAAAATATATAGGTCTATTCTGGTAATCAAACTTGACTACCATAGCCTTTTATTGTAAGACCAGACAATAAGAGACCGCGTAATAATGGCGCCCCATCAAAAATTATATTTCAATTTCAATTCCGCAATTAAACCCTCTAATTGAGTCCAATAAATTACGTCATGATACATGACTTGACTCTCATCCATAACCTTAACTTCCCAATGCTCCTTATCCCATACTTCAATCTCCAATCTCATTTTGATTCTCCTTCTGAACAAAGTGTTCAAATAAACCTACGAGATTCTCCTTGGTATCAATATCATTATACACCTCGACACCATTCCTATACACCGCGACTTCCCACCTAAGAGGATCCCAATCTGGTACCTCTAATTGCCTGATAACAAACTTTAGCATGTTTGATCTCCTTGTGTTGTGTTGTGTTTATACTAAGACCATCGGTTTTACCCTAGGTTTCGTTCTTAAGAACTCATCAGTTAGCCCAATTGTTGCTCATTTAAAATGGCAACTACATATAACTCACCACCTGTGAGCTCCGAAATAATACCGCCAACCATTTGTTGATCGCGGCACTTAATACTTTCTACCTGACCATTATTTAATAATACAGTAAATAACTTCATTTTAGACTTCCTTTACAGTTATGATTGCGTATCTTTTACTAACGCAAAAGGTTTTATCGAGTAATACAACATCAACAGAAGTGTTAACATTGTAGGGGAGACAGCTTAAATATTTGATTGCGATTTCTATTGAATAGAACATGATAGTTTCCTTTGATGCAAAACAGTTAAGACGACCTCGAGTCAAGGTCTAGCTCTTTTACGTGAAGCTCCACGGATGGTATTCTGATTTTTACAAGTAGACTCTATTTTTGCCGTCTCGTCTCGACTGCAAGGTTTAGAAAAAAAGAACCTAACCGGTCCTAAAAACCCTTACTTACTAAGCTCGGATTTTAGTCCAACTACACCTTTGTGGATATCTTTATTCCATTTCTGGAACAAATCACCTTGGGGTGCTTGGATAACTAGCGAGAAGCCACAACCTAAAGCCATTGCTTTTGTGATAAAATCACTTAGCGTGGCTAGGTCCGCTTGCGTATTAACAATATGCGTTAAAGCCTTGACTTCCTTCCCATAGGGAAGTGCCAGTGCCGTTGCCTTGCTGAACTCACCGAGAATTAAATTCCTGGCTTGTAGTTGGGCTTGCGTTGTTAACAGTGCCTTGATTACTGCTTTTTGATCATCGGGAAGAATATCAAGAGTAGCTTTCTGGGCGGCGTCTAGTAAACTGTCTGTGTCTAACATATTTATACTCCTTTAAAAAAGTGTTAGAATACCATCTGCTATAGTGGAGTTTTCTTCAGGCGGAGTCCGCATCGAAACACTATAGTATGTGTATAAAAAGGGTTGGAGCAATGGAAGACCATCGGGGGTTAGCCCTAGGTTTCGCCTCCCACTCCCGGGAGGCTCATCAGTTCCTTTCGTTAATTGTCATCATAATCAGTCTCATCATCCTCATCGTCATCGTTGGAGAGGTTTGCGAACTTATTAGATGTAGCAGGAGCTTTGAGGGGAGGTATCACCACTGTGCTAGGAGTTGGTGTTACCGGGGTAGCTTTAACAGATACTTTTGGCGAGGAAGTTATCTGCTTTGGGTCAACCCCATTGATACCAGCTAAAGCCAGCATTGTTTTGAGGTCAGTCTTACCATCAAGAACATAAATATTCCCAATAGTAACATTTATCTGACTGCCAGTTTGGCTAGCAGCCTTTTGTGACATAAGAATCCTCACTCCATGTATAATCGCGCTTGACACACCAGCACGTGCCAACTGATACGGTGAAGTGTATCCTTTTTCGAACAAGATATCCGCCATGATATATTCTTCAACCCCTAGTTGTTTAAGCTCATCTAGGAAAGCTTTGTATTCATTTAGGTCCATAAATACCTTTCTCCCACATACGGGACTTTTAAAATGATTAGCTTAAACTATTCACTTTAGTAGCCCCGATGTGGGGGTTTTGTGTTAATTGTTAATTGAAGGCTTTTAGTAAGCCTTTGATGTCAAGCTTTGGGTTTACCTGAAGATTCCACTTGCTTAAGGTCTTATTGCCTTGCTGTCCATATTTAATCAAAGCCAGTAAACTTCGAAAATCTCTGTTGGAGATTTTTCTGTACAAGCTGAAATAACATGGATCGACAAGACTTTCAGAACCGTCAAACTTATTGAGCCCTAAGGCAATCTCTGTTAAGGTAATGAAATCGCTTTGTAGCAACATCACACCTAGTAGAGAGACTAAACCCTTTTTGTCTTGATTGTAATTTTTGTTACTCTCAAGTACTTCAGGGGCTAGAGCTTCAAAGAGCGTCTGCATGGTCCACTCCTCTTGGTACTCTATGCGGTCGTAACCCCCGACAGGTCTGGATTCTTTCAGCTTTTGGTAAGCTGTTTTCTCCTGTGCGACCTTACCAAAGACTTTACCAACAGACCTAGCAACCTGGTACCCGCCATAGATATACTCTTTTGGCTGATAATTGCTAAACGCAATACGGCCAAAACCAGAGTATTCCAGGACTTCCTGGACTCTATCTGGCCACAAAGCCTTTAGGACTCGGTCGAAATCAACTTGATTCCCACCAACACTTGAATTATCCATTTCTACCCCCAACGCATTGTGTAATGAAACACGCAACGCTGTGGTATAATTATAATCCATGATGTCAAGTTTGGAATCTCTCCTTGATTTTTTAACCAAGCTATTGACTAACATCAGAGGAAACGCAACATACATTTCATTTGCGACAAGGGTCTCTCCGCCATTTTTCATCTTTTGGTTCCACTCACCACTTAAGCTAAATGAGCTATCTTTGAGCACATTAAGCGCCTTTCGATATTCATCTAGATTTAAGCCTTTGGATTTAAAGATATCTTGAATGGCGGCCTCATCGGCTGCATCTGCATGTCCTACCAACTTCCCCTTGGTATCAGCCTCTCCTAGTAAGAGAGTGAGGTAATCCGCTAAACCCCAAACATGACCAAAACCTATTTCTAGGTCGGTCCTGAGGTATTGGTTTACATCAATCCCCAAAGCAGACAGATACTTCAGCATGACGCTTGAGTACATGACCCAATCATCACTCTTGAAAAAATCATATCCGTTATCTAGGGTCTTGATCCTTTTAGCTTTCTTAAGCCTCAAGTTGATATTGATTCCACTGTTAAGCAGAACCATCAACTTTTCAGCCCAGAATTCCAATGGGAGCTGGAAATCAGCTACAGGAGCAACTACCAACTCATCAACCCATTGGTTTGCGTTTCTATCAAAGCTTTTAATGCTTCTCAGCACTGTAGCTTTCATCTTATCCTTCAAGGAAGAATCAGATGGATAAAAGCTTATTGCTTTATACAATCTGTTGATTACAGCCAGGCTGTTCTCAAAGAATTGATACGAAGCACTAAACTTTACCAAATAGAGCTTTTGATCAAAGCTTGGGTTGGTGCCTGGCTTAAGTCCCAGAATTTGAACAGCCTTTTCCTTGTCCCCCATCCCGTCCCAAAGAGCCTCTACTCCCTTCTTAAACACCTGGTTGTATAAGGCATTTATTTGGGTTTTGAGGTCGGAATGCATGTTCAGCTTATTGAAGAAAGCAATAAGATCCACCTTTAGGTTTTCACCATGAAAATCTAAACGATCTGTATTGGTTCTTGCTTCTCCAATTGCCTCCATGCATTCCGCAAGGAATGCAATAAACTCACCCACATTATCATACTTATTTGCGTTAAGTACGACGTGAGAAGCTGTCTTTTGAACAGCTTCTTCAAATCTATCCAGATAATCCTTACGGCTAGCTGTATTGACCTGTGAGTTCAATAGTGCTTTCGAGACACTATTAGAGAAACTCTGCATCACCTTCTCCTCCTCACTTACCCTCTCTCCACCCAAATACCAGGCTTCACCAAAGGCGCTGGCTACCTTAGAGAGGACCTTAGTACTGCTATCTGCAGAGCTCTGCTTCCTCACGCTCTGTGCAGTACCCTCTGCCTCTCTTGCCATGACCTCTTTGGCCTTAGCTAGCGCATCACTAAAGACACGCATGTGGGCTTGAGGATCAATCTGATGACCCTCATAGTTGGTGATGAAGCTTAAACTCTCATATTGAGATCCTATAGCGGTATGGAACGCTGCTTCTAAGTCCTTGACATCAGGAGCTTTGATATTACAATCATCCAAGGCACTTAACACAATCCCATCAATTTTGTCTTTGATGAGTTGCATATGTGCTGGACGATTTATAGCATTTGCGTCATCCAACCACCCCAACATATCCTTTTTGCTGATTAGGGTTAACTCCAACAAAGACTTTGCAGGATCATTTACCTCTACTAAATCATCCAAGAGAGTAATTAAGTTTGTTGCAAGCCCTGCTTTATCCCTGCCATCTGCGTTAAAGAAACCAACAAAATCTTGCGATGTCAGGAGCTTCTCATACACCTCTCCCCATTTCATTTCATCCACGCCTAGAGCTTCGCAAAGCTTGAAGCTCATGAGCACAAATTGCGCCCATGTGTACACACCAATCACGCTAAACCCTTGCACGGGGTCCGTGATCTGTACTTGCTTTGCACCCAGCTCTAGATCTGGCATATGTTCTATGCCATCTTCAAAATTTCCAAATTCCTTCTTGAAAAATTCGATTGCCTCCGTCTCATCCTTAAGTCCACCCTGGACTTGTTTGAGCTTGTGCATACCCGCAGGTACAAAGCTTAACCCTGGGATGATTAAGGCATTCCCATTATCAAGTAGATAAAAACCCTTATTGAGATGGAAGTATCTCAACGACGGGATGACATAGGCATATTTCTGCCTGTCGATACTTACTTGCTGAATGTCGAAACAAGTAAAGAAGTATCTTCTTACCCATTCCTTCATCCTAAACGTCCCATCCTCATCAAATATAGGATCAAAATAGGTGGTTGCTATCGCAGCACCATTTGTGATTGCTCCTACATTCAATTGACCACTATTTTTAGCAGTCAGATAGTTGAGACATTTCAGAAGTTCAGGCTTCCTACTTTCATCATCCATCATTCCCACCATCAATTCGACCTCGTTACCATCCCCATGTATGACCTTTGCTTTAAGCACAAAGGCCTTTAAGCTCTCCTTCACCGGACGCTCATCCGTATTGAGAGCTATCAGTTCTCCCATGGCAATCCATAAGGGGTCATCAGTAATGATATCTCTATCGCCATCATTATCTCCTGTAATCATACCTTGCAGATTACTGGAGACCCAAATCAAACCATCCTTGATTTGGGGTGATATTACATTCTTGAAAAACTCTAAGAATCTATCACATTCCTCAGCACTCCAATTGCCAAGTACTTTATTGATTACCTCAATCTCCTCTGAGGTCTTTAATGTGCTACGGTTCCAACCATTCAGCTTTAACCTATCCAGAACCTCTCTCAACTTAGCCGGATTGATTTTATCCTGCAGCTGGACAGATTGACTATCTTGGTTTGGCGTGCGTGTTAACACGCTGTTAAGCACCAGCTTATCCTTGTGAGCGTTGCTGAATGCTTTTAGGATCACACCATTTCCATAGACACCATCCCCACCGAACGTCATCATGTTGACATAACGACTTTCGGCCTTGGTATTGAAGGTATTCAACAGATGAGCATATTTCTCACTGCTGAAAAAAGTGGCCAATTGGATTAGATCCATGTTGCCACCTTTGTCCCTCAAATTTAACCCTTTCTCAATCGCCTTTCCTACCTTTTTATCCAAGGCCTTAAAGAAATGATCCTTCAACTGAAGAAATCCCTTATCCTGAGAGGGGTTTGACAACGCTTGTAATAGCTGAGCGATTTGCCAGTTATTACTAGTTTTTTGCTTATCAGCATCCTTGCCGATAATCGTTGTCAATCTATTCACATCCCCTTGGAAAAATTCTCCACCTTTGGGAATCTTTTTATTGATTCCCTTGAGGGTTGAAGGCGTTAGAATTAATGCCTTATGATAAGTCCCCCCATTTTCACTTTCTATTGAATACCCAGTTGAGCAAGCGAGATCGCTTAACCACTCTTGAATCTTATTGAATTCGCTTGGTTTAAGATCATCTTTGTAGCTTACCAAGCTATACTTTCCTTCCAGTTCCTTCACTAAATAATGGGATCTAGCAATTAATCCCTTACCGAACCGCCCATTTCCAATATATCTAAATTGGAAACCCTTATCCATGATGGTACCTGCGGTTACCAACCCAGCACCATCATTCCCTTCCCACCCCAGCAAATCATCACCAGCAAGGAATACTGGGATGTTTTGATACTCCTTGAACGCCGTCAAGGCTGGGGTGCTTATGAAGCTCCTACCATAGCTTCTTATATCTTTGAGCTCACCAAATACTTTAGCAAAGACACCCATTACTTTTTCCCAAATTTCTTCCCTTAGATAAACACCTTCCGTAACAGGAAGGTAGCCTAAAGCCAACAAACCTTCGTTTGCTCTAGATTTGTTACCCTCCGTCAGGTCCTTAGACGTAATCTTAATTACGTCTTTGATTGGGTCAATTTGAATTCCAAACGCCTCACAAAGAGGGAATAAACTGGAATTCCAGCTTGAGTTTACCTTTGTGATTACACCAAAGGTTGTGTCGCTGTTTGATTCAGTTACATAACCTTCAGCTTTTGTTTCACTCTTAACTCCAGTTGGGAGCACCACTAACTCTCCAATTAGCTGAGAACCATCTCTATTGTTCGTTTGATCGAACTTAATAGAGCTCCCAGCCTTCGAAACCTTGCTCTCGCTCTTTCTCCTTAAGGAGTTGACTTGTGGTTTGAGCACCGTAATCAAACGACCACTCACTCTTACCGCAAGCCCCCCATTATCCAGACCCACCCAATCTAGACTCATGACAGCTCTTCTTGCATCATCCAAAAAGTCTCCGATAGCAGAATCTAAATCGGCAGTGCCAGTTAGATTCTTAAACCATTCCCTTTTCATTTGGACTTCATCAAGCTGTAACCCGTTCTTAGGAAAAGCATCATGAATTACCTTCTCCAATAAATCACGATATTGATCATAATTTGCTGCAGAGCTTAAGGCTTTCCCTGGTCTGCTGAGTAAACCGATTTTCTCAGCCAACACCATTTGTACAGCATTCAAGCTCGAGGCATAATAAACACCAGCATCGTTACTGGGCATGCCATTCAAGCCGAGAGCTTCAACTCCACCTCTTAGAAACAGTCTTGCTGCTTCTAAAGTGTCTTTGAAAATCTTTCCGCCACCTAATAGGTAACAGAGAGCGGCTCTAGCTACATCATAACCCTTACGAGCTTTAGCCTTAGCTGCAGCTCTTTCAGCGCGTACGACTTCTGCTTGGACCTTGGTTTTAACCTTAGCTTTAATCTTGAAATTAGCCTTGGTTTGAACCTTGGCTTGGGTTGAAGCAATTGCTTTAACGTTTTTTAACGCCAAAGCTAGAATGTCACGACCCAAACTTACGTTGCGGTCGTATATGGGGTCAAAAATCCCCTTAATAGTTACTTGCTGCATGGTAATCTCCTTATGCAGTTGTACAATTGATTTTACCGAGTTCGTCTCGTCTCGTCATTTTTCGTCTCGTCATTACAAGTCACAAAATATATAGCGGAAAAAATAAACCAAGACCACGCCGAAGCGCTTTGGCTTATCCGATATATAGGAGAATGGTGACAGACAAAACAGGTGAATGAGAGGGTTGACGTTCTGGGCTTCGGGTAATGGCTATTGGATAGCCACGGGACGTGTGCGCTTGTTAGCTTGCGTTAAGAGAGATGTTTAAGCTAACGAATAGCATCTCTCTGGGATTTTAGGACGTATCCATAATAATCTCCATTGGGTGAGGGTTGGGGTTTGGGGGTTTGGGATTAACAGGAATTACACCTGCACTTTAGACGCAAATTCGTTTAGGACGAATCAATTAGCATGATAGCTACCTTTCTCTACTAGAAGTAGAATTGGACTTGGCTTAGATTGACATAGAGAGTCCCATTCTCTGTGTCAACGAGGAAGCTTTCTCCACCTGCGGACCAACCGGTCCTACAGAGAAAGCTCGCTTTTTGGAACAATGCTAGCAACACTACTAGCAATTGCTTTCTTGTGAAAAACCCTTTATTATCCTTCATGAAGGAAATAAGAGCCAACAAGACGCTACTGTTGTCAGTGACAACGACGCCTTGATTTACCAGACCTTTTACGGCCTTAACGAATAAGGGTAACAACCCTCGTGTAATCAACTCAGCCTTGATGGCTTTGTTAATTTTGAAATTGAACTTTCCCATGATGCATTCTCCTTACATTGGGATTGTTAAAATACGAAAGCTTTATACGGAATTGTATTAGCTTAAGAGTACTTTTGGAGGGTTGTACTAAACCCAGCTCGACCATAATTGGTCTAAAACTCTATCTAGGAATCGAACCTAGAAAATGCGCCATGCTAGAGTTGAAATCGTCTCGTCATTACAGGTGTTTAAAAAATGAAGCACAAAAAAAGACTAATGAAAGTCTTGTTAATGTCTTATTTATTTATTCACAGCGAGAATGACAGAAAAGATATGATACAAACTGATGTTCTTATTTCGGCCGTCAATTAGGCCTCATCAGTAGAGGGAGAAACCCTCTATATAAGATTTAGTTATTATAATTAGTATTAGTATTTATGATTGTTATTTTATTTTAAGAGAGCCTTTATTTCGCTCTCAATTTTATTGTTTCTTACTTCATAGGCACTCAATTTACCGCTTTTGATAGCGGCTTGAGCACCTTTGAATGATAGCGCATAATAAGCCTTCCACCTATCAGCGCTATATGTCTTTAGGTGTTCCCTAATATCGATAAGCATTTCTGCTTGAGACTCGATATCATCTTTGAGCTGGCCGAATAACTTTTTCCACACCTTTGGGACAATCTGGAAATGACCACAAGCGCCAGTATCGTCCCTGCAAATCTTCCCTTTCACGCCATAACGTGTTTCCACGTAATATAGCGCTACTAGGTTTTGGATGTCATCTTGGGTTTCCCCTAGAGACTCCCAGTGTTCAATTGCGGTTTGCAAACTCAAACGCATAGTCTCCTCGTTAGACGAGGAAACAAACTCTTGCGCTTTTGCTACAGCGATAGCAGCATCAATTAGGTTAGGTTTAACTTCGGTTTTAGGTTCGGCTTTAGGCTCAGGCTGTGGCTCAATCTGAGGTTCAGGTTCAGGCTGAGGCTGAGGAATGGGTTGAGGCTGTGGCTTACAGATTTGCAAGCCTGAAAAAGGAGTAGCTTTAGGTTCCACCAGGAATGAACCCAAAATTAAACCAAGGATACCAACAATCATTAAAACAATCATTGGTAAAACTGATGGAGCACGCTCCACCTTAACACTTTTCCAGCAACCAGCTGGATTAGCCAGTTGTGCTGGCCAGACTTGAGGGAATATCCCTCGTTTACAATTTGACATAAGAATCTCCTTTTATGTCGGCTTTGACGTCTCGTCACTACAGGATTAAAAATAAACCAAGAGAAATATAGAGCAGCTGAGGCTCTAAGCTTGATTCATTAAGCGGTTAATCCACCAGTATTGATGAGAAATGTTTTTTAGATATCTCTTGACAGATTTCGACCCCGAATTAGGTCTCATCAGCATAGCATCGAACGCTATGTATCTTGTCATTGATAGATTGGATGAGATTAGACCCATTTTGCTTATATTCATATTTAAGTGCTGAATAGAAAGCACTATTACAGTTAAATGGTTTCGGGCCTCAATTGGCCCATCATCAGTACAGGGACAACCCTGTAGACCATGGCGTGGCTTAAAGGGACGCTACCCCTGTTTTGTTATTTATTCCTCGTACCTGTAAAGGTCAAAGAATTGCTTCAGGGCCCTCCTTTTCCAAGCCTCAAAGAACCAGTCACCATAGGTGGACTGGCCTTCTTCGGCTGTAAAGAAGCTCCCATCTTGAGCGTATAGGGGATAGCTGTAGTCATAGCTACGACCACCCCTACATTTCACGAACATTAACTCTAACTGGGGGTAAGCCAGTCTTAGCTCTTCCTCAGTAAACCTCGTGGGTTCACCGTTAAGAGCATGCGTTAAATGTCCGTGAATCCCACCCTTGGAATCACCATGTCCGTAGACAATGGCAATTCGACAGGTAAACCTCCTATTGGAATAGAAGGCTTGTGGGACACTCAGCAACAAACTGTTGGTCCTATATGTAGCGAAGTCCAGGCTGGACAGTTCGCCTACATGCAAGACACACACGGCTGGATTCTCTAACAGGTATTTTCGAGCGGGATGCTCTAGAATATCCGCTTTGAGATTCCTCTCCAAATTCAATCCACGCGTAACTTTCCAATTGCTCTTGTAATGAGTCAAGAGCTCTTGCTTGGAAAGCAAGTAGTCATTGAACTCAAAAGATTCTTGAATTGTTTTGCCAGGCAGATTTAGAGGGACGCGTTGGGGTTGGCAGCCGTGATACATCAGGGATAGCACCAAGAAGCTATACCCCCAACCTTTCACATAACTGTACTCAGGGTCATCTTCATCGATCCTCTTGTAAAGGAGGAAGCAAAATGAAGACAAGGGTAAGAATACCCCAGGGAGAATCTCCCATAGGATAATCATTGACACAAGCAAGGCAAGCAACTGCCCTGCTTCCTTCTTGGGCTTTTCACTGAAAGCAAAAAACCCAAAGAAGGATATGATGAAGGAAAGGATGAAGTTGTACATGATAATCTCCTTTTATGTACAGATTCGCTACGAAGGTGTAGCACTGCATGAGATGCAGCTGGGAAGCCCCGTTCACTCCAGCAGGGAGTGTAGATGTCACCCGGGGTGGGCTCAAAAAGACCGAAAAGCTATCGGGACTATCTATATAAACCTCCCCCAACATTTAACTATCTATTGTAAAAAACTTTTGCTTTTTCCTTTTTTCTGTTATTTTGAAATTTATAATTTTATATTTTATTTTTACCTATAGGATTTTTATGTCTAAGCAAGAACGACAGCTGCAATACTTTAATAAGCTAGCGAATGATGAACGCTACGAAAAATATTTATCTAAAATACCACAGCATAAGCTAGACCGTGTTAAAAATAAGGTTGCTACACAAGGCGTACACACTCTTTCTCCTATTATATGTCAGGGACCAGATAAGTGTCCCTTTCTTTCTCGTTGTCCTATTCCTGATGTAGATGATAATGGTAAGTTAAATAAGCTTAGCTTAGATATGTATCCTGTAAATCAAAGCTGTATTGTAGAGAAATATTTTGTAGAGCAAAAAATTATAGAGTATATGTCTCATCTGGATGTAGACCCTAATAATCCAGTAGAGATGTCTATTGTAGATGAGCTAGCGTTAATTGATTTATATAAGAATAGAGCTTTAACTGTATTAGCCAATGGAGATAAGAATGGCTTTGGTAAGGATTTTCTTTTAACTGAGATTACTGGGTTTAATGAGAATGGTGATGTTTCTAGTCAAACAAAGCTACATCCTTTGCTTGAATTGATTGAGCGCTTAGAAAAACGCAGAGAGAAATGGTTAGAGAAGCTTTTAGAGACTAGAAATGCTAAGGCTAATTTTATTAGTAGGCTAGGCTCTGAGCAGAGTAACTCTAAGGTTTTGGGGGAGATACAAAAGCTTAGAGAGGCTTTATTAATTCAGCAGGATGATGTTATAGTGATAGGAGATGAGATTCTATTGGATGATAAATGAAAAAGAAAAAAACTAATTTTAGCTTCGCTAGCTATACTCTTCTTTCTGATCCAAGTCAAAAACAACTGGCTTTTGACCAGCCTAGACAAGAGCAGGTTTTTGGTAGTACTGAGAGTATTCTTAAAAATGCAGTGATTTTAGATATAGAGACTCTTGGTCTTAAGACTGAGTCTATACATGAAATTGCTATGTATGATTTGAATAATCGAAATTTAAATATATATATACCTGAGGTTAATTTAATAAGAAAAATAGAATCTGAGGCTAATGCAGCTACTAAAGCTTCTAGTGCTTCTACTGTAGATATAGATGTTTTAGCTGGATTAAGACAAAGAGAGCCTGCTAAATTTGAACCATTACTTAAACAAATGACATATAGAGATATAGCATTTGCTGATTATTTAATGAATAAGCGCAAATATTCTGAAATAATTCAAAATATAGAACGATTAAAATCTCAGAATAAATTTAATAATAATGTTGTTTTGGAGAATAAGGTAAATGCGTTAGAGGATAGATTACGCAGATTGTCAGCAATAGATGCTGACAATACTATATTAGCACCAGAGAAAGAGCTTCAAAAGGCTGGGATTATGCTTGAGGATTTAAGCATTTATCAGGATCAGGAGCTATTAAAGGGTGTTGGTTTTCATGAGGCTTTTTCTAGAGATGAGGAATTCTTAGCTAAATACATACTAGAAGGCTCAGAGGGCTTTGAAAAATTTGCTAAACAAAATGCTTCAGAGGCGGAATATTTAAGATATTTGTATGATAAAAATGTTAAATATGATCCGAACTTTTTTAATAAGCTAAAGCAGGCTTATGCTGAAAGACTTAAGCTTTCGGGACAGTATGTACAGAATGTTTTTGAGTCTACTAAAATAAATGTAATGCATGCTCCTATGTCAGATATTATGGAGCTAATTGCTCAAACAAGAGCTGGTAAGGCTTTATTTGTTGCTAATCTTAGCTTTGAATCTAAAAAGTTTGGTGCACAAACTAGAGCGATTGCACAGCCTTATTTAGAAATTGAAGAACAGATGTATCGCGCGGAAAAGAACATCACTGGAGATTTAAGTAAGGCAGATGTAGCTGAAATTCGTTCTAGAGCTTATCTTAGTGCAAGTCCATTTGCTCAATTAGGTCAACCAATATCAGCATCTACTGCTGAACCATTTTATGCTACTGGTATTGAATATAATAAGTCTTTAACTGAAGCAAAGCTATTTAAGGATTTTAGTAATATACAGGCTAAGATGCAAGCTACTGCATCTGGGGTTTCTAATTTAGATATTCAAGATGTGATTCGTGCACAACAAAGCATGTTAATTAATGCAGGCTTATTAGATGCAAAAAGACCTATAGGTCTTTCTATGGAAGCACAGTCACGCTTGTATATGTTCACTAATATGCTCGAGCAGGGAGCTAGTGAGGAAGCTTTAACTGAAATACTTTCTGACTTTAAGGAAACCCACACTGCAGGGTTAGATACTATGCTACACGAAAATGTAGCATTAACAGAATCAATGCAGCAAGCAGAAGCCTTAAATGAATATTTAAAGCAAACTGAAAAAGGTAAAGAGCTAGCAGAGCTAGCCAAGCAAAGAAAGGGTCCTTTATATAAGTCAATGGTCTATGCTCAGCTAATGCAGGAGCTAGCACCATCAATAGAAGCTATAAATCTTAATAAACGCTTTGCTAGTGATTTAAAGCAAATCTCTGAATTTGGTTATGTAACTCAATCTAGAATTATTGCAAAGCCATTATATAGAGACCAGGTTTCTATTTTTGATTATGCATTTTTAGAAAGAGTAAAGGTACAAAGTCCTGGATATGATAGAGATTTTATACAAAGCTATCATGAGTACAAGCAATCAATATTAAATAATCCATTATATGGCTATAAGAATAGAGAACAGGATTATGCAAAGCTTGAGCAGGAGCTATTAGCAAATAATTTTATTTATCAAACCTCAAGAGATGCCTATGAATTTGTACCTGAGCTTTTAGATAAATCTGACCAATCTGAAAAGGCTGTAGCAACAAGAAATGCTTTAGTTAAATTTACGACTGATAGAGAGAAAACTGCAAGCGATACTATTCAAAGCTTTAAAAAGGTTTCGAGTGTACTAAATAAGGAACAGCTATTACAAAAGGTCGATAGAATATTTCATTCAGATTCAATACTACCTATAAAGCCTGAAGCAGAAATAAGTAAGGGTACTGCAGAACAAAGAGTTGCTCAACAAATACGTGAAGCCCTAAGCATGGCGCAGGAGCATAAGCAAACTGCAAGTCTTTTATCTACTGGTAATCAAAAGCAATACTCACTAAATGTATTAAATGAAATAGATGAATATTCTAGAATTACAGGCTATGGTACTACTCCTAGTGGATTTACTGAACAGGAATTAACTAGTGCAAGAGCTACATATTATAGTGGAGAAGCCATAGGCTCTGGAGCAGGTACTAGAACAGCTGCTGGCGTGCCAAATCAAACAGATTTTGTAGAAGCCTTTTTTGAATCCAAGCATCATGCAGACACTGGCTCTAACTTAACTACTGAGCAAATATTGTCTAGAGATAAGAATAATTTTGCATATCTACAAAAGAAATCAATTCAACAGGCTGCACTCAGAAGCTCCACCTTTGGTAAATCTCAGCTAGCCTTTGAATCAGATATTAACTCTATAAATGTTTATGGAAACAAAAGCCTAGAGCAATACAGGTTAGATTTTGAGGATTATCAAAAAACAGGTAAGGTGATTACATCCTATGGTACTGAATATGCTGATCCTAGCTATTCAAAGGATTTATCTACTGAGCAAATGGCCAAGCAATATGCTCAAGTAAATGTAGAGCTAGAGGAAAGCTACAAACAGCTTCCTAGAACTGCTAATGCACAGGTACCTATATTAACAGAGCCAGAGCTTAAACAGCATCTATATGAAGCACCTATAGATTTAAGTCAAAAACCAACAGTTACTCCAGGTGTAGAAAGCTTAGAGAGCTTTGAAAGAGTTTCTAAGCAGGTACCATTATTAAATGCTAGTGAGCGTAATCAAATTGCAAATAAAATACTTACTGAAAGCTTTGATAACGGATTAGACAAATACTATACACAGCTATTAGATAGTCCTGCTGGTGCTAAGTTCTTTGGTATGTATGGCGCTGGAGTCTTAGGTTTAGCGGCTTTGAGTCTGCAGCAAACACCAGAAAAACCAGATTCTATTTTATCTCCTGATTTTGATGCTTGGTTTCAGAACCAAGCACAATTCTTTGGTGGAGAGAACGAGTTTAGAAAACGTTTAAATGATAAATACTATGCAAGCTCTGAAGGTATGTCAGAGCAGGGTATTGCGCCATTATTACGTAAAGCAATGACAGACTTTGGTTCTCCATATCAAGGTCCAGGAATAAGCTTTGCAGTATTTGAAGATCAAAAGCTAATGCAGGAAAGAAGAGAATATACACGCGCGGCATTTACCGAAAGATATTTTACAGCTAAGGGTGATATATATACTATGCTACGAGGCTTTGTAGGTGCTAGATTCAAGGAGCCTATGCGTAGCTTTCCTACAAGCGTAGAGGCTATAACACCTCAGGAAGCAATGTCACTTAAGGGTGCGAATTTAGTTAAGTTAAATCTCAAGGATGGCTATGACATTACAGTAGAGGATGCTGATACTATTACGCTTCAAAAAAGAGGTACTCCAGATAATGCTTTAGCTAAATTTATGGGTAGTGGAAATTATAGCTTCCGTTTAGCTGGTATTGATGCTCCAGAAACTGCACATGATGATAGAGCAGCACAGCCATACGCAGAACAGGCTAAGGCTATACTTCAGCAAATGGTAGATGAAGGAAAGGACTTAAGCCTAGTATTTGATCCAGCAAATGTAACCTATGGTCGTCAGGTTGCTACCTTGATGGCTGGAGATAAGAATTTAAATTTAGAGCTGTTAAAGAGAGGTGCAGTTGCTTACTTACCATACGAAGGTAAGGGTGAGGAGCAAATGTATAATGAGAAAGCTTTTTCTGCGGCGCAAAAATATGCTATGGAATCTAGAAGAGGTATGTTTAGTCAGCCATTCTTTCAGGTATATAATGATATATATAAGCAAACAAATCAATCTGTAACCTTCAATACCTTTGCTAATTATAATAAAGCCGCTAGAGATTCAAATTTAACAAATATGTTAGGTGTGATGTTGTCTGCTCAAAAGGAATCAAAGGTTACAGATGCGCATAAGCAGGAAATAGAGCAAATAGTAAATGATATAAAATTCTCTCAAACCAAAACTAAAAGTAAGCTAGACTTTTTACAAACTGCAAGATTACAGTTAACCTATCAGGATAAAAGATTTGGAAAGCCATTTCAGGACGACTATAGTTCGATTGATATGCATTTAAATCCAGCAAGGCATAATGAATTTTTACCTGAGCTTCAAAATGATTTGAAGCGTTTGATAGAAACTAAAGGCTCAAAGCAATTAACAAACAAGCTACAATATAATGGTTCTATGCTTGATAACAATATAGCTTTAATAGAAGCTACTAGAAATCCAGTAAGTCATGCTGCTATGCCAGCAGCTAGTAATAGAAATAAAGCCGCAAGAATAAGACAAATGGAAGCATTACAGCATAATGCTAACCGTAGCTTAAAGGCAAATCCAATACAACACAATAGGATGTAAATATGAGTAATCCAAGAGACGAAGAAGGCTTAAGTACTAGGGACGTAATTAGTAACGCTTTAGGTGTTGCAGGAATTGGTGCAATTGCAGCAAGTCAATTTAGCGTATTACAAAATAGCTTTTTTAGTGCTGCAGTTGGCTCTATGCCATTTGTAGGTAATGTTACCAATAGTACTAGCTTGATGCCTTTAATTTATGACGAGGCTATGGGTGGTGGAGTAAACTTTAAAGATATTAAGGTTTTTCCTAATTTTAGTGGTAAGGAAGGCAAGCTAATGAATATGGCTAACTCTATGAAATCAGCCCAAGAGTTAGATAATGCAATACTTAATAGCACTCGGAGATTAGGTGTAGCAGGAAACACTCCAATTAATATTGGTAAATTGTTTGCTGGGGTTAATGCAGCTGGGCTTCTTTACACTGGTTATAGTAGCTATCAAGAGGGTGGTGTAGAAGGTTTATTTGGTGGTGTTACTTCTTACGGTATAGGTTTGCATTTTGGTTTAGAAAATTCCTATCAGGTTAAAGCCTTAGGACAATACACCGCAGCACAGCAAGCAAGTGTACTGTCTAATGCTGGTTTTACTGCAGAGCAAAGACTTGGATTTTATAATGAAGCAAACATGTCTAAAGGTTTAACTGATCAGGCTCGAGCTTATAAGGTTTCTAATCCTAATTCCTTTTTTAGAATTGGTAGTATAGGTAGTGTTAAGGCTGTACCCTTTGTAGATAGAATACTAGGTGTTGCAGCGCCGATGATAGGTGCAAGCATGGGTGCTAGTGCTGGGTATTCAGCAGGTAAGTTTTTAGGTGAATCCTTTTCAGCTATGTTAGGTGCGGATAATTCAACTATGCTAGGAGCTGCAGGCGGTATATTTGGTGCAATAGGTGGTGCTGCAATAGGTGGTGCTGCGTTTTCTAGTATTGGTAGCTTAGCAGTTTCTGCAACGATATTTGGTGCATCTGCAATTATGGGTACGGTGAGCTCTCATTTGTTTTCTGAAACAATGAGACGCAACAGTGCAAATAGACCCAGGTTAGATACTGCAGGAGATGTACAGCCCTATTTTAGTAGAAATGCAGTGACTATGCGTCAAAGAGCCTTGCAAGCAATGAATAGTTCTCATACAAATAGTAGATCGGCTTTAGGAAATGAAGCATCGATAATACATATGAATAGAGATTATTTTTCAAACATAGGAAGACTTTAATGAAAAAACCGGACATAGATTTCTTGTATGAAACAAATGAATATGGTGTGACTCATCATAAAGTAAATGCAGAGATACCAGAGGATGTAATCGAATATTATAAAGAAAATTATAATATTCGTACAGATGTGCATAAAACCTGCATCAGCTGTCAAATAAGACAGGCCGCTAAATATCCTGAGCAAAAGGATTTTATAATCCCATGTAAGGGTATCCCTAGAGGTTTACCTCCTGGCAGTGCATCTAAGCTAGACGAGATTGTACAAAAGAGTGGTGTGCCAAAGGAACAAGCTAAAAAGATATTATTAGCTACAATAGACCCTGTAGCATGGGCTGAATTAATGTTTGGCTTCAATGATGAAGACCCTAAATGGAAGCTAAGAGCATATCAAAAGGAACAGCTTAGATGTAGCTCTAAGCGTATTGCAATTAGAGAGGGGCGTCGTTCTGGTAAAACCTTTATGAGTGCGCTTAAGCTACTTTATTATGCGTTTAATTTGAAGGTAAATAAGGGTAGAGACCTTCAGGGCAACGAGGTTATGCTTGGTCCAAGTATAATGATAGTAACTCCATATCAGGCTCAATTAACTACAATTTTTGAAGAAATGGAAAAGCTAATTAAACGTAATTACGAGCTAAGAAGTGAGGTTACCAGCGGTACTGGAGATAATCTTTATATTAAAACTCCTACCTTTAAAATGGAGTTTAAATCTCAAGCAACTATACAAGGCTTTGTTTCAGGTATTGGTATGCGTCAGGATGGCTCTGGTGGTGGTACTATGCGTGGTCAGTCTGCAGATATAGTTTATCTAGATGAAATGGATATGATTCCAAAGGACGTATTAGATAAAGTAATCAATCCTATTTTAGCTACTACACCAGATACAATGCTTATAGCTACATCAACACCAATTGGTAAGAAATCTAAGTTTTATGAATGGTGCTTAGAGCGTGCAGATTTTAAAGAGGATTTTCATCCTTCAAGTGTAATACCTCACTGGGAGAAAATTAAAGAGGAAATACTTAGAGACTCTACTAAGGAATCTTTTATGGCGGAATATATGGCGGTTTTTATAGATTCCGAGGATGGTGTATTTAAAGCAGATTGGATTCAAAAAGCAAGAATTGATTATAGCTATTTGGATACTAGCTCAAGTGCATTCTTGACAAATAAATTAGGTATTGCAGGCTCGAATAATCGTTCTATAGCAATTGGCATTGACTGGAATAAAAATGCCGGAACAGAATTTTATGTTGTAGGTTATTTTCCAATGGCTCAGATGTGGGTAGCGTTAGATGCAATTAATATTCCTCACGAGGAATATTCTGCTAGGAAATGGATTGCTGAGTTGATTAAATTAAATTATAAATGGAAGCCTAATTATATCTATGCAGATGAAGGCTATGGACATACTATTATTGAAGATTTAAGATACGAGGCGTATAGACTTAGGCAAAAACCAAACAAAACTGCAATAGATGTTGAGACTGTTTTAATTCCAGAAAGATTAACTGCATTTAATTTCTCTAAGATGGTAGAGCTAAAAGACCCTGTTACAAATGATGTAATTAAAAAGCCTGGGAAAAACTTTTTAGTAGAAAACGCGCAAAGAGTTTTTGAAGACAGTAATTTTATTTTCCCAGCAGATGATGAAAAGCTAAGAGCACAGCTACAAAATTATGTTATTGCAAAACGACATCCAACAACAGGTAAACCAGTGTACGGTATGAATAATGATAGAATTGGAGACCATAGATTAGATGCTTTAATGCTTGCTCTTGGAGCTTTAGTATTAGAGGAATCTGTTTATGCTGGTAAAACTAATATGCTATCAGTACCTAGCTTCCATAAAAAAGGAGAGCATGCAAGCACTTACATATCTCCACATGATGAAGCTGATAGTAAGCTATTTGATGCGCAGAAAAAAGCATTTCCAGGACAAGTGAATGTATTAAAAATAATGCGAGGTAACGGTTCGATAGAGGAAGACAAGGCAGTAAAGGATATCTATAGGCAGGATGGTTTACCTGCATATCAATCTAATACTAAGCAATCTGGTCGTAATTTGATTAAAGAAAAGCAACCTTCTATACTAGATGGTATAGAGAATTGGAAAAATAACCCTAGTCAAAACAGTATGTCTTCGTTTGGGGTTTCTCAAAAAAGAGGACGTTTTGGCTCAAAGAATAGGAGCTGGTAATGTCAATAGCAATAGCAAAAGAGTTTGCGACCGCTGTAAAAAGCATAGCGAAAGAGGTATCTTCGGGAGTTAAAACTGGCGAAGAAGCAATGATTGCGATGTATAATGCGCGTCAAAGTGCTGTAGGTTCTTTAAAGAACATGGAGGATTATGGATCCAGACAAAAAATTTTCAATAGCACCTTGGGAAAAGTAGAGACAGAAGCACCACTTTATGCAAATGGCAATCCCCAAAGATTTAATGAATACGTGGATACGCAGTTAGAAGCTTTTGAAAATAGTCACTTTGGCAAACAGGAGCAAGCGGCTAACATGCCAAAGTCTCGAAGTTCAGATTTTAACACTGAGTACAAAGATATAGAAAAATTTAAAAAATACGGTACGGGAAATGTTAACATTAGTCATATAAAGGAAATCAATTCGAAAAATTTTAACCCGGAAGTATTAGCGGCTAATTTATCAAAAGAAATATCCCCAGACGATATAAGATTAGGGAATGCAATTCAAGCACAAGATACTGGAATGCACAGAGGTTTTAAACATTATTTAGAGACAGGAGATACAAAATATTTAAAGTCAAATTTAGAGGATTCAGTTGAAGAGGCTGAGCGTTCTGCTTTAAATGCCAGATACAATACTACTGAGGCTCAAATAGCTGCATTTAATAAAATGAAACCACAACTAACAGAAGTTAGCAACACTACAGCATCTCAAGCAAAATCTAGTGCAGAGAGTGTAGTTGAAAGTATGCAGCCGCAAGTTACTCGAGATTTATCTAACGAAAACTTTAATAGATTTAGTCCTTATCAAAACAGAACTGAAGAAGAATTAAAATTTTTAAATACCCGTGCTAATGAAGATGTGGGAATTCCAGTCAAGGAGATGGATCGTATAGAGTATAAAACTTATGAACATAATGGTGAATTATTTGAGCATATGAATCATAGATTAACTGAAAGTGAAATTGAAAATATTTTTCCTGCTTACAAAGCAGCTAATCCTGATAGAGTTAGACCAATCGTTAAAGCTCCTCCGCCTCCTCCAGTGCAAGCTACAGTATCTCAGGTAGATAATGTTAATCCTGAAACTGTAATTGTAGAACAACCTGTAATCACTAGCACTGACGATGTTAGTAAGAATGTTAGTCAACCTGAAACAACCAGTCAAGTAGAGGTACAAACACAAACACAGCAAGCTAAAATTTTAGATGAAGCAGATGAGATGTATCCTCAATCCGAAAAAACAGAGGTAGGTTTTGCTACTGCAGATGATTCATTTGACCAATCAACTGTGAATGTCGATCAACCTGTAGTCGTAAATGTTTCAGCACCGCAAACCGCGCCATCTACAACAACAATTGCATCGCAATCTGTTAATACCCCTCAAGCTACACAACCAGTTATATCTACTCCACCGCAAATCTCAGCGCAAGCAACTGTACAACAACAAGCTTCTGTTAGCACCCAAGCAGCAGCAACCCAACAAGCAGACGAAGCGGCAAAAAAAGCAGAAGCATTAAAAGAACAGTATAACAAATCCTTAGAGTCTGTAGGCGTTGGTGCTTACGAAAAGAAAGTAGCTCAGGATTTTGGAGTAGAAGTTGATAAAGTTGATCTTTTTGCAAAAGAAGTAAACCCTACAAATTTTGATAAATCTGGCAAGAATATAAAAGGGCAAACTTTAGACGAAGTTATTGCTTCACATGGTGGAAAAACAGAACCAATGAAACGGTTATTGTCTAATCCTATGTTGGATGACACTAGCTATAATGCTTATAAAACTCAGTATGATCAAAATATAAAGGAAGGGTTTAATCCTATTGCTGCGGCTGCGCATAATCAATCAGCAATGACAACAAAGCCACATAGTAGCTTTGCCGCTGCACTAGAAAGTGATAAAACCTCTATTGCAAAGATATTAGGCTCAGGTGCTGTTGGTGCTGGTTTAGGCTATGCTTTATATGATAATCCTGAGGAAGGCTTTATAATGGGTGTTGCAGGTGGTGCAATGGGTGTAGGTGTAAAAAAAGCAGTAGGCGCATATTCTGATAATATTCAATCTGGAATGATGAAGGGTTTATTAAAGGATAAATATAAAGCTGGAAATAATCCTGCTGCATTGAATGAAAACTTTGAGCAAATAGCTAAATTGAATAAGGATGATTTAGGCTTTGTAGACAACTATTATAAAGACACCTTGACTAAAAATTTTGGTACCGCTAGTATAGGGTTACAAACTCGAACCATGACATTATCTGGTGCGGCATTAGCAGGTGTTGCTTTTACTGGGAATAAAAAAGATAAGCGCCGTGGATTTAATGCAAACAGAGGAAATAGAATATGACATTAAAATTATATGATGCATCACAAATAGAAATTAATAATCTTACTGATTATATTGTAACGAATCATAATGGCTATACTGGTGGTGATTATCAGCTTCAATTATTGGTAAAGGCTGATAATACAAACACTCATTCTAATATAGAATTAAAGCCTGTAATTCCGGATTTAATAGGCGACATGATTTTATCTCCAAGTGGTTGGTCTATTAAGCTTGCATATACATCTGCACAGCCATCAGAAAAGCAATGGAATGAAATTCCTATAAATGAAAAATGTGTAATACCTAATATTTCAAATCAAGATTATAAATCGGTATGGTTAAGAGTTTATTGTCCTGGTCAAACTCTAGCTACTATAAAGATTGATTTAGGTTTAACCTTGAGTTATGAAGAGAGTGTATAATGTCTGATATATTTAAAGACATATATAATAATAAATTAAATTTAGATTATGGTAAATTGTTTAAGAATTTTGCAGAAAATTCTTATCAAAAAGCCAAGCTTGAGGAAGTTCAAGAGCAAGTAGAATCTACTACGTTGCCAGAAATAGAACAAATCTTAAGAAAGTCTAGAGAGAATCCCGAGATTCCTTTAACAGATATTGATTCTAAAAAAGCTTTATTTTTTATAGATGCTTTAAAGCAAGATTCTCCATTGATACGTAAAGAGATATTTGATTTTAAAGCCGCAATGCATGATGACATTTTATCTCAAAATGACAAATATTCATTAGATATCTCTAAGAATGAATCACTTAAAAGAGCAGCAATTGAGGTATTTAATACTTCAAAAACAAAAATAACCTATGAGGATTATATAGTTTTACTTGAATTAAAAAAGCAGATAGAAATAAATGAACAGATAAATTTATTACTAGAGGAAGAAAATGACATTTTTGAATAAGCTATCCAAGGGCGAAACCTTAGAATCTGCTAAAGAGGATAATATCCTAGAGGAACAATACGAGAAGCTATTCAAAAAGATTGCTCGCGATTTTGTAACTAAGGAAGATTTAAAGGATATGATGCTGGAAATGCTATCATTATTAAGTGTAACTAATGCTTCCTCAGTTTTAGACAATGAACAGAATGCAATTAAATTAGCTAATGAGTATGAAGCTAATTTAAAGAAATCATCTAGTAATAGGAAAAAATATAAGGATATAAAATAATGGATGAAAGATTCTACCTTGCGGTCATGGAGCTTATTAATGCTTATGAGCGTGGATTAATTTTAAGCTTGAATAAAGTTCAAACAGAAACAACTCCTAAAATATTAATGATGAATCAATTGATTACTATGGAAGCTGCGGTAGAAACAGGTGAATTAGGTTTTGGTTTATCAGTTGCGGAAATAGCTAAGCTTATAAAAGAGGAAAAAGAAAATACAAAGGTTTACGAGCCAGTAGATAAAAAGAAAAAAAGCTTATTCTTTCAGGAGTGCACAATTGATGGAAAGCAAATTACAAATGATTCTAGTTTAATTGCTAATAAGTTTGAATCTCAAGTGGAGGTAGACTTCAATGATATGTATAGCTACACTCCCAAAAAGACTCCAAAGCTTAACTTCAAATATAAAGCAACCAATGATTTTAAATATAATTTAGATTTCATAAAAAATAAAAATATATCAAAATATTTAGATGATAATTTAGCTAGCTTTGATTCAAATGGAGATGGCATACCAGATAAAGTAAATATATTTGGATGGAAAACTAATTTTGGATTAGAAAAATGTTTAGATTGTTTTATTGATTTTAAGCTTGAACTACATTTACCTTCATTAGAGTGGGCCTTTGATTTTTCTAAAATACTAGGTAAGATTAAAAATTTTCTTTCTAAGATGAATGCAGCATTAGACCCAAAAGGACCGATGCTAGGTATTTGTGCATTGCTTGAAGCGATTAAAAATAATGGTTTATGCCCAAAGAATTTACCTCCATTAGCTTTAATGTTACCCTCTTTATTTGTGAAATATAGCTTTGATTTATTAAATATTCGTTTGAATTTAAGTGGTTTGTTTTTACCTTTAATCAAAACAGTTTTAAGTGCATTAACATCTGCACTTGAGAATGTTCCTAAAATTGTGAATCCAATATTAAATTGTTTAATTAACGCTTTTACTGGCGTTAATTATCTTATAAAGAATTATTTATCATTAGGAGATAAGCTAGTAAATCAAATGATATCAGCAGCAGATGCTGTAGTGAACACTCCAAAAAATCTAAAGAATACATTTATACCTACATCTGACAGCCTATTAGATAATTTAAAGCCAAAAGAAGCTGACAAGGATTTAAGTGATGTAAAATCTGCTATAAATAAAATTAATTCAATTAAAGCTGATCGAGCTATGACTTATGAAAATAAAGCTTATCTTTTATTAATTGAATTATTAGAGTTAGTATCTAAAGGTGTAATACCTGTCGAAACTTTAAATCCTGCTGGAAATAATTTTGATGAATACTGTTATTTTGTTAGCCCAGACAGCTTTTTTCGTACTGATATTTTGTTTGAATCTAATGATCCTAATTCTCCAAATTTAAATAAATTTATTGAAAACTTTCAACGTTTAAAAGACGGGGACTCAGCTTTAAAGGAACAAGCGAAAAGAAGAGAAAGCTTTGCAAAGCTAACCTCTACTCCAGTAAAGAGAGCAGTTGGAGTAAGTAAAATAGAAACAATTAATAATTTAAATAAAAAGATAAAGGAATCTACAGACCCATTTTTAGCTACCTATGGTGTAGAGAATAAAGTAGAATATATCCCAAATGATTCTATTACTGAATTTCGTTCTACAATGCTAAGGGACTATACTACTCAAAATCCAATTAATCAATTCTTAGAGCAGGTAATTGCAGAGCTTAAAAAAGCAAAAAAATATGTAAATGATTTTATTGCCGGCGTAATAAATTCAGTAAAGGCTTTAACTGTTTTTGTATCTGAAACACTAGATACCGATATTCAAATAACCGGTTCTATATTAGAGCTTATGCATTTAATAAGATTTGTTAGATTGATTTGGAATTTAATAAAGAATGGACTCACTGATTGTAAGAAATTCAAACAAAATCCAGCATTAGTAAACAATATAATAAAGGATGTCTACAATAGTAACTATGATACTATTGTTCAGAATCCATTAAATCCAAGTTTAAATAATCCTACTGGAGCATTTAAGGAATATTTAACTATAACTGATACAAAAACTGGTAAAAAAATGCATATAGACCCTGAAGAGTGCAATTCTATATCGAGTTTAAATTTGTCTGATGCTATATTAGATGGTATATACTCTGATTTAACAAAAAATTATTTTACAAAGGGATAACAAATGGGCAGTTTAGACAATTTTAAGTTTCAGGATTTTTGGAATAAACTAGAGGATGATACCAAGCTTGATGATGAACAAAAGCTAAAGTTTGCTCTAATCAAATTAATATTAGACAATAATGAGAAATTTTTAAAAATTAAACTAGAACTTTTGAGTAACGTTAATACAAATATAGATTTGTTAGGGAGCTTTGATAATGAGTAAATACAATTTAATTTCTAAGGCTTTAAAAACCATGGAACTACAACGCTCGTCTCAAGAGCTCCAAGACCAGAATAAACCATTATTTATTGAATCTATACCAGGTGTAAGAATTAAACGCTTAGATAACAAAAGCTATTCCTATTCGGATAGACACAGAGGTAATTGGTTTAAACCTGAATATGATTTAACTGAATTACAAATTGCTCAGGATACAGATGCGTATATATTTAAAGCAATTCAAAAGAAGGTTCATAAAATCATATTAGCCGGCTGGGAATTTGTAGGTAAGGATAGAGAAGCAGTAGCTTATATTAAAAAACGTTTAAGAGAAATTGAAATAGTTTCTGGTATGCCATTTGATATGATGATTATTAATACTGCGCATGATTTAGCTAGATATTCTAATTGCATGTGGGTCAAGGTTAGAGATTCAGAGGCATCTAGTGGCGTAATCAGACCACATCTTAATAAAGAATTAGATCCTGTTGCGGGTTATTTTTTATTACCATTTGAAACCTTATGGTTTAAGGTTAAACCTAATGGTGAAATTAAGAAGGTTATGCAAATAATGCATAACACAGGTAAGTCAAAGGAATTTGCTCCAGAGGATGTAATACATTTTTATACTAATAAAAAACCTGGGTTTACAATGGGTACTCCTGAGATTTTAGCTGTATTAGAGGATGTTGCTTTATTGCGTCGTCTAGAGGAAAATGTAGAATCTATGGTAGATGCAAATTTGAATCCTTTATTCCATTACACTGTAGGTACAGACCAGCATCCTGAACGTTATGGACCTGATGGCACTAAGGAAACAGATATAGTAAGGTCTACTATTGAGTATATGCCTAGTGGTGGTATTTTTGTGTCTGACCATAGACACAAAATAGAGGTGCTTGGTGCAGAGGGTAAAGCTTTAAATGCAATTGAATATTTAGATTATTTTAAGAAAAGAGTATTTGCAGGGTTGGGAGTTACACCTATGGATATGGGTGAAGGAGATTCTGCAAATAGCAGTACTGCATCTACATTATCTAAATCTGCAATTCAAGATGTAGAAGCATTGCAGGCTAATATTAAAATGTTTATAGATACCTATGTTATTAACGAGCTATTAATAGAAGGTGGTTTTTCAGATGTTGTTATGGATCCTGAAAAACGTGTAGAAATTAAGTTTGGTACTGTTGATAAGGAAGAAAAGTCTAAGCTCGAGAATCAAACAATTCAGCTTTGGTTAAATAAATTAATTACCGAGGATGAAGCTCGTAAACGTTTAGGTGAAAAACCAATTGAGGAGTTAGATAGAGATAAGAACTATTATAAGCTTTACGAGGAACCTGCAGCATTATTAAAGATAATGGGTAGTCCAGTTAGTGCAGCTGCGCAAGCATTAGCTGCAGCACCAACAAGTAATATTACTGAATCTCAATTAAGTAAAGAATCTAAAACTAATAATACAAATAACAATAAGAAGACTAATAGCAATGTAATTAGTAATGCACCTAGTCGCCAGTCAGCTAATCAGGCTAGACCAGCGAACCAGCAAGGGGTTCGCTCAGCACCTAAACTAACTAAAGATAATAGTAGTAACGAAAAAAGTAGTGTCAAGGGCTTGGACGAAAATAATCAGAAAAATTTGAATTACTTGATTTTTGACACTATAGATAAGATATTATCTACAGATGATATAGACTCAGTTTTAGATAACTTTATTGAATCAATTAATAATAAAGATTGATAGGAGTGCACATGACTAACATTATTAAATTTAATGATTATGTTGCTATCAATCCTGATAACAAAATCTTGTCTTTGAATAAAGAGGAAAAGATTAAGCTTACTGATAATTTAATTACTAATTCCTATACTAAAGGAAAAGGGTTAGTAATTACATATGATTTAAGTCATTCAGGTAGAAAGATTAACAACAGAATTTATTCTGCAAGAGGACAACGTAAAGGCGTAGAGTCTTTAACAAATCCTTTTAACAAGCCAATTCTCAGAAATCACGACCAGCAATCAGATCCAATTGGTAGATTTATTGGTGGCGAATATCAAGATTTATCTGAGTATATTATGGGTCATTTAAGAAATGATTTAGGCGCATATAATCAATTAAGACATGCATTTGATTCAGACGAACCAGAGCATATTTATAAATCTTTAAGTAAGTATTCCTTATTAAAGAATAGTGAATGGCCTGGTGTTGGTAGAATGCGTGTAAAAGCTAATATCACAGATGAGGATGCAATTAAAAAATTCCTTGATGGTAGGTATTTAACCTTTAGTGCAGGCACCTCTACTAACAGACATGTTTGTTCTATTTGTAATGAGGATTGGGCTTTAAATGGTCCTTGCGAGCATGAACATGGTAAAGAATATGACGGAGAAATGTGTGTATTTATTTGTGGTGATTTTAATGTACATGAAGGCTCAGTAGTAAATACTCCAGCTGATAATTTTTCTCAGGTAGTATCTATTGAGAGAATGACAGACTCTGAATTACCAACAAATGATAAACAAATAAAAGATAGCAATGCAATTGAAATCATTTTAACTGATTTTGAAATGGATAACGAAAATGACATTCAAAACGAGAGAGGATCTTCCGATGAGTACAACACCCAAGAAACAACCAATAAAACCCAAGAAGACAACAAAGAAGCCGAAAAAGTATTAGATTTCAATTCTCAACTTACAGATGAAAAAACCTTTAAGGTTCCTGCTGGTGCTAAAGGTAATGCTCAAAAAGTTCTTGATTGGAAGGAAAAGCATGGCTCTGATGTCAAAGGTATGACAGCTGTTGGTTGGGCACGTGCAAGGCAATTAGCTACTAAATCAGAAATTGGTTTATCTACTGTTAAGCGCATGGCTATGTTTAATCGCCATAGAAAAAATGCAGAAGTAGATCCTAAATTCAAATCTGAACCATGGAAGGATCGAGGATACGTAGCATGGTTAGGTTGGGGTGGTACATCTGGTGTCGACTGGGCTATTAAAATCTCTGAAGCTAACAATGATGAGCTAGAAGCAGATGATGCAGAGCGTTCTTCTCCAGAAGGTAAAGGTGCAAAAACTCCGGCTAAACCATCTGAAAGAATTAAAGGATCTAAAGTTAATAAGGAGGGTTCTGCTTCTAATTCTAGTAAATCAATAGAAGTAGGCTCTGCACTTGAATCCTTGAAGGCTAAAGTCTCTGCGCACAATGAAAAGCATGGAGATAAGGAAGGTAAGAAAGTAACCTTAGGAATGTTAAAGGCAGTTTATCGTAGAGGTACTGGTGCTTTCTCTAACACTCATAGGCCTGGTATGTCGCGTTCAGGATGGGGTATTGCAAGAGTTAATGCATTCTTGAAATTAGTAAGTAGTGGCAGCCCTTCTAACCCCAAGTACACTACCGATAATGATTTGCTTCCAGCCGGGCATCCTAAAAAATCAAATAATAAATCAAAACCACAGAAGGACTTCAATATGTCGAATGAAAATAATGAATTAGATAATGATTTGCTAGAACAAGTAAATGAACCAACTCAAGAAGAACAACAAGCTCATGATGAATCATTCAATGATGATTTAGAAATTGATTGGTTTACATTTGATTTAGCTTTAACTGCAATTATGGGTGACAAGGCTTTATCTACTGAAGCTAGAAATAGTTTGCCAGATGATGTATTCTGTGGTGCAGATAGGTCTTTTCCTGTACCAGATTGCGCACATGTAACATCTGCTAGAAAGCTTATTGGTCAAGCAAAAACAAGTGATGCTGTAAAGAAAACTATTTTAACTTGCGTAAATAGAAAAGCTAAAATATTAAAATGCGATAAAGAGAATGATATGGAATTCCAAGAATTAAATAAGAAATACGAAGATGCTTTAGAAAAAATTAAAACTTTAGAAGAAAAAATTGCTAAAGTTCTTGAAAAATTTGCATCTAAAGATTTACAACAAGATAGTACCCAAGAAAATGTCAAAAATGATGAAGAAATAAATGTCAAAAATGACACAAATATTAATGTAAATAATGACATTAATTTTTCATCAAAAAATGACATAAATAACCTTGACTTGCTTAATAAAAAGATAGAGAATCCTTCTGAACATTTAGGATTAACTGATAAAGTAAATGGTGTTACTAAAACTAATCTAGGTGCGTTTGAACAAAAGGTAGTTGATACCTACATTCGTATTAAAGATGAATATGGTTTTAATTCGGCAGAACATTATTTACAAAGTCAAGCGGGCTATTTACCACGTGGCTTTCATCCTGATAAAGTTTAACTAAAAAATAATAGGAGTTAGATATGGCAATTGATAGATTCCAGAGTAGATTTAAAACTCGTAATGATTTGATGGATCAAATCACCCCCAATAACGTAGTTCAAACTAACGTTTCCGTACCTGCTGGTGAATGGAAGCCTGCTGCATGGCTTCCAGTTGTATGGCAGAATCAAAGAAGCAAAGACTATTTCGTAATGTCTGCTGGTAAGGTTGTTTCCTTTTTTGCAGATGGTAGAATTGTTCCTGCTGGTTACTTGGCTAGAGCCGCAGCAGCAGCAGATGCTTCTCATGTAATGCTTTCTTATCATCAAATGGATGAAGATGCTCGCGTAATTGATATTACTACTGGTAAATTTGTTGCTCTTGGTGGTGCTGGTAGCAAGAATGTTACTTTAGGTGATTTTGTACAAGCATTGGCTGACCATGGTTTAATTCCTGTTGACCATGCAGCTTTACAAGCAAACGCAGAAATCGAAGATTTACAAGCTGCTGTAAATGAATGTGTTTCCTCTCCAGTTGGCGTATTATCATATGATGTATTTGTTTGGGCTGGTGATGACCTCGCAAACCTTCACTTTACTAATTATCAAAAACAACATTTGATTCAGTTCTTTACTGATATTCAAATGAAGGTTCCTCAAGTAGTACATGGTTTAGATGAGAAAACTATTCAAAACGCAAATGTTATAACTGGTGCAACTCTTGCAGGTATGGCTCGTTATGCTGGACTTCCAGTTGAAGCTTTAGTTGCAGTTCAACTTGGTCAACCAGGTAATGTTGCTGCAAATACTACTCGCACTCCTATTAGCTGGACTAATCTAGCAGCAGGTGCAAGTACACGTTTACGTAGTGGTATTGATCTTCTTGCTAAAGAAGGCGATTGGTTTGTAGATGAATTCTCAGCAATGTTGATTGTTTATTCTAATGCTGGTGCTGGTGCTGCTCTTCCTGCAGTATTTGCTGGTAAGCAAATTCAATTCTATGTATATGATGGTGCTTCATCTACTCAAGAGCGTATGCAGCATTTTGTAGGTGCTGGTAAGCCTGGTGATTTTGTTACCTTTGATGAAAATTCAAACTTTGTTGCTGTACCTAATGGTCAATTATTCGAAGCACTTAGTCAGGGTATGGTTTGCGGTCGTCTCTTAACAGTATTCAAGGAACCAAAGAGTCTTCTTGAAAGAGTACGTACTGGGTTCCAAGGCGAAGAGTTTGGTGCAACTGGCAAGATGCCTGGTAGTGCTACTCGTGGTTTCTCTGATTTGATTACCTTGTCTCAAGAGACTGTGGCTGACCAAATCGTTGTAATCAATGTTAAGATTCAATAATAAATTATAGGAGATATTTAAATATGACAACTTTAAGATTAGTAGATGGTACCGAGCTAGCATTACCTAGCAATCCAAAGGCTGCTTCTCGTTATCTAGCAGACATGATTCGTAATAATGGTCAATTAGCTGATTCCGAACAAAAGGTTTCTTGGAAATCTTTCTCTGAAACAATTAGTCCAAAAAATAAAGATATGGTTAAGGCTTCCGAAATTACTCCATTGCTTCAAACTGCTATGGAAATTTTAATTCGTGAACCTGTTGAACCAAACGCTGTTATTACTCCTTTGTTTACTCGTATTCAAGCACAAGGTCTTAACACTCAAATTTTGATGGGTGCTATGGGCGCTGTATATGCTGGTGATGTTCAAGAATTAGGTACTTACCCAGAAGTTAACTTCCAAATGGGTGGTGCTGTTTCTACTGCTTATATCGGTAAGAGCGGTATTGCTGCTTCCTTTACTGATGAAGCCTTGAGATATTCTACATTTGATATCATGGCAAAGAACCTTGAGCTTATGGGTAATGCACTCGTACGTCACAAGGAACAAAAGGCTGTTTCTTTCTTGAAGCAACTTGGTACTTCTTTGTATGACAATATCAATCCTTCACATTCTATTTACGGTGTTACTACTGGTCGTGGACTTAGTCAAAATGTTCTCGTTGGTAACGGTACACTTTCTATGGACAACCTTATGCGCGGTATGGCTCATATGGCTGAAGAAGGTTTCTCTGCTACTACATTGCTTATGCACCCATTATTCTACTATTCATTCATTCAAGATCCTATCTTGCGTCAAATGATGTTGATGCACGGTGGAGGATCCTGGTTCAATGCTTATAGTGGTGCACCTGGTGTCTTGACTCCTTACAATAATGGTACTATGGGCGCAATGGGTCCAACAAACGGTACTAAGATTAACAATGGTCGTGGTATCGGTACTTCTGGTCAAGGTGCTAATGGCTCTGAGATTTCTCCAGTAACTGCTCGTTCACAACAAGCTACTTCTGCTCCAAATCTTCCAAGCTATTTCCCATTCAACTTCCAAATCATTGTTTCTCCTCTTTGTCCTTATGACCCAGAATCAGAAACTGGAGATATTTTCTTGCTCTCTGGTGGTAATGTTGGTTATCATTTAGTTGATGAAGAACCTACTACTGTAGAATGGCGTGATGAAAACACAGAATCTGTTAAGGTCAAGATTCGTGAACGTTATGGCTTTGCTGTTTCTCACGAAGGTCAAGGCGTTGGCGTATTCAAGAATGTTAAGAGATCCGAGCAATACTGGGATGGCACTGTCAAGGCTCTTGCTGAGATGGGTGATATTTCTGAGAGTGATGTCAAGGGTCAAATGTAAAAAATAATCTTGTAGAAATACAAGTCGTATAATATAAATGAGGGGAGCTTAATTGCTCCCCTTTTTTATTTATAGGAGATATAAAATGAGTTGGTTTAAAGACCGAAAAGATTTAGAACAAAATTACGAAGATGACTTTAATTACGACCCTACCAATCCTTATACTTCTATGGTAGAGGACGAAGATTTTATAGAAGTTAAAATAGGTGCAAAGCAAAATGACAATAAATCTACTGACGAATCTAAGCTACCCACAGAACCAATCAAGTAATGTACCGATAGGTTCATCTATACACTTGGTATTTGATAAGGATGTAGATTTAGAATCTGTTAAAAATAGTTGTATTTTAATGGGTCCGGATTCAAGTAAAACCATAATGCCACAAAATGCAATGTGGATTAATGAATCTCAAGGTGAAAATAAGGATTTTTTATCAAGTCCTGGCTATCAAGGCTTTTGTGAATTTGATATTGAATTATTTTATTTAGACAGAGAAAGCTTAGAGCAAGTAGATAATGTATCTGATATTGATAGAACTAATTATTATAGCTTAGCAAAAATAACACCTAAGAATACTTTAGCTATAAATACTGAATATAAGCTTTTTGTAATTGGAGCTAATACTCAAAATTTAGACCCAATATATAAGAACAATAAAGCAGTATCTTTAAAAACTATTTATTCTCCTGAATTAAATAATTTGGTAGACAATAGGGTATTTGTGCGCGGTCAATATAAATACAATATTTCTGCTGAATTGAATATAAAAATTATTCAAGCAGGTATTGGTTCTCAAGCACAATATGTTTATTATTTTGATGACCAACAAATTGATTTAAATAAAGCCTCTAGATGTTCTGCCAGATGGCGTTCAATTGACAGAGGTTTAGTTATTAAATTTGATAATATTCAATATAATTTAAACGAAATAATTACTATAAAATGCTATCCAGTAGAGCTTTTAGACGAATCATATATCTTGAGTTTTACTACTGGTGATGGTTCTGTTTTTATTGAACCTGAAGCAGATTATATGTCTACTTCTCCAATTAATAGCGCGATATATAAAGACCCAAGCTTAGATAAACTACAAATTATAAATGTTACTCCTTATAATGGTGAGATTAATCTACCTATAGATACAAATAGAATAGTAATTGAATTTAATAAAAATATTGATCCATTAACTGTTACTCAAGACACTATTAAGCTACAAGTAATGCCAGTATCTGGATTTTTTAACAATGGTTCTGTTAAAGATAGAGGTAATAGGCTTTATAAAATTGTTTCTGTCGAAGAAAATAAAATCATTATAGAATTTTAAGGAGTAACATGAGAAGAGTTTCTTTAAATCAAAGCATCAAACTTAAGGTTTTATTTACCGATTCGAACAATACTCCAATTGATCCTGTTCAATTTGAGTTATTAATAACAAAGCCTAATGGTGATCAGGTTAATATTTTAAATGGTTTTACTCGAGTAGAAACAGGATTCTATTATATTGATTATAGTACTACTGATTTTGCTGGATTTTACAAGGAAGAGTGGACTGCTTTAATTGATGGTGTCGATACAGTATTTGATTTTGATTTTGAAGTAACTAGTGGCGGTAAAATAATCAATCATCAAAATATGATTGATTATAATCAATTAATACTAATTACTATAGATGAATCAATTGCTGATGTAGATGGTAATACTCTTGAACAAACAGAGGAAGTATTTTTCTGCACAGAATTTAATCCTTATTATGCACCAATAGAAATGCTTAGAGTCGAATGTGGTACTTGGATGAATGATATTCCCGATGATACATTAGCATTAGCAATACATTGGTCTTCTATGAAGGCTGACCAAATAACCTGCAAAAAACCAGTAGGACCTAATTATTATTATGCGCGAACTAGATTTGTTTTATTTGATGCTGCTATTAGCCTGTTTACAATGCCTGTTGGTTCCTATGGTTCTAATTCTAAAACCCATAAAACCTTGGGGGACTTGTCAGTGCAAAATTCGGATTTGGACTTGGATATTAAAGACCTTCTTAAGGAATATAAAGAACAAAAGGAAGAATGGTTGAGAGTTGTTAATGCCGGTGGTCATATAACTATTGGACAATCTCTAGGACCTACATTTGCTTCTAAATCCGCCAAAAGAGCAGACCACAATCTTGTTTCTCGTCAATGGCATGACCCATGGAATGAATATTATTGGTTACCAACTAATAATAGTAAATACAAGAAGCCTGGAGAAGAAAAATACAAGTCTGGTTTTACTATTTGGAATTATTATTATTTTACAACTAGTAGATTAGGGAGAAATGTATAATGGTTTTCAAACGACAATATCACAAGGTTTCTCGTGAAAAGGATTTGAGAAGAACCTTTGATGATTTTATATTAGGTAAATCTGGTGGAGTAAAGCATGCGCACAAGGTTTTGATTCGTAAATTCCGCCGCGCACAAGATAATCAATTAGTAAAATGTAAATGTGCTTCTTTCTTAACAGATGAAGCATCTACAGAAACATCATGTAATTTTTGTTTAGGTGAAAAATATATTTGGGATGAACAATTTGTAGAATGTTACTCAACAATGAAAGGTGGAGACTCATTTCATTCTCGTTTTAGAAGGATTGCTCCTGGAGAAATAAGAACTGATTATAAAACTTTTTATTTTCGATATGACACAAATATAACTTATAAAGACAAGATAATAGAGATGAGTCTTGATTTAGAAGGAGAATTAGTTATACCATACAAAAGAGAAGTGATATATCGACCAGAAACTATACAAAAGTATAGGTCTGACAATGGTCGAGTTGAATATATTGCTGTACACTGTAGAGAAGAAAGCTCAATAAGGTTGAATGATTAATGAAAGTAGATTTTAATTACGATGAATCAGTATTAGAAAAATTGTATAACGTCGAGTGCCGAATTATTGACGAGAATGAAAATTTAATTGAAAGTTTAAGCTCTCAAGTTAAATTAACTAATCCTTATGAAATTGATTTAAATCACTTTTTACCAAACACAATACCTTTAACATTAAATGAATTTTTTGCTACAGCTAGTAATTTAATACTAGATGCGCAAAAAAGAAGTGGAATAATTGAGTCTAAGATAGTTAAATTAGTGGAAGAGTATCCTCCGGAAACGATGGATACTTATGGTGATGAAGTAATTACCTTTAAGGTAGTTTCTAGAAAACCTGCAATGATGAATAGAACTGCTACCGGCAGACCTGTTAGAGAAGCAACCTTTTCTCATCAAGGCTCGACACCATATGAACCAAACAAAATAATAACTGTAGAATCTAGACCAGTGGATCATATTGTTGAGTTTACTTGCTGGGCTAAAAGCAATAAACTTGCAAATGATAGAGTGGTTTGGTTAGAGAAATTGTTAATCAACAATGCTTTTGTATTTAAAATCAAAGGCGCAGAAAGATTTTACTGGGAGAACCGAATGTCTGACACTTACATGACAGTAGGTGGACAAAGAATTTTTTACCGCCCATTACAATTCTTTTTACGTTTCAGAGAATTTGATATCAAAGCAGAGTCAATCTTAAGAGAACTACTTATAAATGTTTCTAAAAAATGAATAGGAGGCTATTATGGCTTACAAAGATTTTTATAGCAGAGTTCCAGGCGTCAATAGTACATACAATGACGGGAATCTTAGCAAAACTACAAATAATCCAGCTGGTCCAAAGATTTTAATTGCAGGTGCTTCCGAAAAAGGTATTAACGGTCGTATTTACACTGCAGAATCTTTACAAAGAATCATGAATGAATTTGGTGAGTTCAGCGAACTAGCTAATGCTGCACAGCTTAGTCTTGGAAATACATCCGTAGTTCCTGGTCAAGCTGGTGCTCCTCAGGTTGAGGTTGTTAGAGTTGGGGCCAAGGAAGAGCATCTTTTAATTAAGAAAGTACTTTCAGGTAAAACTGAAACAGAAACTATCATTAGAATTTCTCCAAAAAGAACTGGTCTAATTCGTTTAGATTCAAGTGATGTAAACGTTTTCTCCGTACTTAAGCTTGCGCTACTACCAGTAAAAAAGAATAACATTTACAAGCAAAGAGTAATTATTTATCAAATCAACAGTGGTAGTACTCCTGATAGCGTAGTATATGATAGTGAAATGGTTTTGACTCAAAATCTTTCTGATTTTGAAGTAGAAATTAATAATGATGCAGGTATTAGCCAAATATTATTTACACCTCATGCTTTGGGTGCTGTTGGCGCAGCAGATTCTTTAAATGATGTAATAGATGCTATTGGTACTATTACTTCTACAAATTTAAAGAAGTTTAGTGATATTCTGATTGGCGACATTCATGCATTTAATGCTGTTGCAACTAATAATAGTGCTGCTGTTTCAAATGCTGTATATAGTCTTGTCAAGCATCAACCAGGTCCAGTTGACGCTAGCAGTATTTCTTACCTAGAAAGATTTGCTAGCATGGAAGCAAAATATGAGGATTTAGATTATTTAAATTCCGAAATGATTTATTGTGATGGTTGTTGTGCTGATGTTTATCCATTTGATATTACCACTGCAACTAATGATTTAGCAGTAGATTATGGTAATTACAGTCTAGGATATATGTGGAAGTATGTATATGAGGGTAAGCCATATGTATTTATGTTTGGTAGAAAAAATCCATTCTTGGCTGCAAATTTAGGTGATGAAGCTGCAGATGCTCCAATTGCAATTGCAACTAATTATAGCATTAAGCTAACTGCAGGACAAAAGCTTATAGGAGATTTACTAAATCTAGTAGAGCTTGAAGTTGTTCAAGGGGGTAGTGCAAGCGTTGAGATTTACCCAACTGATAAGGGTTTAATTAAGATCCTTGTTACAGAAACAGCTGCTCATTTAACAGCCGGTATTGAAGTAGATACAGGATTTTTTACTTTGGTAATTACTGCTAATGCTGGTGTATTATCATCAACAAGAATTAGAGTCTCTGAAGTTGGTGGAGTGAGAACCCTTTCGGATTATCTAAAAGCAAATCCAAGTCAAATCAATTCTGACCCATTCGTGATGACTCCTTTTGAATTAACTGGTGCTGTTGTTCCTGAAGCTGTACTTAGAAGATTACTTGATTGGAAGGATGAAAGTGATCTTGGAGCTGCAGAACTAGTTGCTTCTAATGACGAAGTAAGAGAAATTAGTTTCTTACATCAGGCCGCTCAATTAGCCTATAAAGCATCAACTGTACAAACTCAATGTATAGCATTTGTACCTACTACTGCTCCTCAAGCTAGCAATGATGGTATTGTTAAATGGGCTGGTGCTGGTCCAACCTATACCGTTAGTGATTCTGGTGAATTAGTAGTTAGCTCCAATGGTACTAAGCTACAAAGTAACAAGCTTTTGTTTGGGTCTTCATCCTATAGAGCTGGACGTCCATTTGGTGGTATCATTCTTACTACAGGTGCTTTATTACCTAATGGTGAGCCCTATGGTATCGATGACCAAGATGAAGCTGCAGACGAAAAAGGTTTGCCAATTGATTTAGGTAAGCATGTTGTAGTTTGCGGTTCTTGGGGTACCATTGCTAAGAATACAACTAATGTAAGTAGAATTAAGCTATTTGATAAGTTCAATGCTTATGTTAATCTTGCTCCTGCAATTATGGGTAAGCTAGCATCATTGCCAATTAACGAGGAGCCTATTGGTCCAGTTAATGGTTTGATTTCTGGTGTCACTGTAAGTGGTGCTATTGTTCCTAAATCAATTCTCAATAGTTTGGCTTTAGGTAGAGTTTGTATGTTTGATAGAATTGGTGCTTTAAGCTTGCTTAGAACCGCCGCACTACCAAGCTCTGATTATACTAGAGTTTCTACTATTCGTGCCGCTAATAGAATTCTAAATAACGTAAGACAGCTTGCATTACCATTCCTAGGTAAAACAGTTGATTTTGCACGCGCAACACTTTCACAAAGAATTGAAGGGTTTATGACTGGCGAGGTTAGACTTGGAAATATTCAAGGCTATAACCCACCTGTAATTCAAGCCTCTAGATTAGATGAAATTGCAGGACGTATGAATGTTTCTGTAAGCTTCATTCCTCCTTTCTCTCTAGAAACTGTTAATGTCGATTTAACAGTGCTTCCTCCACAATAATTTAGGAGTATAATTAATTATGGCAAGTTCATTAGATTTAGCTAAAACCTACACCTCCTTTGCTGGTGTAGATATTAAAGTTGTTATTAATGGTTCTGTGGCTGGTAGCATGCAAGCTGTTTCTTATGCTATTCAGCGTGAGAAAGCGCCTATCTATGTAATGGGTAGCGTAGACCCAATTAGCTTTTCTCGTGGTAAGCGTGGTATTGCTGGTACAATGATTAGCTTAATGTTAAATCAGCATATGCTCAATACAGATGCTTTTAAAGGTGAGAAGGCATATTTAGATAAGGGTGAAATCTTTGCTTCTACTGCTACTGACGGTGGTTTAAAAGATGCTTCAGTGAATAATACCTCTGCAATATTACAACAGCTAGGTGAAGCCAACCAGAATGCTACTCCACTTAATGCATCGCCGATTAGTAATATTGCTCGAGCAATTACCCCTGAAGTAACTGTTGGTGCCAATGTTGCTGACTTAAATAGGCTTAACAGTTGGACTAAGGTATTTTATGTTGATCAAATCCTACCTTTTGATGTTGTAATTCATGCAGTAAACGAGTATGGTAATGCAGCACAAATGAGATTATTTGGTTGCGAAATCTTGAATGAAGGCTCTGGCTTTTCTATTGATGATATCGTTATTGAAAATCAAATGACTTATGTGTGTCGTACTCTTTTACCTTGGACTGCTTTAGCTCAAGATCAAACCAGCAATTTCACACGTGGCAATTCAGCACAATAATAAGGAATATAAATGACCGTTTCCTACCCATTTTCTTTTTCTGGAGCAGATGTAAGAGCTTTTGTGTATACAGAGAATACTAGTGATACAGGGTATTTTTTAGATTCTCTGGCTACTATAAGTTTTCAAATAAATGAACAAAAAAGTCCAGTAAGAAGATTGGGTAGGCCTCATGTGGTTGGATTTACTAAATCAATAAGAACTATTGCAGGTACAATGGTATTAATTATATTAAGAGACCATCCCGCTGCAAAACATATAAATCAAGGTCGATATAAATCTATCGGCGTTACTAGCGATACTTTAAATTCAAATAAATTTTTTACTAATAGTAAACCATTTGATTTAAGATTGACGTATCAATCAGAGGATAACCTGTTTAAAACAGGTTATAGTGATAATCAAAACGGACTAACTCATTCTGAATTACTAATACAGGGTATTGAAATTATATCTCAAAGTATTGTGACATCTATAAACGATATGATGACAGAAGTAGTAGTTCAATTTATGGCTAAAGATTGTACAGAATTTTCAACAGCTGAAAGAATCAAAAAGAATGCAGAATCTCAATCAGTAAGTGCGGTAACAAATAATAATTCATCATCTAGCGGAATTACTTCTAATTCAAATCAAGTTGCTGATACAACAGCAACATTAAGTCAAACACAAAGTGCAAATGTTAAAATTTTAATGAAGAATATTCAAAAATATTCTGAAAGTATACAAGCAAATTATAATAAACTTTTATTAATTCAAAATAGTGCTGCTACTAAAAAGGCCAGTACTGAGATTCAGAATCAAATTTCAGAACTTGTAGAAGCTCAAAGAAAAGTGAATGAAGAAATAAATGAAATAAAACAAATTAAAGAAGCTTCAATTGAAGTGACTCAAGAGATGCTAGACGAAACAGCTTCAATGAATGATAAAGAAAAACAAGAATATTTTTCTTTAAAAAAGAAAATGGAGCTTTATGAAAATGTTGCAGCACAGATTGAAGCTATACAAGATTTATCGAGAAATATAGGTAGCAGCAACGTTGAAGATCAAAGATTTTTTAGTTATTTAGCATCAAATCAAAAATTATACGATTCATTGTATGGAGAAAATTCCCTTCTAGAAAGAAGAATAGATGAATTAGTATCAAATTGATAATACATTTTTATAAAGAGAGTAAATATGAGTTCAGGTGAATTTAGTTACGAATATTTTAGTGGCGCTAATATTAAACTTTATTTTGGAAGTCACGAACTAGATGCAGTAGGCGTTAGCTATCAAATCTCTTATTCAAAGCAACCAATATATTCTTATTTTAGTCGAAAGTTTGATGCAGTATTAGATGGCAAGCATTTAGTACAGGGTAAATTTGTTATTAATTTTAAGAATCCAAAGGAAATAGAAAGCAAAAAAGATTATTTTATAGGAGAGGATTTATCTTCTATAAATCAATTTTTTGATATAAAAATTGATTTTGGAAGCGGCAAAGAAATTTTACTAAAAACTTGTTTTATTATAGGCTATGGACAAACTATACAAATAGATGACACTGTTATATTGACAGAATATTCATTTGCTGCTAGAGAGATAATAAATAGCAATAGTAATAATCAGTAAAGAGGGAATATGCCAAAGGGTTTAGCAGATGATAAGGGGATGGTTTTGTTTGGAGACCCTTTATCTGAGAAAGCATTGAATGCTTTAAGACGTAATTCTCCAACTGCAGATAGTATTTTAAGAGCAATACCTAAAGAGGCTTTTGAACAAGCAAAAGCCGAGCATCAAGCGCTTGTAGATAAAATCAAATCAGAGTTAAATATAGCAGAGACTCCTCAGGAAGCACCTAAGGAAAAAGCTTTAACCAGACTACAAGCTAAAAAACTAGGCTTAAAATATGTCAATAATAGTGAAAATATTTCTGTCAAAAATGACACAAAAAAAACTGTTAAAAATGACACTTATTTTTCATCAATTATTGACACTTTTACACTTTGTTCCTTTGACAATATAAAAAAAATCCCTACACTATACCTTAGTGTAGAAAACAGAAAAACAAAAGAGCTTTACAAGGATGACGTCTCTGTAGAGTTTTTTAATTTCTGGTATGAGTTTTTTGAAAATAAAAAACAACCTATAACTATTAAACTAATCAAACAGAAAGAAATCACCATGAATTTAGATGATGAATTAGAATCATTAAGAAGCTCAGGAAATGACAATCCCGAATTAGCCATGAAGGCTCAAATCTTTTCATTACTAGAAGCTAAATCAGATGCCCCTAGCGAGAATCAAATTAAGCTATGGAAAGAAGAATTTGGAAGTACTGGAGTTCATGTAATGGCTTTTGGTCAGGATGATGTTTATATTTACCATCATTTGACTAGAAAGCAATGGCGCACTATTAAAGAAATTATGGCTAAAACCGAACCTGAACAAACAGATGAGGTAGAGGAGAAGCTAAAGCAAAAGGTTTGCATGGGTTGTGTATTATATCCTAAGTTGAATCCTAACTGGGTTGAGAATTGTAAGGCTGGCGTAATTGATTCTCTTTACCAGATGATACTTCTTAACAGCGGATTTTTAACTCCACAACAAGCAATGCTATTAACTACTCAGCTATAAAATGAATTTAATAAAGCTATTAGAATCTAATTTTGATTATTATGAAATTAATTTTGGTAAGAATATGTATGTTTTTAGGTCTTTGACTTTGAAGGAAAGTAAATTCTTTTTAACATTATTAAAGGCTAAATCATACCATGAACATTATGTTTATGAGCAAATATTCAATTTAGTATATATAGGTGATGTTAGTTTTTTAAATGAGAAATCACCTATTGGACATATGATTACTATTGGTCATTTAGCTTTTTATTTAAGTTTAGATCACGAGCAAACTGATATATTGTATAAAATAGCTGCGGTTCGTAAAGAGAATCCCGTGCTTTCTATATATGAGCATATGCGTGCAGTTATATTTACTGCATTTAAAGCATATACTGTAAATGATATAGAGAATTTAACAAAGAAACAGTTTATAGAGTTATTTGTAGTTGCAGAAAATGTATTAACTAAAAACACTCCTAATTTCCAAAGATTAGATTTAAAAGCAATTTACGATAAAATTAATGAGCCAGAGGTAAAGGAACAACCGCAAGCACAAATGGACGTTTCAGGAGAGATAGATAATTTGAAGGGTGCAGTTGGGTATTGGAATGTAAAGGAGGCGGAAGAAAAGGCTAGAAAAGAGGAGGAACAAAAGCTAAGATTAAAGATATTAAAAGAGTTGGATGCACGTAATAAAAAGGCTTAATTATGCAAATTACTGAAGGTCGTGGTAGAGGTTACTTTTCCTCTGAGTATACCCCACCAGAGAATTCTATTCTATTTGAATTGATTGTAAATAATGCTGTTTATGTTGGTGGTGCTTATGGTCTAAAAAAGCTAAGTGAATTAAAGATAGGCAAGCCGGAAGGTTTTACTTATTTTGACTTAGTTCAAAAGCAATTAAGAAATACATTAAATACACTTCCATTTACATTTGGTGCATTAAATACATTCCGTATTCCAGAATTTATGTCTCCATATCTTTCTCCAAAGGCTATGGGATTAGAGGAATCGTATAGTGTAATAAAAGGCAGGGAGTCTAAAAGAGTCGGCACCTATACTTTCCAAAGGTCTTGGTTTGATAATAAAGAAACTATGACTGCTCTTAAAAGTATATTAGGAGACGAGTCTTATGCTAAATTACAAAAGCATACATCTATACCTGCATTAGACTATAATTATAATTTAATGTATGAACAGGATTTAGATAAGGCTGGTAGAGGTAATTTATTCTTACAGGTATTAGATGAAAATGGCACTGTAAAAAGTAGAGAATTGATTTCTGATGCAGTAGCCTTATTTTATAAAGGCTACTCTGCAGATACCTACGATATTATGACTGGTGCAGATGTAAAACAAAAAATTAATCCTGCTTATGTTGGTGTTTTACAGAGTTTAGATATTCCATCTCAGCTTCCTGAAAAGGAAGGTGCTTTAAATAAAATATTTGCACAAGCAAATAAATATACTGGTGCTATAGAAAGCTCATCTAAATTCGGTTTGATCCCTTCAATTGAAGGTCCTATGCAGGGTTTAGGTGATATTCAGAGACGCACAGCATATTTAACATCTTATTTTAATTTTGGCTTTAATCGCTTTAATAGATTGTTATCTGCTACAGCAGAACAAGTACCTGTATTAGGAGATAATATAGCCAAGATTGCAGATAAATTACATTTAAATTTAAGAACTACTCCTGGGCCTTTATACAAACAATTCTTTCAGTTAGGAGCGAAGGCAACTGGTATTGCTGCAGCATATATGGCTGTTGATACCGTAGACCATTATAGACGTAAATTTGATACTCCAGGACATTTGTTAATATCGGCTGGAGTTTCTTACGGTGTAAAGCAATTATATGAATCTGCTTTTGAAGCATCTACTAGGTCTTTTAAACCTATGCATGTTGGAATTGCTGCTTTTGGTGCGCAATTATTACCTGGCTTTTCAGAAGGTATTTTGCCTGGATTAGCAACTATGGCTACCTCATTGGATGTAGCTAAATCTTATATAGGTTTAGGCACAGGGATGAGTTTTTATAGAAGAGGTATCGAAGGTCTTTTACCTGGAATCTCTGACCCAAGTATTGGTATTGGAGTTGGTATTGGTTTAGCACTTTTATCTTATGCAGATGTTGGTAAAAAAAGAGTACTTGCTGGAAGTAAAGGCTTTATGCCTGATTGGTTTACTAATCGATATGGCTTTATGGATGTATTAGATAATGAAGGCAAGCCTTTAAATGTTCTCAAGGATAAAGATAAATACTATATTGGTAGCGATTATAAAAAGGAAAGAGCTTTCTTTTTAAAGGAAATGTATTTTAATCCTGACTCAGAGGAATTTAAAAAATACAATCCTTTCTTTGGAGAAAGAAATGCAGCTATAGCTAAAGATATGAATGTTTTGAATGCTGAACTAGATTCAGTAGCAAAGCAAATAGAAGTGAATTCATCTGAAACAAGTAAGAAGTTTTTTGAAAATGAAAGATTAGTAAGGTTAATAAATCAAGATACGCTGGAAGAGTCTGATAAAAGCTTTATTAAATTAATGTATAATATTGATGTAGATGCTGAACCAGATTATTTAAATAAATTAAAGGCCGTATTAAATCAAAAGATGGGTACTGAAATGACCTTTGGTGAGATAGAGGTTTCAGGAACTAAGCTCAAGATACCGGTGCATAAACAACCTATTGATATTTTAAAATCAGCATTATTAGAGGAAGTTAAAGGTGGAGAGGATATAGATATACATAAAATACCATTTAATAGAACTAGCCTTTCGGATGTGGTTTATAAGAAAGAAACAGGTTTATTTTATGATATATCTCGCTCTAGCTTAGATGATTTAGATAATTTAAATTTTTATGCTATGAGTGACGATGAGTTAACAGGTAAAATATTAGCAGAGCAATCAAGTAACAAAAACAGCCATTTATTTTTTAATGTTTTAAAGGCAAAGGGGATAGACCTAACTGAAATAAATCATTTAAATGCTCAAGGTACAATTGATGTTTTAAATAATTTAGAGCTAGCAAAAAAATCACAGGATATACAGAAACGAATAATTCAATATAACGAAACAATCTTTAAAACTGATAGGTTCAAAAAATATTCAGAGGCTTTGCAATCCAAATTTGCAAAGCCTTCAGATATTGACTTGACTAACAAAGACCATCAAAGAGTATTGAATAGATTATTTACATTTTTAAATCAGGAACTCGGAGAAGACGCTTCGTATTTTGAAAATAGAATCTCAAATTTAGATTTTGAAAATAGCTTAGATACAGTAGTGCGTACTAGAATGTACGATAAAGAAAAGACGCATAATTTTTTAAATTATTCTTTAATTAATCGAATTGAAGATATTCAAAATAAATACAAGAATTCTCAAAATCCATTTGCTCCTTTATTTAGACGTATAGAAATGTTTGCAGCTGAATCATATCATGCATTTCATGGCGCAAGTATGAGTGGGGATGCTTTTGATAGAGCAGCTAGAGAAATAGGATACAGTCCTTGGCTTAGAAGAGCTGGTACTGTATTTGCTGCAGGTTTTGCTTTACATTCTTTATTGCTCGGTGGACTGTTAGGCTCTATGGAAAATCCATCTGAGCTAAGAGATACTTATTCAGGGAAAAAGCCTGTTGAGATTAGAAAGGGACGTTTTTGGGAAGGTGGTGGTACTCCTTATGAAGGCACAACTGTTAATTATACTAGACCGCACGCATATCATTTATTAATGACTAGAGCTGAGGAGAAATCTATTTGGGGTGATGAAGATGAATTATATAATCCGATAACCAAATTTATACTTAAAAACTTTACATACCATTTAGAGGAAAAGCATTTTTATGACAGACCTTACCCTATTACTGGAACTGCATTTGAAAATGTACCTATTCTTGGAGGAATTTTATCTGGTACAATTGGTCGTTTAATTAAACCTCCAAAATTAATGCATGCAGATGAGTTTATGCGTATAAACGATTCTACTGGAGACCTTGAATATTATTATCCCCCAGAGGTTGGTACTACAAGAGAAGCTGGAGAAACAGCACCACCTGGATTGCCGATTAGTCCTTATTCTGCTCAAATGACATTAGGCAAGGTGCAATATCAAATCAGAGAAATAGAAGGTCTTACTGGTTGGGTAAAGAATATGATTCAGAAGGCTTCTACTGGTAGAGAGGTCTATGCGACCGATTACACTGTTATGTCTAGTGCAAATCAAATAGATCATTCTGTGCATCAATTCTGGGATAAAGACCTAGGTGGTATGATGTTTATGTCAGAAGCCTTAAGACGTGTATTCCCAAGACCTAAGAAAGAGATTCAGCAATATAATCCTATTAATAATACTATGCCATCCTGGATGCCTGAAAAGTTTAAAAGAGGCGACCCATATACTAAGATACAATCAGGTTATGCTAGACTTCCTGGCGCTGGATATGAAGCAGCTTATAGTGAATTAAAGGGAATAAATCCTGAGGATTATCCAGATATATTTAAATTTAAAATATTATCAGATGTAGACCCTACCTCACGTGAGGTAGTTAAGCTAAGAAATCAATTATATGAAAGGAGAGCTGCTGGGATTACCTCTGATTACGAAAATGAAATGATGGATCAGGTTTCTGAGGATTTGGGTAAGGTACTTTCGATGGAGGAATTTAGAGGACATCATAATCAAATAAAGATACCTTTAGCATCCGCCATAACAAGACCTGCTTATGATATGTTTAAAGAAGGTATAAGAACTGTAGCGCAACCAGTAGAGCATTTAATACCCTTTGGCTTTAGACCGACTCAGAAGCTATTAGGTGGAGAAAGAAGCTCTATAGACCAATATGAGCATGAGCGCTTATACAGTACATCTATGGCTTTCTGGGATGAACCATACAGAGACTGGATAAGGCCTTCATTTTATTCGGCGCTTAACATGATGGGTTATCAAGGTAAACCTGGATTTGTACAAGATAGAGAACAGGTATCTAGTCAATTTGATAGATTAAATTTTTATAAATTTATGGCTTTAGCAGATAATGCACAATCCCCATTTGATAGAAAGAAAATGTTAGCTCAAGCAGCTAAGACTAGATATGGTGTAAATCCTACAGGAGACCCATTATCTATTTACATGGCTTTACCTGATGAAGAAAAGAAATTCTTTAATGAATTTGCAAATGCTCAAGGTGCTCAAAGAGATAGAATATTAGAAATGATTCCAGAGGATCAAGTGCATTTGTATCAAGGTTTATGGTCGGTTATGGATAATGGTGGTGACCCTAGTGGATACATTGGTGAAAAGCCAATCTATGATGAGGCGCATTTACAAGAGCAATATAATAACTTAGATATGAGCGATGTCTCAATTCCAGAGCCGGATTGGGTGGGTTGGAATAAAGATGTAGACATTAACGATATCAAGGTTAACTATGTATCTAGTTTAGGTTCAGATATGAGAGATTACGATTTATGGGAATCTCAAGCTAAACGTGTGAGAAGACATAATGCATTAGCTGAATCTCATTTGTTTATGTATGAAAATCCTATTATGGATAGAGGGGGTTTTACATCTAGTATGCGTTATGCTAATCCAATGGTAAGAGCCATTGGATTAAATTTAAATGTAAATACAACCTCGGATTATAGAAATTATGCTAAGATAGTATATAATGACACTCGGCAACAAGAAATAGAAGCATTAATGCAAGATTATACTAACGGATATTAACAATGATAAAGCCTACAATAGACACTATTACCAAAAGTGAACGAGAAAAAGAATCTTATAAGAGAAGTGCTTGGAATGCTATTAGTACTATGGCTGGTCTAGCTATCACTGGTGCTTCTGGATACTATGCTTTTAAATCTCAAAATCCAAATCTTTCTGGTAATATGCCAGGTGTATCTAATCTAACTAATTTTATTAATAATCCGGCGCAAGAAAAAATGCATCCAATGAATACCATTGGTAAGCAAATAAGGAATAAGGCTTTAGAAGAATCAGAAATAAAAAAATCTTTAGATACACAATCTTTAAATAAAAATCGTTCAGAATTATTTGGCGCTTCAAAACAAGAAACAATAGATAATTTTAATAGAATTATGCAAAGTAGAGATAGCGAGCGTATATCTCATTTATCTACTTTGTTAGATATGATAAATGACCCTTCATTAAATATAGGTGAAAACGAAAGAGCTACTTTAATTGAGAGAATACGCTCGGCTATAGAAATTGATAGCCGAGCGGGAAATAGTATGAGTTCTGAAATATCTAATTTTGTAGAGAGTATTTCTGGAGACCAATCCTTAGAAGCTAGATTTTTAAATTTACATCAAAAGAATAAAGAAATTGCATCTTTATTAGCTACAAATTCTAGAACAGGAAAAACAAATTTAGCAAATCCATTTTCTATGTTCGAACAGGTTAGCACTCAAGTTAATTCTGTTAATAGAAGGAATATAAATTACAGTGATTTATCAAATGACGATTTGTATAAAAATTACAATGATAATGGACGAACTAAAAATACAGTAATTAATCGTTTTAAAAAAATAGAACAACATTTAAGACAAGGTAATAATTCAACTGTAGATCAAAAATTTAACATTACTTTTGATGTGATTGATGAAGGAGATGGAAAATCTGGTTTTTATGCAAAAATATCATCTAAAAAACGTGGAGCATCTGCATCTCCAATTATAATTCCCTTATTAGGAGCAGATACCGAGAATGGTAAGATGGTTAGATTGAGTGCAGATTATGGAAATGCAAAGCTTGCGCATAAATATTATTTTAATGTAGATGATTTTGAAAGCTTAAAAGCTATACCTGAAAGTAATCTAAGTCAAAGAGCTCGAGCAGTTAGAAAGAAATTAACTGATTTAAGTACAAAATCTAGCTTTGAGGATTTTGCAATTGATTTATTTAAAATGCATTCTGTAGAGGATTTATTTCAAATGAATCAAGCAGAGAGAAATGTTTTTATGGAAACATTAACTGGGCTTACTCAGGATGTTAGTCCTAATTTGAAAAAGAATTTAGGATATACTGGTATTCAAGCTAGACATGGCATGGATATGATTGCAAATACTGCATATTTTTTTCATACAAAGAAGACTGCAGGTGAAGCATTTCCTTTAGATTTAAATAAGATGGTAGGTTTAGAGTCTGGTTTATTTGGTCCTGCACAAGGTCAAGCAGGTATAAAAAGACATGAAATAGCTGGTAAAACTATTGAGCAAAGAATGGCTATTGTAGGTTTGAATCCTAGCGATGTTACTCCTGTAGGTTTAGTAAGAGCTATTGGTGGTGTAAAAGACCAGGCTATACTTCCAGGTTCTGCACGTCCAGCACAGCAATTCGCAAAGCCAGAAGCTTTGCTAGGATATTTAGGACCTGATGCACCTCAATTTCAGTCAGCGGCAGAGTTAGATAATTATTTAAGAAGTAAAAAAATAGGTAGAGGAAATATTCCAATGCTAGCTACTACTGGTGGACAGCTCTTAAATATTGACCCAGCATTTAAAGACTTACCAATGGTAGGAGCAAACACTAGTGTTATTATTAATTTTAATGCTAAGAATAAAAAGGGTCAGTTATTTGGTTTAGCAGATGCTATGCAATATACAGGCGGTAGCAGTATTGTTGAAGCACCTATAAAGAAAAGCTTTCAGGTATTAACCAATATGCCTAATCTATCAATTTATCAATCAGAGCAATTCGATAAATTAAATAAAGGTGATGTGGTTGAGCTTTTTGGCGAAGAGTTAGAGAAATTCTATAAGACTTATGGAGATAAGGAAGGTAATTTAGTTTTAGGTTTTAATAACAATGAGCCTGTTAAAATTTCAAAGCAAAAAGGCATGTTTGGATTGCGATTACAAAGACATAATGTAGCAATGAATGAAAAAGAAGGTCGTTATTATTTGACAGGCTCTATCATTTCCAAAGAGCAAAGTAAGATATTTTCAGAACCAATTAAGGGCGTTTTTTATGGAGAAGAGTCTTTGCTCAAGGAGGAAGGTTTTACTAAGGTTTTGTCTCAAGCTATGGGAAGTGCAACAGAAGGTGAGAATTTTATAAAGAATGTAGCTTTAAAGGGCTTTAATATTAATTTTGAAACAAGCATGGTTGCAGGTATGGACGTTGTAAACAAAGCGCCATTGTTTCTAGCTTCTTTGATGCGTGGAAGTGTTTTACATTTAGGTTTCGATGCAGATGAGTTTGATAATTATATTGCAAGAAGTATGAAGGATGCAGGAATAGAGCCTGCTAAGCTAGATACTAAGGTTGCAGAGCACACTAAGAAATATTTTAGACAATTCGGAACCGCAGTATTTGGGTTCCTACAGGATAAAATGAATACGCAACTTCCAGGAGCTGGTCAATTAGCTCAATTAACTCCAGAGTTAATTGGTACGGTTATGGTACCTACGCAAGCTTTAGAGGATTATGGAACTAAGATGGGTGGCAAGACTACTCCTTTGTTTCAAGAGCTTTTAGCTAATAGTAGAATGAGTAGTGCGCAACAACAAGAAGCACTATTAGCTGCAAATAAAGGTATGTTTGTTGGTGCATTTAGTGCATACGCAGGTACTCAGTCCTCTCAAAATAAATCAAAGCTAGCTAGAGTCGAACCACGTTTTGCTAACTTTTTATCTGCTAATTTGATGTCAAGCTTTAATATGTCTGCTGAGGATGCTGCAAATGTAATGTCTGATTTATTTACTAGACAGGTTGGCATTGGAGAGAAGGTTCTAGGTATTTCGCCGTTATTATTATCATCTTATTCTATGAATCCAAATCAAAAACCAGAAGCAATGAATATGCTTATTGAGGATTATATTTCTCAAGGTAAGTTTTTTAAGGCAGATAAAAACTTAGTTAAACAATTTTTAGATGTTAACGTAGGTCAAGAATCAGCAGATACATTAGCTATTTATTTAAGAAATTTAAAGCAACAAACCGGTGATGCTATAGCAATGGTTTTTGATATTAAGGATTTATTTACTAGAGGTGTAGAAGGTAATGAACAATTAAATGTTGCTGCATATCAAAGCTTTATAGAACAAATAGGCGAGGGAAAAAGTCAAATCGTAGTACCTTTATCAGATGCTCTAGATTCTATTTCTGGTGTAGAGCTTAGAAAGGAAGGGGAGGATTTACAAATGGAATCCTCCCTATATCGTCGTATTAATGATATTTTTGCTAACATACGTGAAGCAAGTGTTGCTGATGTAGATACGGAACAAAAGAATTTAATTAAAAAATCTATTTACTATATAAAGGAGTTGCAAGAAATAACAGGTGGTTTAACTAGACAGATTTTGTCAGGTAGAATTACTGGTAGTGCTACCTTAGAAGGTAAAGGTTTAAGACTTGGTGTTACTGGCCAAGACCAGGTTACAATACTTGCAAATGAACCTGCATTACAAGAAAAGATTATAGGCAAATTGAACAAAGCTATGGTTGAATCTAAAGGATATGCCGAGTTTATGGATATTCAAGGCTTTATGTATGCGTATAGTCAAATGAAGGAGGCTCCTGTAGAGGAAGGCTATGAAAAATTCGATACTATGAAAAGATTTTTGTTCGGTATGGAAGAAGGTCAATTCTTTAAAGATTCGGCCGGAAATATAATTTATGATGAAAAGGCTTTTTCTCCAAAGGGTGTTTCTGGTATTAGCTTTCGTAATCCTCAATTAGGTTTTGGACATATATCCTTTGGTATCGATTTATATAGAATCGATACTGATAATTTAAATAAATCAGCAAGTTTAAATAATGTAGTTGAGTATTCTAAATATGGTCAACAGCTACAGGCAGCTTTACGTAGCTTTATAGGTAGTGGGGGCGCTTTTGCTTCGAACGTTGATAAAGGTATAGTAGCACATTTAGAAAATGAAGCTGCTAATCCAAATAGTAACTTTTTAAATTTCAGTAATTTAAACAAGCTATTCCAATTATCAAGATTAGGAGGTTTAAAATCTGCTGGTGCAGGAATTGCAGTTACTACAACTATTGCAGATAAAATTGCAAAGAAACAAGCTGATATCCAAGCAATAGAAGCAATAATGGATAATATAAAGACAGGTACAAATGTTAATACTGGAAAGAATATACAAACAAGAATTGGAGGAGTGAAAAAACAATTTGAATATTTAAATTTGCAATTACAGAAGCAATCAAAATTAAATTTAAATCTACAGTTAAGACAGCAAAGATTAGCTGATTTGAAAGCAGAAAAGGCTGCGCTTACAAAAGACAAATATTTACCTAAACATTCAGCAGGTATAAAATACATAGAGGATATGTCTATAAATCCCGAATACAGAAAGGATAGCTTTGCTAGAGAAATAGAAAGATTAAAGGCTGCTAAGCTTAGACATGAAAGAAGGCAAAGAATATCTTATGACCCCGCAACTAAAAAATTTAAAACTACTGAAGGGTTTGTAGATAAATTAACTAGACAGCATTTTGAAAAGAATCAAGTTGCATTAGAAGATGTAAGGTACGCAGATGCTTTTGAATATAACACTAGATTGAGTTTTAAGGATGCAAAAAATACATTTGAATCGATGATAAGAGCGAGTCAAAATAAAAATCAATACCTAAAAGAAATGATAGACTTAGAGGATAAAACTCTAAGATTAAATACAGAACATCTTTTTCAAGTTAAACACACTATCCCTTATTTTGAAAAAACGAATGATGGTCAAACAGTAGTTAAAAAATATGTAAGCTATGAACCAATAAAAGAATTTGAAGATTTAGTTAAAGAATTTGGAATTAAGGAAGATATACATGGCAAAGCAGAAGATACAAAATTTTTAAATTTAAGATTTGATGCAGTAGAACAAAGAGAAGCTTTTTTAGAAGAATATCGCGCGATTTATAATACTATGCCTACTGATAGAAAGGATAGTCTTTTTAGAGAAGCTTATATGGTAACAGAGTTTATCGAAGATGTGGAAAAGGAAGGATTTTTTACGGAGAAAGAAGTAAAAAAATATAGGTCTATCAATCCAATACATAAGATGATTGAAAGAAAAGATAAGAGTTTAAACAGACTTCAAAAGCACATTAGTAGTAATTTAGAGTCAATAGACTATAATCAAAATATTTTAAATATAATTTTAGCTAAACGTGCTGAACAAGAGCAAGTACATTATTTCGATAAAGAGTTGCCCTTAACCGATGAACAGCTAGACATGGTAAGCGAGTATCAAACTAAAAGAGATACTAGATTAAAGTTAGGAAATGAGACTGCATTTAACTCTACAATTGTAGAACTAAATGAAACGTTAAATGATTCATTTCAAAAAAATTCAGAAACACAAGCTTTAATTAGCAAAACTATTTCAGATTTAAGTAAAGCAACAACTAATGAGGAACGTAAAGCTGTAAAAAAAGCTTTTATAGAACAAGCAAATGAAATATTAAAAAAATCTTTAACTCATATGGTAGCCGATGAGACAGAGGTTTGGAAGTTAACTAATGGAGTAAACGAAAAAAGCGTTCCAGACACAGATAGAGCAAAGGTTATATTGTCTTTAACTGATAAAAAAGAGGCTGATCAAGCATCAAAGATATTAAGTAATACATTAGGCTATCTTGCAAAAAAAGGAATGTATGAAATATTTGATACTCAAATAATACCTGGAGATTTACAAAACAAAATAAATGCACTTGAAGAAGTAAGAAGTGTTTATGAAAGATTTCAAGCTAAAGATCCAACTCTTAAGTTAACAGCAGAAGGATTGCCTAATTTAAATCAATTAAAAAAAGAGTTAAGTCCAGAAGCATATTCTATTTTTAGAGATGATTTAAATAAACAAAAACAAAAGCTTGAGGAACGCCGAGCAGAAAAAATTAAGAACTTTAGATTCAAGCAATATGAATATGATGCTGAAGGTAATAAGATTGTAGAGAGTACTAATGCTGAAGGTAAGGTAAAATATAAAACCATTGATTTACCAGAAACTCAAGGAGACGCGCCATATACTTCTGTAAGTGAAATAAAGAAAAGATTAAATGAAGTAAAAAAGATGCGCTTAGAAGCTGCTAAAGATAGAAAAGATAAATCAATTGAAAAGACTAAACAAAAAATTACAGAGAGCAAACAAAGAGTACAAGAACACAATCAAAAGGTCCAAGATTTAACTAATAGAACTTTATCTGAGCAACCTTTAGATGTTACTCCTGCTGATGGTTCTGAAGCCTATAAGGTAAATTCGCCAAGAATGACATTGGGAAGAGTACCTACGATGCAAGAAATTGAATGACCTCTTACTTATTACGATCAAGCTAAATCACAGGCAGTAGAGGTACTTGATAAAGATGACAAGCCTATAACCTATAAAACAAATCAATATGTTTTAGATGATTTAGATTCAATTAATAGTATTGATCATTTAAATGATGACAGTGCTTTAAAAGCGCACTTAAATCAAAAGATGGAGACCTATGAGGGTTATAAGCAAGAACACATAAATGCCTTAAAGGAATTAGAGTTAGAAAAACAAAAAGCCATCAACTCTGGAATAAACCCTGAGGAGGCTAAGTTTTTGCAACCATCAGAAATACTAGATGAATTACTACATGTATATAAGAGTAATTATTCTGCTGCAGTTGGTTTAGGTCAAGGTCAGTTATTGATTCCTGAATTTGAAACAGAAGTAGAATTTGAATCTCAGAAGCAAGGCAGTACATTTGGTAATTATAAGGTTAAAGTACGTACTGACTTGTCTAGAGCTGGGGTGGGTGACTTTGATGGTGATATTTATCAAGCGATCATGAACAATGAGAAAAGTGCTGCAGCCTTTAGAAGTCAAATAAGTAAAAACGTTAAGGAAATGCAAAAGACTGGTGCAATGTTTGTTATTAATATGGAAATAGCAAAGGATGCAATGAAAACTGTAGCAAAACGCATGGGTGTTGAGGATATGAGCTACGAGGCCTTATTAACCTCTGAATCTACAAAGGAACGTATTCTTAAGGGTAGTGTTGGTTCTGTTGACGTTGCTGTTAAAACAGCAGCGGTTGGTGCGGCTTATTCTATTATGGAATCTGGCGCCGATATACAAGCTATTCGAAAAACCGACTTAGCAGCTCAAACATTGATTTCTGCTGCACAAGAATCAATTGTTATTAAATCTAAATCACTACCATTAGCTACTAATATTGGTGAATTATTTACAGAGCATTTGAATACTGCATTCAGAACAGGTGACAGCTCTGCATTTAAAGATTTCTTAAGAGAGCAAATCTTTAAAGACACTATGTTTACCGAGGAGTTAATTGCTAAAAGCGTAAAGGTTAGCAATTTACCTCCAGAATTAGCTGCACAATATGAAGCAGATTTGATGAGTAATGGAGGTATGAGATTTAGTTTAGAGGATGTATTTGCAGGTTTAGACAATATTGTGAATCAGGTACGTAAAAGAGGACTTCACACATATTCGTCTGATAACATATTAGCAAAACTATTATCATCCTCTAAAACAGATAAAATAACTCAAGAGAATTATATGAAGCTGGTAAGAAATACCAGCGTACTAGAATCTGTAGTTGCAAATGCGGGCTTTAGCTCTGAGGAACAACAAGCAATATTTGAAGATTTAATGGGTGCAAAAAGACCATCTGTTATGTCTGCAGTAGCTGAGGATTTAGCTCGTGTAAGTAATTTAAGATTTAGTGCAGGTGTTGCCGCTGTGTTAGGAGCATCTTATTTCTTAAGCTCAAATACTGATACTGAGGAGCTTATGCCTGAGGAGATATTTACAGACAGTAGAGTTTCTGAGCGCATTAGAAATAAACAATTAGTACCTACTGGTAATAGAGATACTTTAATGAGCGCAGAAGCAATGCAAAGACCATTTTACAAGGATATGGTTAACAGAGTAATTACTCCTGGACAAACACCTATGATTAAACAACAAAGCTATTTAGTTCAAGGTACGGCTTCGTCTGAATACGAAGCTAATTATATTTCTAATATGGTTTTGCAAACAGGAGGAACTTCAAGTATGATGATGAATGATAACAGAATGCCTATTACTGGTGGTTATATTGACAAGCTTATGGGAGAATAATTAATGCGCGTCACTAAAGAAATTGTTGATAGAGATTTTATTGATATAACAGAAGGAAATCCTGAATATGATTTTAATTATAAAAATGTTGTAGATAGTTTAGGTAAATTGCAAGAAAAATGTAACTTTGTAATCAATGACATATTTTTACCTATAGCTCCTTTATCAATCAATATTCAAAAGGATAATTTTAATTGGGGATATAAAACCTTAAGAACAAAGACTACTACTAAGTTAGCCTCTGGTCGCGGCCAAATATTAATTCAATTAAAGCTTTTATTTACATCTGAAATGATTTTAATGCTACATCGTTTAATAATACAGGTTAGAAATAATCCTTTTGTATGTATAGATAACAGGTATATTAAAGAATCTATTGGCGGATATGATAATAGAAATTTACATTGTACTGTAACTGGTTTAAGAATAAGCTCTTATCAACCAGCAAATTCATCATTCGAAATGGAATTAGATTTAAAGCTTTTTAATTATATACCATATTCCTTGGATTTAAAATACATTCCAGATTTAGAAACCCTGTATACATCTCAAGGAAATAATAGATATACATCATTGACATTTCCTGTTTTTGCTACAAAGGTAATTAATAATAAGCTTTCTTACGAGCCTTTATTGTTGGAGTACGAATATTCTGATCCAGAAAAAACACCAGTAATAAAAACTCAAGTTGATTCAAACTTATCTATTTTTAAAAAGTTTAAAAAATATGCTGATTTGGGAATTCAAGAAAGCTTACCTTATAAATCAGCAGCATATGTAAGATATTATAATTGGCTTCAAATCAAATCCTTATCAGAAAATTTTGGAATAAATATTACTAGAGGAGCTGCTACTGATGATGGGCCACTTAGCTTACTAAAGAAAGACTTCTTAGATAAGGGTATTATCTCTGGCTTTAACAAAATAGTAGTTGGATTGCATTCACCATTTATATTATATGATATAAAAAAATATATCATAGAGTCTATGTTGCAATATGATAGAACTACTAAATTCTATTATAATGAGTATGAGCATATAAACCTTCCAGCAGATGTATTAAAAAGATATCGACAAGAGGTAATGTATGATACTGAAAAATTAACTGGTCAAGATAGAGATAAAAAGATATTTGAAAATAACAAAAGAATATTAGAAGCATTAGCTAAACAAAATGAGGGTAAGTAATAAAATGTCCGATTATAAATTAGTAGATATTTTTGATATTTGGATTTTACCTCAGCATTTTCTTATTAAGGAAGATGGCACAAAACGAATCCAGACATCTTTAAAAGAGATGTATAAAGTTTACGGATGTATGGTTTTTAGCCAAATGTCTGTATCTCAATTTCGAAAAGGATTTGAGTCAGAAAATTGGTTAAATAATTGGTGGAAAACAATAGATCCAATACAGGAACAAGTATTTAATGAAAAGAATATAAGAACGGCTTATGAAACACTTGATGCTTTTTTTAAAAGAATTGATCCTAATTGTATTATTATTTTTTCAGACCAAACTATAAATGTAGTTTTTCAATACCGAGCTACAGGTTTTATTGAGCTTGTTAATGAAGGATATCTTCATGCCATAAATATTTATAATGTTAGCAACATTATTCGCAAATTTAATGAAAAGTATCCTTCTTGTTTAAAATTAAATAAAGAAAGTAATTTTTATGAGTTAAATCTTACATCTTCTGGAAGCGCTTTGCTTAGTATTTTGTATGATTTTTTTCCTGTGCACGTAAAAGAACTACTAAAGGATTATTTTGATAAAAATCAAAACGAATTTAATGATAAATATAAAAATAATGATAATTATGGAAGTCTTTGGAATCAAACTTTGATTCCAAATATTTTCTTAAAAAGACCGTTTGTATATTATGTAGATAATGATTTTTTTATGGATTCCTATTCTAGTCATACAGATTTGAATCCTTATAATAAAGATTATCTTAATGTTAAAGAGTATTATGATGAATTAAGATATAGAATTATAACAGATAAGCCAGTTTCTCCTTCTACTAATTATTTTTATTTAAAATCAAAGTATGCAAAGAACTTTAGCTATATTCCCAATGACAAAACACATTATTTTGATGACGGTCTTGAGCATGATAAAATAAATTATAAAAACGTTGTTTTTTATAATGTTTGGTCAGATTCAACTTTAACTTTAAGACAATCAACTCCTGCACTCGAAAACATAGAAGTTGCTACGAATACAACACTAGATACAGGGCTACATTATTTAACATCAAAAGATTTAGAAGCTTTATCTAATTTGCCAAAATACATTGCTGATAATAAATATTTTGAATGGACACACAAGGAATATGTAAGTAATGTTTTTTATAAAACATTAGTGTTACAAATAGATAATGAATTTGAGGATAATAAATCTGAAGAATCTAAAAGCATAGATAAGGGAATCAATGTAACTAATTATGATATTGGTGCAAATGCATTCGTGTCTACAGCGGCAGGTATAAATAATATAGTTGCGCAAATTCCAATACTTTCTCAAGAATATCCTACTAATCAATTTTTATCTTCATCTGAGCCTACTTATCAGTTTAATTTTATTAGTAAAAATTTAGCTCAAGAAACAGTAGGTTTACCTTTAATTCCAAAAGCAATTGAAACTCTAAGAGCCTTGACTAATAAATATGGTCGGGAATACAAATTTATTCCCGACGGGTCATTCATTCTAATTGATTCATTTGTAACTAGATTATTTGGTTCATTTAAAGAAGAATACATAAATCATATACCGTTAGACCAAGAGAATTATAAGGTAGATATAAAGAAACCAATTGCTATTGAATCTACAGAGCATAGAACCTTAGAATCATCTCCTGGAGCCACAGCGTACACTTTACGTTTTTCTGAATCAAATACCTATGATCCTGAATTATTTAAAGAGGTTTTAACTAACAAAACCAATACTGAAGCTAATGAAGAATTTATGAAAAAGGCTTTAGATTTAATTTTAAGTAATTGTGATTTAGCTGATGTTTCTAAGGATTATGTATTTAAAAAGAATGCATTTGAATCTAATCCTGGTGATTATTTAAGCTTTACTAGTAAATATTTTACAGCAGATGATTTTTTAAGGGGTATAAAATTAAAGAAGCCCGAGCTTATTAAAAAGTTGCAAGAATTAGATTTAATAAAAATTGTAGACCATAATTTAAAAATTATGGCGCAACATTTAGATAATTTATGGGATCTATTGCTTTCATTTGATGATATAAAAAAAGGTGAAGGCTATCCTTTATTAGTTAAATCTTTTTCTGGAATAAAAGTTAAATCTGGTTTAGACTTTTCAGATAGTGAAACTAGAGATACCTTTAGTCAGCATTATTTTGGTTCTGCGGTAGATATTATTGTACCAGGCTATAATGTATTTTTTATTGCAGAGTTAATTAGAAGGTACATGCTTAAACAATCTAAGGGCTATGGTTTAGGAATATATGGAGATGTATTTGGTTCAGGTATGGCTTGGGTGAGAGATATGGGCGATAGAACTGCTGCTTATTCAGGCTTTATACACTTTGATTTAAATTTAAATTTAACTAGTAATTCTTATGATGCTGCATTCACTCAATATTGTTCAGAAATTAATAAATCTGAAGAACAAGTTAAAACAATTACTAAAAAAAGTAAAAGTAGTTTAACTCCTGAAGAAAAAGATATTGTCGATGCTATACGCAATTTGAAATTAAATAATAAAATTACAGACACTGATGATTTTACAAACCTAAAATACAATACTACTCCTAGACTTTGGTCTGCAGATAAAGGTGGAGAGTATGCAATAAAAGAGTATTATTCAGGAGAAGGGATTGATGTTTGGAAAGATAAAGTACCAGATGAAGACTACACTTATTTTAAAGATTATACTCTCTACGATTATGTATATAAACCTAACAATTCAGAGATATCAATCGAACTGTATCTAAAGCAAAAACTTGATAATAATACTGAAATTGAAAATAACGATGACAATGACGACGAAAATCAAGAACGCTCTGAGGAAACTGTTAAATTCAAAACCGAAATAGTAGACTATAAGGTTAAGCTTGAACCCGAATCCGCACGTTTAGATAAAGACTTTAATCCAAATTATAGTGGCGGAAATATTTTAACCTATAACAGTTGGAAAGAAAGATTAGAACAGGTATTTGGAGAGAAGTCCTCGGATTTAATAGGTACATCTGTTTCAGATACGAAATATAAAGATTTAACTGATGCTCAGAGAAAAGCATTTCAAGCTAGTTATAAAAACAGAAGCCTAAATAACGATACAGAAGTTTCTATATTCACGAATACGGTAGGTAATATTATAAATGCAGACCCTGGATATTTCAAGGATGTAAAAAATAATAAACAGTTAAAGGACGCCTTAGATGATTACTTCAATGCAAATGGGTTAGTTGTTTATTATGATAGGGATGCACAGAATCTTACAGATACTTTTGAATTCAACAAAGACTTACCTTTAAGTTTTTATATAGCAGACCCTTCTTCAGTAGGAAGCTTTTCTGAGAATGCTACTGGAAATTATAATAATAGAGAGATTATTAATTTGATTAAAATGGCGTGCAATTTAAAGGATTTAGCAAGTGTATTTTTGATTGAGCCAGAGATTTATCTTGAGAATAAAGATGATGTGCAGAAAGAATATGAGATGATTCAAAAAGAATTGTATGGAATCTCTCCTATACCAAGCTTTTTTAATAATCTTACCTTTGGTGTTTGCGGGTCTTTATTACCTACAGCAGAAGATATAATACAAGCGCAAGCATTGTTTACTAAATTAAAAACAGATTATACAAGTTTTGAAGGAACCTCTAGGGGCTTTTATTTATTTTACAATTTTATAAATAAATCTCATCCTAATTATGAGTCTACTTTAATTAACAAATTTTTAACAAATAATAATGAAGGGTTTGTTGCAAAAGTAAAATCACTTCTTGGAGGAGTTGTAGCTGCAGTGGCCATCTATTTTGCTAGTATTCCAATTCTTTTTGGTGCTATTCTTATTGCAATTAACACTGCATTAGACGGTGAAAACTTAATGACTAATAATGTTGCTAAGGGGTCTATATTAGACGAAGAGCTTCCAGAAGTAAGTACTAATTTATTTAGATTATTAGAAAATATAAGTAGAGGTACATTTGTGACCTCTTTAAATACAAGTGATGATGTAGCATTTGGAGCTAACGTATATGCTAAATTAGACAGAAGAGCTTTATTTAATAGAATTTATGTAGAAAGAGAAAATAATCAAGAACCAATTTATTCCTTTAATCAATTGGTTCTTGATTTAGAGGATTCAGATAATCATCAGAATTTAGTGAATAGTGTTATTCGACAATTTGTAGAGCAAAATCCTGTTATGCAAGATTATCAAGAGTTGGCATCTACAATTTCCGTAAACAATGCTTTGAAATCTTTAATTAATTTTGAATTTTTAAACTCTAACACTGGAGAGAAAGAAAAGAGTTTATTTGTAGGAAAGGATATATTCGATCCATTTATAGCTAAAGATTGGATTTTGTTTTTGATTAGTTTTAGACATACAACTCAATTCTTTGGCGAATTAGACGATGAGGAATTTGATGATTGCTATGTGTATAATTTAAACCAAAAAGCATTTACTCGTAAAAAAGAAGACTCATCATATATACCTGCAATAGAGAGTCCTAGAGATAGTTATCTTATAGAAAGAAATTTAGGTGAATCAGTTGAAATCATAAATGAAAAAACCATGGTAGCTAACGTACCTAGAGTTTACCGTTATGAGAATGCCGAAAAAAGAAAGAACTATTTCCAAAAGCTCAAAGAACAGAATAAAGTAAGATTAGCTTATTTAAAGAATTTGTTAGTGCAAATAGTAGAGAGCTTAAAGCAATATGATTTCTTCGCAAACAATCTTTCTGGTTTTGGAACCGAAAATCAAATAGAATTTGATTTTGCTACTGAAAATGCATATCCAGACATTGATTTACCTTTAGATCCAGCAAATCCCTTAAGTAATATTAATATTAGTCCTGGCTTTTTTTATGTTAAGAATTTTTATTCTCAAAGTGTACTTGAAGAAACAAAAGCACAAGCAACAAATATACTTCAAAAATCCTACAACTTTATGAGCAAGCTTGAAACTGGAGTTTATTCAGGTGATGCTGCTGATTTTAAAAACCAATCACAAGACAGTATAACTAAAGGTGTAATTGTAGATATGAAGGATTCAAATTTGACTGTAAGTGTTGGTGAATTTAATAATCAGTTAGCAATATTAGGAGAAAATTCTAATTTAAGTGATCTTATACCTAAAATAAAATTCGATTCAGAGCTGAGTAATACAGATTTAGATTATACAGACATTTCTTTGATTACTATTCAAGAGATATTAAATCCTTTACAGAATAACCCAGAAGAATATTTGCAGTTGCATGTAGACTCTGTAAAGGAAAGAGCCGCTACATTAGAAAATTCATTTGGTTCTAGAGCTGGTTTTATTAATGAAACAAGTGTGGATACTTTAAACTTTTTTAGAGATTTTGATGACAGAAATAATACTTCGGATGAAACAAATAAGCTATTAGGTTTGTCTAACGATTCAAATATCAGTGTTAATGTACTTCAAGAAATTGCAGATGTTTCAGGAAATAAACTTTTAGAAAATCAATTTGATATATCTAAAGCTTATCCAACCTTTAAATTTTATTTAATCGAAGAGGATTCTATTGATAGCGATAATATTTTTGTATTTGATGATTTTTATTCCTTTAATGCAGTAAAGGATTTTACAGTATACAAATCTAGAAAGCTTGCAGCAGATACAGCAGTAATTAGATTGCAAAATATATCCGGTACATTGGATGGTACTAAATTTGCAGTAATAAGGGATGTAGATTATGAAATCAATGATAGAATTATTGAGAAAGAACAATTTGGACAGGTTCCGTCGTCTGAGCCAATTCAATCAGTTGTACTTAGACCTGGTGTTTGTTGTCAATTGCGCGCGGGATATTCATCTAATCCAAAGGACTTGACGATTCTACTTTCTGGTAGAATTGCAGATGTTGCATGGTCTAATAATGGAGATATGTGTGAAGTCACTGTTCAAAGCTTTGCTGTGGAGTTAGAAACTCGTAAGTATGGTGCCTCAGATATTGATAATGGTTTAGATGAAAAGCAATTCCATTCTACTCATAAGCTATTAGGTTGGTGCTTATTTAGAAACGAATTAAAGCATTTTGGAAGATATAAAAAACAAAGATTATTTCAAAGAGGTGAATCTAAGGATGTAGTAATTACAAAAGAAACTCATATAGGTGCAGGAGACCCTAGTACTTCTGCATCTATGTTTGAATTCTTTATGTCGAATTGGGGTTATTTTGTAGCTGCTGAAGTTGCTTTATGCTTTGTTAATTTTGGAGCATTAGTAGGTGCTGGAAAAGAAGTAGCCAAGGTCGCTGTTAAAGAAGTAGCAAAGGAAGCAGTTGAATCTACTGCAGCTACAGCAGGTGCAGAAGTAGTTGAAGCGGTGGCAAAAGAAGCTGTTGAGGATGCTGCTAAGGTTAGCGGTACTACGGTATTAAATATTTTTAGTAGAAATGTATTTAGAGCATTTGGTTTTGGTAAAGAAGTAGTTCAGAATATACCCAATTGGTTAGGTTTAGGAAAATTAATTAGATTTGTAAGTGGTTCGGGATTGAATATCAATGCTAGCACTAAATTGATTAATGCTGAATTAGCGGGAATAGAAAAAGCAATAGTAGATGAGGGATTTGTTTCATCACAAGTTTTATCACAAACTGATTTAATTTTAAAAATAGCAAATCAAAATGTTGTAGATGCAGCTGCGCAAACAAGTAGATTGAGTAATGTTTTAGCTTATTTAGGTAGTTTTATTGGTTGGCAAACTCAAATTGTAACTAGAGGCTCTACTTTAGCAAGCAGGCTTTGGTCAATCAATCCAACTAGCTTGAATGTTGCATTAGAGCAATATGTTGCTAAAGGTTTTACTGGCAGTATAGAAAATCAAGCAACTAGAATTGCTATACGTAATTTGGTTTTAACAGAGATAACAAATGCAAGTACTAATCTTTGGGCGACTGGATTGAGAAAAGCATTTCAAGCAGTATCGTTAGGTGCAATGAGAGCAGTTAAGCTTGGAGTTATACTACCTGTGCTCACTTATAGTGTTGGTTTAGTTTGGGATACGGTTTCTAGTGTACTTAGCTATTTTTATAATTTAGTTATGGGTACATTTAATCCGTACAGTGAAGCTTTAGTTTTATCTCCTCAGGATGATGCTTTGTATGCACCTCACCCTGATAGATATATTGTCGGTTCATCGGGATTGGCTTCAGTTCAATCAGATGAAGCTATTAAACGTTTAAAAAGAGCTTTGGCTATAGGTTATTTATTTTATGACCCAAGTAAAAGTACTTCAACTAACGAGGATATTTTATTAAATAGAACCTTGTTGATGGATAAGCGTTTAAATGCTAAACGTGGTGAGAATGTTTTTAAGATAAAGAACTCTACTATATGGGAGATATTCCATGAGATGTCATTAAGACATCCTGGATGGGTTTATGGTGCACGTCAATATGGACAATCCTTAGAATATAGAATGTTTTTTGGTTTGCCAAATCAAAGATATTTTGGCAAACCATTAGGCAATTTAGAAATTAAACGTTTAAATTCTATTATAGAAGCTACTAGCAAAGAGGACGAAGACAAGATAATTAGTTTAGTAAGCAAAGAAACTAGAGCTAAAATAGATATTCTATTAACAGAAGAAGGAACAAAAAGTAAAAGAGTCGATATTATGAAAACTCTTTTACTTGAGGAATGGACTCGTATAACTAAAGACAGATTTATACCTTTTAGAAATTACCATTTAATTTCTAGTAAGTATAATTTGGTGGCGAATAATATATCTGGTTCAAATAATGATGTAATCAATGAGATTGCTATACTTTACTTAGAGAATAACTCTGGATCAATGCCTCAATATACTCAACGTGTAATAAGGGCTCATGACAATATGACAGAGGATCAAGTACATGCAAAGGCTGTAAAATATGATAATTGTAAAGGCTTTAATGCAGCATTGAGATATGGTACTGCTGAGTTAGTTAACGCGGCAAAAGAAATGTATCGCGGCGAAATAATAATACTTGGAAACCCTCAAATCAATCCTTATGATATCTGTATCTTAGAGGACGAGTATTCTGAAATGTTTGGTCCAATTGAAGTAGAAGCAGTTACTCATATATTTAGTATGGATACTGGTTTCATTACAGAGATAAAACCAAACGCTTTAGTAACTGCAAATGAAGGACTTACTTACCCTGTATTAAATTCTGTTGCTATGTATGACATTGGCAGAGAGCTCTCTAAAAAAGCAGATTATAATTTTAGGAGTTTAGGAGATGATCAAAAGAAAACACTAGTAACATCTATAGTAGATAAATGGCTTGAGGATAATGTTAAATTTATGACAATGCCTTGGGAAAAAGACCCTGCTGTAGAATTAGGATTTACGGGAGCTATAAAATTACAAACTGGTGAAATAAATCCAGACTTTAAACAAGTTTTAATTCAACGAACCTTACAAGAATTAGAAAAAGGAAACATAATTTTGCAATCAGATATATTGAATCCTAATGCAAATTTAGGTGGCTTTCTAACTACAGAAAATATAAGTGCTACACTTGCTTCTTTAGGTTTAGGTTTAGCATTAGCAAAAAATCGTTTAGGAGCTACTCCTGCTGTACTTGTAGGCTTATTAGGATTAGGTTCTTCTCAAGCACCTACAATATTAGATAGTCAGCTTTCTACTCCAGGAAGCTTTTTAGTAAATAAACTCTTAACAGGTGATATGTTGATTTCTCAGGTTACAGATGGCAATTTAATTCAGGTTTATCCTTTGTTTAAAAATAACAGACCTCTAGTTTATGGAGGTTATCAAAAAATCTCTTTGAATAAATCTGTAAAAAATAAGCTAGGTAATATATTCTTTGAAATATCTGAAGCAATGACTATGTTTAATGCTATCTCTAAAGAATATTCTAGTAGAGAAAATATTATCTATAATAGACCTACATTTGTAATAGAGCAAACTGGTAATATAGCGGAAGCTTTATTGCCATTCCGATTACCAGCTGGAACTGTTACTGGATATTTAGGTTCTTACACAAGAGATCAAGTAGTAGACGCAGCATCAACTGGAGGCAGATTATAATGAGCGAGAAAATAAAAGGACTAAGGTCTTCCTTTAACAAAAATTTAAATAATCTTAATATCTATAAGTCATCTAACGTAAAGGATAATAAGATTTACGTTTCTGCATTAATAATAGATATTGTTTGCGCCACTAAAAAATCATCTAAATTTTTACCAGGTAGAGATTTCAATGGTGGGCTTTTTATTATTTGCGGAATTGAAAAAATAAAATCTACTTTGCCTATTGAAATCAGAAGCATGAGCTATGAACAATTTAGACAAAACTATGGTTCTGATGATAATATTATAGGTAGAACAGTTACTATTGAAACAAGTTCGTTAGATGACTTTTCTATTATGGCAGGTAAGGTTTATTTCTCGCCACCATATGAAAATAATCAATATGAAAATGAGGATGTTAACGTACCTGTAAGCTTTGGCTTTACTATGGGTATTACTTCAAGAAGAGAAGATAGAATGTTTTACAATGCAATTCCATCCGAAGGTGATGGAGAAACCTGGCAGTTATTGAAATGATTAACGGACCAAAAAATAAACAGATAAAAGCTCAATTTAATAAGCTATGTACTGCAGCTATTGTTTGCGAAATGAATAACATTGCAATTACTGCAGGAAGTAGATTACGTACAAATTTAATTGATGTTTCTGATGAAGGTATTTATGTACAGCCAGCTCCCGGAAAATACTTTACAGTAGGTACTTATAATATTAAAGGGCCACTACATGTAGACAATCCTTCCTTTGTTAATAAGTTTTTACCAGGTGTGTCTCAAGCTCCATCTGCTTCCTTTAATTTAGATTTACTCAAACAGGGTACCAGAATAGGTACTACTGTTGCTTCTCTTGGAGTTATACTATGATTAGAGATATTAGTTATACTGAGGATTGTGATTTTTATTTAACTAAGGAAAACCGCATAAAAATCACAAATGACAATATAAACAAAGAGAGAATGAAGCAGGGAATTATTAAACGATTACAATCAGGTAGCAACGATTATTTAGTTACTGGTCGTGAATATGCTAATTTAAATTTAAAGGTTTTAGTTGGGAAACCTTTAAATGAATCATTGGTCAATCTAATTCAAAATTTAATTACTCAAGTTTTAACCTTTGATGGATTGGTGCCAATTCAAGCACTTAGGTTTAGAAATTCTATTATCAGCAAAACAGAGCTTTATATAGTATTAGAAATTATATCTGATACAGAATTGCCTATCCAAATAGGTATGATGTATGATACAAGAAATACGTTTGTAATTCCTAGAGTTTTAAAAGCATACGAGTAAATAATGGCAACACTTAATCCCATTTCTTTGACTAATTATACCGAGAATCTCCGCAACAGATTATCTAATAGTATTGGAGCGACTGGAACTAGCTCTGATTCTGTATTGAATACACTAGCTGGAGTAATAGGCTCTGAGACTAATAATTATATTAATTTGATGAATGCAAACATCTATTCCTTAAGCGTTTTAAACGCAACTGGATTAGAGCTAGATAATTTGATTTTTAATATGTATGGTATTTCGAGGATACCAGGAAATAAAGCTAATGCTACTGTTGGTTGTAGATGTGTAGAGTTCTATGTAGACGAAGGTACATTTGGCACTATAAATAATGGCAATAATATTACTATACCTAGAGGTACCTTGCTTTCTGTAAATTCTGTATTTGATACAGCTGGAATCATACAGTATGAAACAGACGCAGAGTACATATTGAGCGTCGGATCAAGTAGAACATACATTGGTGTAATTGCACGTTCTACAGGCGCTCAATACAATTTAGATAGAGGTTTAGTGTTTCATAATTTTCTAGGTTATGTAGATAGTGCTAATTCATCCTTAAAGGTAAGAAACAATTTTCCTATTATAAATGGTAGAGATAGAGAATCAGACACTTCGTTTAGAATTAGAGCTGGAGAATATATAAATAGTAGAAGAAGCTATAGCTTAGAGCAAATACGTAATGCGGGTATAAACGTGCCAGGTATTTTAGAGTTAAGAGTAATTCCTAATTACTATGGACTAGGTACAGTTGGTGTTATTTGTATTGGTCAAGAGCAAGAAATGACAGATGAGATAGTTGCTACCGTGCAACAAAATTTAATAAATGTAAATTTATTGGGTACAGAGATTACTGCTTTTAAACCTGTTTCTATTTCAGTAGCTTTAACAGTAAAAGCTAAAAAAGCTAACAATACAGTTACTGAGAACAAAATGAAAGAATTGATAAAAAAAGAAGTTGATGATTATTTTTCTACTATTACATCTAGAAATAACTTTAGTTTTAACCAATTGAATAATATTTTAAATAATTTATATGCGTCTAAAAGAAGTGTTTTTTCTTCTCTTAATGAAGTGCCTTTAACAGAAGTAAAAATTCATAAAACAAGAGATTCGCAGACAGAAACAGTTTCTTTGACAAGAGAAGCATCAAATAATCTTTATCCTATTAGAGATGATGAAGTACTTTATTTTGATCCTAATTCTCTCAGATTAGAGGTTGTACGATGAAAACCTTTCAAGGACAGCATTATCGTAATCGTTTCCCATTGTATTCTAGGATTAGAATTGATGACAATTCTGTAGGTGCAAAAATATTAAATGTAATAGGTGATGAATTTAAGTTAACAGAGCTTTTGATAAAACGTTTCTCTAAGCAAACAAAATGCTTAGAGGAAATGCCAGTCTTTATGCCTTCAGTTAGATATGTTTTTAATTTTAATGCCGACTCTTATAAAATAACAAATTCTACCCCTAGTGAATCTACTTCAAATTATTACAATGCATATAAAAATTCATTGTCTAGATACGAAATAGATAACCTGTTAGTTTTAAACTGTATTGCGAATTCTGGTATTACAGTTAAAGAATCTAGAGTACTTGAGGATTCCTTTTTATTGCCGCCTACAAGAATATCTAATTTAAGAATTGAATCTGAACCAAACAAGAATCCTTTAATTTGCGAATTGAATCTAGAGACTATCAAATATTTAAATGAATTTATCTCTCCAAATGGAGAGCACTTATATATTGAAATACCAAGAGTATTTAATAATCAATCTATCAAATATTATACATCAGGATACGAGGTTCCTATATATCAAGATTATAGTCATATAATCTTGAGAGGCTATGACTATAATAATAAACCAATTGAAGAACATATACCTTTAAATCTAAACGTCTTTTACAGAACAAAAAGACGTTTTATGAAGTTAAGCAATTTATCTATGGATTCTTATAATGGCATAATGGGTGGTCCAGCAGTAGAATGTGATGGCTTTAAGGGTTTGGTTAGAATTTACAGTTATCCCTGTTTTAAGAAATCTAAAATGAATTACGAAAGCATAGAGCTAGTAGCAAACAACTTTTATTTAAATGATTTGTTTAGTACTTACTACTCTGCTTGTAGAATTGATATTGAAAGCAATAAGTTAAAATATTATTTTGATAACTATAACAATGCTAATAAAGAGCAATATAATTACTTGTATAACGCGAATCTACAATCAATAGATTTTGATTTAATACATAAGCTCTTTTTAGAGCAATCCCTATCTTTAGATGCTGAAGAAAATATACTTTCATTTGATTATGATTATTTTACTAATCATTTAGTTTGTTTAACTGATAAGGGTAAACTAAAATACTACTCTATTGAGTTTACTGATTTTGTAACTCCAGAGATACGTAGAACTAAAGCTATTAGTCTTGAAATAGAGAATACATTACAAAGAATAACGTTGGATTCTGATCCAGCTAAAAATCAATATGAGTTGCATTTATTTGATAGGCATTATGTTTATAAGGTTAGTACTATGCTTATCTTTAGAAGAACTCCTACTTTAAAATTAAATCAACAAACCTTTAAACTTGAGTTTCTTAACGATTTAGGTCAATGGTCAGAATCTTTGTATAGGTTTGATAATTTAGAATACTATTCAAATCTTTCAGGTAATGAGGATTTTAATAATTTAGTAAATACGTCATACATAAATAATTTTAAAATTCCTGTAACCTTTGATTCTGAGGGTCAATATGATTTTTATGTTTTAAGCGCGCACTATTTAAATAATAACTATAACGTCTTTAATGAGATGTTAAACGCTTATACTCCTGATAAATTAATAAAATTCATAAATGACAATTTAGATAAACAAGATTTAAGAGAAGAGGATTCAAGTATAGTCTTTGAATTAAATTATCATTCTGTTTTAGTAGATAAGCTTTCAACAGCAGGTACATTTGATTTAACTCTCTTAGATGCTAATTGGATTACAGATAATCAAAATAAAGAGCTTTTTATTAGCTTTGAAAATGTCAATAATTCATTAAAAATTTATGTCAAAAATGACACAAATATTTTAGAGAAAATTTACACTTTTGACCAGCATTTTGATTATTTAATACATGATAATAATACAGGCAGATGTATATTTCTAGAGGAATACTCATCGATTGATATAACCTTTAATACTAGCAGTAACAAATCAGTTACATTAAGGTATTGACATGTTAGGTGTGAAAAAATCAAACCTTACAGCTTTAGATGAAAAAGCTTTTTTACATTCTATATATAGAGAAACAAATGAATCGCTTGAAGCTTTTTCATTGCGAGTCAATAAAGCAGCTAAGCTTTTAAATGAATATACTAATAATAGCTTTGAATTATCTTTAGGATTTATTACTTCAAAACAGGATAAGAATATATTTGAAATTAAACAAATTTCAAATTTAGATTTTATTCCAAGAATAAAAATCAGCTGCAGTAATATATATGTCTGGGAGGACACTAAGGATTCTTTTTTATCTCCAGCAAACATTACTAAGCCATTATCAGAAGTTAAATTTTTGATTGACTTTAAAAATTGGTTAAGTGGATTAAATTTATTTTTAATTGAAGATTTACAGTTTGATGATTCCTGGCATTTTTTACAAACTAAAAATTTAATGAAGTTTGATACTTTGCAATATCGTAAAAACTATGATTTGACTAACCTGCATAGTGTAGAGCTTCCAGAAAATTACATATTCAATGTAGAGTGTAATAACTCTTCAATTAGTTTGCAAAATGTAGGTGCCGATCCTGCAGGTTTAAATAATCCGCTTACTCAATATTCTTTATCTGATAGCAAGTTTTCAAGATTAAGCACCTCAGGTTATTCTAGTATATCATATAATTATAGTACTTACCCTTTAGTAATTAAGTGGCTACCATTTGAATATTTTGCTTATAATGATAAGGATTTCGATTCTATTGTTTTAGATTCAGTAAAATATGAATCTGATTCTTTAGAATATAAAAAGCTTAATCAAACTGGCGCTATTTATTATAATGAGCTATTAAAGCTACATAACAATTATTGGAGTGAAGATTAATGGCATACTATAAGACTACTTACAAAATAAAGGCTGAGGTAAAAGAGGAAATAGAATATTTCCCTCTTACTGGTATATACTCTATTGAAGAGGATATATTGGGTGCGGCTCCAGATAGAGTACGTATACAAGAAAATGTTCAGCAAAGACAAGCTTTAAAAACTAGCATTGGCGGATACAATTATAATTTATCTGATGGTTCATCAAGCAAGCATTGGGATGGCGGAGTAATTAATGGGTGTGAATTACAAAGCTTGAATATAAATTCTACTAGTATTGTACCTATTGTAAATACTGGCGCATATACATTATATGATAAATCTAAGCAGTTATACTCATCTCATAGCTCTTGCAGTTTATTAAATGATTTAGACAATGCTTTTGATACTAGCCTGATAAAAACAGAAAGCCTATCTTTAAATGTTTTTAGAAGGGATGAAGCTTATAATAATATTCCATGGATAACTTATAAATATGTATCTGGAGTATTGCCTGATGATGATTATTCCTTTAATTTTGTAAGTCCAAACTTAAATATTAATAAGCTATATGATAGTAATACTTGGTATGAAGATTTAAACAGTCCTAGTAAAGTAGAAAATAAGTTAGAGAAAAAAGGTAAAGGAAATGGTAGTTCACGAATTATATATAGTAAATATTTTCCTTTAAATATAGAAAATGTAGGGCTATATTCTATTACTTCTAACAATAATCAAGTTACTCAATGGTCTAAAGTAGATTCATTTATAGATTCCGATATTACTTCTGAGCCTTTATTTGTAGTAAATCCTGAAAGAGGAATTATTATTACATCTGGACACTCAGTGGATACTGACAAATTATATAAATTTGAAAGATATTCTAATTCGAAAAGTATCTTTGTGTACGATGATATAACTGGGTTTCCAAATCAAGGCATGCTTCTTATCGGAAACACATTATATAAATACGATGGAATTAAAAATAACTACATACATCATTTATCTCCTGTAGATTCAGATGCAAACTATGATGACTATGATTCTACTGACACCTTTAAATTTAGATTGAATGGTAGAAATACTAGTGTTGACGAAACCTTTTATATTAACTATAAGACCTGCGTAAGAGCAGATTATGAATCAGATGATGCGTTTAGAATTCCAGATAATATTAATTTAAAGCCAAGATATTTAAATAAGTCAAATGGAATACTTCAAATAAACTGTAATGAAAGGCATGTCTCTGAGTTGCTTTTAAAATCTAATAAAAATGAACTTACATTAGGTATAGACTTTGTAAGCTTAAGCGTTAATGCATTTAACAACAATGGAGATAACGTTCCAGATATACCTGTAACCTTTAAGGTATTACAGGATGATATTAAGTTGTTATTTGAAGGAGACAGCTACTCTATAACAAATATTACAAATTTGTATGGTAAGGCTACTACGTCAATTACGGCGCCGTACAATGACTCTTTTATGAGATTGTATTCTACTCAAACAGGTAATGATTATATTACAATTAATGACTTGAATTTTAATTTTCAAGATATAACTGTATTTGCTCAATTGAGATACAATGGTATAGAGAGAATAGATGATCCAGCAAGTTACATTGCTCAAAGAAATCAAACAGAAGATTACATGCCTGAATTGGTAGAGCGATTACTTTATTACAAAGATACTAATGTATATAAGCCACTAAGACCAGTATCTTATTCTAACAATCAATTGAAGTTTTCAAATCCTATTCTGTCTGTCTGGAACAGTCAAAGTAATCCAGATTCTCTTATCTATAGATATAAGATATACTACTCTAGAGTTGCATCTATTCAAGCGTATTGTATTGACCCAGCAACAGGGTCAAAGATATTTTCTAAAAAACTATCTATTGCCATTAAGCTTCCATTACATATGCAGGGTGCTGATATATCTACTAATTATGTTAATGGATTGCAGATTAAAGATTCTGACAAGGTAATTGCTACTGGACTTGGTGGTGCAAATTATATTACTATAAATCCAGAAATGACTTCTACATTAAGCTTGAGGGTTAAATAATGAGTTACATTAACTTTATAAAGTTATCTAAATTTATTGATGGTGAAAGACCAACTGCAGAGAAATTCAATTCTATATTTGCGTTTTTTGAAAGACGTATAAATGAGCTTAGTAGTTCATTTTCTAGTTTATCTGATTCAGGCGAAATACAAATAGTTGAAGGTGGGACTCCTTTAACCTTTGATTTTAGAAAAAAATGGGCTACTGAAAAAGATGCTTCAAGTGCTATTTTAAATGCTAAGCTTCGAGGCAATGATATATCTAATTTAAATCAATTAATAGGTTCGGCAAGTAATTTAAATCCATTGTCTTTAAGTGGAGAAGTCACTGTAAGGGAGACTATTAATCCAAATGAATATCAAATTGATTTGAATTATCATGTAAGAGCTTACATTGGCTCACAATATAATTTAATAGAGAATCCAATTGTTTTTATTAATATTGATGATGCAGATAGTAATAAATTAACAAATTTAAAGAAACCAAGTGAAGCTTTGACTTCTGTTGGTGATTATAAGTTTTTAAATTTAATTGAGATTGGTATTGATGGTGTATTGTATTATATCTCTAACACTATATTAGTACATACTCCATTTCAATATCAAGCTAATATAGAATACATTAGCGATGCAGCTTGGGTTAATGGTAAAGCAAATCCAAGTAATGCTACATTTAATGT